>JAEEGG010023484.1_pt1 | contig 12041 bp, 12 predicted proteins | sample 9134161 | NCBI WGS metagenome assembly JAEEGG01 (sample SAMN16246543, study PRJNA631951) | gut metagenome | biome: gut microbiome; feature: rumen; material: CR-attached | host: Bos | place: Iran: Karaj | collected 2018-10 | reverse complement strand
GAGAAAAGAGGTGTAGTTAAGACATACGCATGCGATGATTTGGATGCAGGCATTGTTCCAAATGTAGATGCCATCATTCATCTCGCAGGCAAAGCTCACGATACTAAGAATCAAAGTGCCGCGGATGTTTACTTTAAGGTGAACACTGAGTTGACAAAAAAGATATATGATTACTATCTGAAGTCGAAAGCGAAGAAATTTATCTTCTTTAGTTCGGTGAAGGCTGCAGCAGATAAGGTTGAAGGGGAATACGTAGATGAAAATGTTGTACCTTCACCAAAAGGGCCATACGGAGAATCTAAAATTGCTGCAGAGCGATATATCCTTTCTCTACCTCCATTTGTAAGTAAAGAAATATCAGAAACAGATTCTTCTCAGGCGAAGAAGGTGTATATTCTAAGGCCGTGCATGATTCATGGACCTGGCAATAAGGGTAATCTGAATCTGCTGTATGGTGTAGTAAAGAAAGGAATACCCTGGCCATTAGGCGCTTTTGTGAACAAACGTACATTTACATCGATAGAGAACCTTTGCTTTATTATCAACGGATTGTTGACGCAGGAGGTGGAATCTGGCATCTATAACATCAATGATGATGAAGCGGTGAGCACGAATGAACTGATTGATATTATCTGTTCGGCAATGAGCAAGAAAGCGCATATCTGGAGGATACCCCGTGGATTGATGGAAGGAGTAGCCAAGATTGGTGGTGCTTTGCATTTGCCTTTGAACCCTGAGCGATTGCGGAAGTTGACGGAAAATTATGTCAGCTCAAATGCGAAGATAAAGAAGGCTTTGGGCGTTGAAAAGTTGCCGGTTAGAGCAAAGGATGGGCTTAGGGATACGATCAAGAGTTTCGCGAAGAATTAAGGACAGAGGTCAATTGACGGCTCTTCGTGCTACATTACTCATAGAAACTTCAAACTAACCTAGAAATGATGACTTATTTTATTATTTTTGCGCTGCTGATTGCGCTGGAGTTGGGCTATTTCAAGATAGCAGACTATTTCAACATCATTGATAAGCCAAACGAGCGAAGTTCGCATAGTTCTATCGTACTTCGTGGAGGTGGTGTCATATTTGTAATATCAATGATTGTCTGGAGCCTCACCCCCTTCCCCTCTCCGACGGGCGAGGGGAGTGTTATGCATATAACGGAGTATTGGCCATTTATGTTAGGCTTGCTGCTAATAGCGGGGGTGAGCTTTTGGGATGATGTGAAATCGTTGCCTGACTCTTTGCGTATAGCGGTGCAGATTGTGGCATATTTGCTTTTGTTCTGGAGCATGGGCATCATGCAATGGAGCATGTGGTGGGTGATACCTTTTGCACTTATCTTCTGTGTAGGGGCTACGAATATCATCAATTTCATGGATGGCATCAATGGAATAACTTCAGCGTATGCACTCGCTATGCTCGTGCCGATAGCGTTGGTTAATAATCAATCAAGAATTTGCGAATTAGAGAATGGTGCTTTTATTGAGCCATCTTATCTGATTGTGGCGATTATTGGGGTGCTGGTGTTCAGCCTGTTTAACTTCAGGCCCAAGGGCAAAGCGAAGTGCTTTGCCGGGGATGTGGGTTCGATAGGCATTGCATTTATCATTTTGTTTGCATTGGGCAAACTGATACTGACCACACAGGATGTATCATATATAGTGTTCTTCTTGGTTTATGGAACAGACGGTAGTATGACAATATTCCATAGGATAATGCTCCATGAAAACCTTGGTCAGGCACATCGAAAACACGCTTACCAGCTGATGGCGAATGAATTGAAGATGAGCCATGTGACAGTGAGCCTGCTGTATATGGCTATGCAACTAGTAGTGTCATTAGGCTTTATCTATCTGTGCCCGAATACAGTGCTGGCGCACTGGATTTATTTTGTATGTGCGGCGGCAGTGCTGGCTGTGGCGTATGTGCTGTTCAAGATGAAGTATTATCATCTGCATGAAGAATATTTGGCTTCGCTGAAGAAGTAGTCACACAGATAGCACAGAAAACACAGATATTGTTTTGAACACGGATTATACAGATGTCTGGGCATTTACATGACACGGATTGTACTGATATGGCAGAAATATGTCTGGTAGACAGACTTCGGAAGCAGATAGAGAATGAGGCGCAGTCGTACTCCGTGAATTTTGAGTACGTCACGCCTCTTTGTGTTTATAGAGCATGGAGTCAATGCCCGCAAACACAGACACTTCAAAGGATTTGGCGGAAATAGAATGTTTACATATGAATTAATACAATATGTATATGAATGGAGTAAAAATACGTTCGGTATCATTCAAATCTTTTAAATGTTTTGAAGATATGGAGATTGATTGTAAAAAAGACAAGTCGACTCTATATCAATGGACTGTGTTGCTAGGGAATAATAATACCGGTAAAACCAGTTTGTTAAGAGCTATTGCAGGTTTAAGACCAAAAAGGATTCGTCATGTTAGGAAAGGATCAAAGGAGGTAAATGATTTGATTCCAGCATTTTTCTACAGTAAAGATGGACAGGATGAAATAAGTGATGAATGCACCGTTTCTTCTCAACTGACAAGTTTGTCACCAGTTTCATGGATGTACGGTAATAAAATATGCTCTATAGACAATAAAGGGAAATTGGAGAAATTTTATGTTTTCGGCTATGGGGTAAGTCGCTATACTTCAAAATCGAGTCTTTCTGATCAAGAATGCGGAGATTGTGATACATTGTTTTTCCAAGAAAAGCGTCTAGTAAATCTCGAGGAATGGCTAATGCAAATAGATTATGCTGCCAAGAATAATAATGAACTTGCCGCAAAAAGATTGGCTAAAATAAGAGAAATAGTATGTGGAAATATCTTCCCGGAAATTTACGACTTTAAGTTTGAAAGTTCTGATTCAATTCATAATTACGTCTTGTTCAAGACAAAGGATGGCTGGTTTCGTTATACGCAGTTAGGATATGGCTATCAGTCTATGCTTTCATGGGTTATTGATTTATGCAAACGAATGTTTGATAAATATACTGATTCGGATAACCCATTATTGGAAAATGCCGTGGTCTTGATAGACGAAATTGATTTGCACCTTCATCCCAAATGGCAAAGGGATATTATTTCGATTATATCTAATGTTTTTAAGAACGTGCAGTTCATCGTTACTACTCATAGCCCTTTGGTTATCCAATCAATGGAGGAAGTTAACTTGTATGTTTTAAGACGTCAAGGAGATAAAGTTGTGGCTGAACGTTCTCCGGTTACCAACTTCTCCGGATGGACCGTGGAGGAAATATTAAGGGATACTATGAAAATGGAGACGGATGTTTATTCGGATCTTCTACAGAGAAACTATGCTTTATTTGAAGAAGCATTGGATCTGAATGATAGGGAAAAAGCCAAAAACGCATACCAGAAGTTATTGGAAATCCTGCATCCGCAAAATCCTCAGAAAAGGCTGATGAAATTGCAATTTGATCAAATGAACGATAATGATTAAGCTGACTCTTATACAAAAACCTTCAGAATTGACAGCAGAATTAGAGCAAAAACTTGTCAGTGAATTTAAGGCTAAGGGTACGAGCGTTTGGAAAAAAACATATATCGAAAACGCTTTGCTTAAGATGTCTCATGGAAAATGTGCATATTCCGAACAGTATGTCAATCAGAAAAGCTCATATATGGAGATTGATCATTTTAAGTATAAAAATACATATAAGGATGAAGTTGTAAGATGGGGAAACTTACTGCCTTCGTGTAAGAAATGTAATGACACAAAGCATGATCATGATGTGATGAAAGAACCCATTGTCAACCCACTTGTTGATGAGCCTAAAGACTATATGTATGTAAAGGCTTTCAGATTTTACAAAAGAGATGAGAAAGGTAATAAGACGATTGAGACTTTAGCATTAAACGATAGACTACATTTTGTTGATCCAAGATCCAGAATGGGATTTGATATTGCTGACCATTTAGACACTCTATTTGACAAATTGAAGAATGATGATACACCAAGAAAACGTAGGAACACGCTTTCTAAAATAAAGAGTACGCTAGAATCATGCGGCCCAGAATATGAGTATTCCGCAGTTGTTTCTACATATATATTGTACGAGTTTGATACATTTAATGAATTGGAACATTATCTGCGTAATGAAGGTTTGTGGGATACGGAACTGGATAAAATAAAACAAAAACTGCAAGTTATAGCGATGCCCCAGTAAAGTCTTGTTGTAAGCTGTCAATTTTGATGTCTTGTGTGTGAACTGAGAATTTGATAATTTTCTTGTGTCCCGATGGTGGCAAGAGGCAAAGCCGAGCGGTGGCAAAAAACAAAGTTACAAAGTAACAACTCCTGTCAACGGCAGCCTAAAATCAGTGCCAAAAGTTAAATCTGAAAATTCTCACATTTTGCTGAAATCAAGAAATCCCCGCAAGCACGGGCACTTCAAAGAATTTGGTGGGAAATAGAACGTTTACCAATGTGGCGTAATGCCAAAAAATACGGCCATTCTGAAGAGTGAATGACTGCTTACCAATGAATAGCAAGAAAGAAAAACAGAATCGAACTCATATTTTAGGCTATGCCATTCTGACATTAATGATATTGGCGTTACTTGGCATCTGGGCGCTGATGTATTATAGTATTTAAAGTGCAAGGACTATGAGTAGGAGGCTTACTTTTATTCCATACATCTAATAATTGAGGTTTGTTATATGGCAGACAAAAAGAAAGAATTCTTCAAAACAAAGGTATACTATGGTGAGTATACTCTGAGGCATTGGTTGGATCTGATGTTGTCGAGGAATATTACATTGCCAGAATACCAAAGACATTTCGTATGGGGGGAATCTGATGTCAGGAGGTTGATGGACTCGCTGAAGTCAGGCCAGTTTATTATGCCAGTGACAATTGCTCATTATAACGACTCTGTATCATCGGAGAATATAATTCTCGATGGCCAACAACGGTTGACCTCAATCTTATTGGCCTATCTAGGGTATATGCCCATCAAAGATAAGTTCATAACAACGGAAGATGACTTGGCGATGGGTGATGACAGCCAAGAGGATGAAATCGGTACTCCAATGGAATGGACGTTTAAGAAGATGTTGGCTGATAAAGCGCAAGAGAATACGATTCCACTTGTCATAGAGCGGTTGAGGAAAGACAATCGTTATAGTGAAATGAAGATTGAATTTGACGGCGAGATAAATGATTTTTATGATAATACTTATCTTGGATTCTCTTATATCATCCCAGATAACGGAAATCCTATTAGCACGCAAAACTATTTCTCAACGTTGTTCAGACACATGAATTACTTTGGAAAGAAATTGTCACCCTTAGAAAGCCGTCGATCGTTATACTTTATGAACATAGAGTATAAGAATTATTTTGAGGGTAGACTGGAAAAAGGCAATGACGTTCTTTGTGGTATCAGACTTTTGGAAAACAAGATACCTAAGAAGATCGACTTTGTGCGCTATCTCTCGATGTTGTCTCAGTATACGGTCAGTAAAAATGTATATAAGGTAATGGTGGGCTATTCCGCTTATAGTTCACGGGAAAACTACTTTGCGGACTATGTGGCTTATCTCGCAAAGCTTGAACAGGATGTCAGGAAGGATAAGTTCGACGGCTTTAAAATGGAGGAAATCTTCCCGCAAAAGGAGTGGGTGGCAAGATTTGAAATCGTTAAATCATTCATCGAAAGCCATAAGAAGGATTTAGGCTTGGATGAGAAGGTAAATGCTTTCACATCATGGATAGATTCAGACTATTGGCTGTTTGGACTGCTTTACTTCGTAGTATTTGAAGGGAAGAAAATAGTTAAGGATAAGGAACTGATTGACGAACTTAGAAAGGAAATTAAGGTAAAGAGGGATTTACCTCCTGCTGATGATTATTCGAAGAATCCCAATAGGTTGGGTAATTTGCGAGATAGGATGAAACTATCCATTGATATTTATGCCCGTTATGCAGAGTAGCATACATTCGAAGTTTATCCTGACACCTATTATTGGTATATTACAAGATGCTGTTAATGCGTGTGCCGGTATAGGGAATGGAGTTGAGACGCTGCCATTGGGTGAATATGTGTTACAAACCACGTTCCTAAAGATGACCGGTGCCTCTGAGCAGAAACTGAAGTGTATCTGTTGGGAAATGGCGACTAACGACTATGATTATCGGTATCGCTATTTAAAGAAGAATTATGGCGAATGTTCTTCTTATGCTGATAAATGCAGCATATATAAGGACATTATTGACATGATTGAAAAGATAGATCCAGAATTCAGAGCCAGCCATCTGTTTGATGATATAGACATATCGTCAAAGGAAGCAGAATTGATTGATCAGAAGATTCTGGAAACAAGGAAGTTACAGGAAAAGAAGAAAAATAAGAGACTGACTGATAGTGAATTTGAAAAGTTATCCAAAGGAATGAAAGCGCACTATGCGAAGAAAGGACTGTGCGAGAAAGAAAAGATTCATTTTAGCAGAGTGGTGCTGTTTGAAAGCGTTTTGGATAAAATGAGTGAGATAATAGGAAATACTTTGGTTGCTCAATGGGAGCAACATGGTTATAACAACTATATTCAAAACTGGAAAGCACTATCTGGTTGGAGTTTTGCAGAGGGGGACAATTTAATGGAGAAAGAACTACAAGATTTCTATAACGGTGTAGTCTATGCGCACAGGAACCGATGCGCTCATAATTTGGTTTCGTTTCAAAGTAATCTGCCTACACTAAAGACTCTTGAGGATAAGAATTTCGTATTTTGCAACTACTATTTCAGATTTTCTGTATTGATACTGCTTGATGAGATCTTTGTGAGATTGTATAAGGCGTATCAGGAGGCGCTGGAGAAGGTGATTTGATTTGCCAGCTAAACAAGTATGGAAGACTTTGAACTTAAAGATATTGCGGTTTCCTTCTATCGGCATATGAAAAGCCCAACGATGGAGTTGATGACTGTTGGTCGGGTGCTGAAAGGGATTTGTAGTGATTATTATGAACCCCAAGTCGATAAAATCAGGAAGCTGAAAGAGGCTGCAATGAGAATAGAGGCTGACGAAATAAAGCACAATTTGCATGCAGTGACGTTTTGTGCTACCTTTAAAGACAGACGGTTAAGTAGTTTGTATCAGCATTATAATTCTTTGATGGTGATAGATATCGATAAGTTGAGTAACGAGGAGATGGATCGGACAAAAGGTTGCTTGGAACAAGATCCGTATGTGGCCTGTTATTGGATGTCACCATCTGGTACTGGATGGAAGGGATTAGTACCACTGTGCTATACGAATGAACCTAAGCATATTGATGTAGTGGATAAGCATCATTGGGCTTTTTTGAAATTGGAAGAGGCGTTTAAAAACAATTATTCCATTGAACTCGATTCAAGCGGAAAAGATATCACCCGGCTTTGCTTTATGAGCTGGGACCCTCAATTGCGGATGAAGGATAGATTTGAGCGATTTGAGGTTGATCTGCAAGAAATGGTCGATGCACAAAAGCAGAAACGAAAATCAGGGGCCTCCAAGGTCACTTATCATTCTACAGGCGAGCCGATTAACTGGAATGCAGTTGACGGACAGAAACAAGAGGAACGGACAGGGACATCACAGGACCGTAGGTTATTGGAACAAATCTACAAATATCTTGAAGCGCGAAATCTTTCCATCACAGATAATTTTGACGATTGGGTGAAAGTGGCATTTGCCATAGCTCACACTTTCCATTCTGTCTATGGTAGGAAGATGTTTCTGAAGCTTTGCAGGTTAGACGGGACAGCACACGATGAAGGCAGGAGTGAACGTCTGATATATGACGCCTATGCAGCCGCTGAGAAGAAAAGTGATTTCTCCAGTATCGTTTATTTAGCAAAGGGGAAGGGCTTCTGCTGGTAGTTTGGAAGGTCGTTGTGCCCTCGGGTGTGGCGACAGGTCTCGGTGCCGGTTTTTGATTTACGGCAATAGGCACAAAGGAAGCCGACCAGATTTCTCTGTATCATTTTACATTCACACGAACTATCATCATGGCTCTTCCCTTCCTTGAAAATGTATTCACCTATGAAGCTGTATTAAAGTTGTTAATACGGCAGCGCTGTAAGGAGGCAGAAACAATCCAGAAAGTGCTGATGGTGGATAAAATGGCAGTTAGCAGCGGTCGAAGAAAAGATTATTCTGCCAGTAAGCAGGAATTGTATGACATGTTCCCACCAAGGCAGCAGTGGGTGCATTTGGGGCGTCTAAAGAGGAATGGCCTATCTTCGAGGGATAAGAATGAGAAGAGTCTGTTGCTGACTGTGCTTAAAGAAAAACAGAATGAAGGAGCGCATCCATCATGGTTTGTGATGCTCGATGAACGCATAGGTCATATTATCCAAGCTTCGCTGACGAGCAGAAAATTGTTCTCGAAGCCCAATGTTGCAGTGATAGAAAAGAAACGGGATGAGAAAAAGAAGATCATAGAATGCAGACCCATATGTCTGTTTAAGACGCTGGACGAGAGAGTTATGGCATCTTTATTCAACAGAGCTTTTGCCAGACTGTTTGATGGATTCTTTTATGTGAATTCATTGGCTTTCAGACCTCATAAAGATGGCGACGCAGGAATGTCGCACTTGAATGCAATAAGAAGAATCAAGGACTTCCGCAAAACGCATGGAGGAGAGTTGTGGGTGGCAGAATGTGACATGAAGAAATTTTATGATACACTCGATCATGATCTGATTAAGCAGCGATTCTGTCAGATGCTGCATTGGAGCAAGATAGCAAAGCATATTAACCTTGAAGAACAGAAGATATTGAAGGGGGCGATTTATTCATACGTGGACTGCTTCAGCTTCTGGCGAGATGTGTTCAAGTACAACAAGAAACCAAGCCATAGTATATGGAAGAGCATCTCCAATATCGAAGGATATGATAAGAAGATCAAGTGGATAGACAAAGAGATAGCGGAAATTAAACGAACAAAATGGCCCTATCGTACGATACATCATGATAGATATCAAATCGGAGTGCCACAAGGTGGTGCGATGTCTGGTGTTATTGTGAATGTGATGATGCATTTTGTGGATATCAAACTTAAGCGGTACTGGAAAGATAATGATGATTTTCTGTATTTACGGTTTTGCGATGATATGACAATGATGGGATGTTCGGAAGATGATGTGACATCTGCCTTTGAACGCTATTCGGAGGTGGTGAAGGGTAATCATCTGTACATTCATGACCCAGAGACTTTTTCTTCCAGGAAGATGGCAGAGTTCTGGAACGGAAAGACAAGACCACCGTATCGATGGGGAATGGGCGATGAGAATGTGTTTCCATGGATTACGTTTGTAGGATATGACATAAACTGGGAGGGCGATACTCGAATTAGACGATCATCTGTGAGGAAAGAAATCAGAAAGCAGTATGAGAAGAAGATAGAGATAGAACGTCTGCTGACTGGGCGACGAAGAAGGAATCCACAGTGGTCGAGAATGTATATTATGAATAGTCTGCAAAAGAGATTGATTGGCATGAGTGTAGGAAGAGCTAATCTATGGGACTATAGAACGTTTAGCAATGATTGTAGTTGGGCTAAGGCATTTACAGAACTGACAGATAATCGATGGTCGAGTAAGCAATTGAGGCTATTGGACAGTCATCGGAATCGTATGATGTCGCAGATAGCAAGGAAATTGGACACACTTGATTATTCGGATATCAGACCTTCGGATACGAAAGAAAGGAGCAATGCTTTGTGGTTCTTCGGGAAGCCTTTTAGCTATTATGGACAAGTGTTCAAGAAGTGGTAGATAAAAAAAGCATGATATCTGGCAGACCTGTATCGTAACCGTTCGGTGAAACCCGTCATTGCCCATTAAATATTGTTCGTACCTTTCTTAAGACTCTTTGGTTGCAAGAGCGGCAAAGCCGAGCGGACGCCGTGCAATTATTTTAAATACGTAAAGTGTTCGCTAGATATGATAGAGAACAAAGTGCTTATGGAATCAAATACTAACGGTCATTGCAGAATCGGTATGGCAATCTTGAGTTTTAAGCTTTATGTGTAATTTTCTTGATGACCATAAATGATCATAATTGAAGTTGAAATGAGAGTTTTGGTTAATAACTGTTAATAATTTGGTTAAAAGATAGCTCTGATGCTCATAAAAGAAAAGAAATGCCTAAATTTGCAAACTTAATACTTAAAATAGGATATGCCTGTATACATAAATAAAGCTCAAAACAACATCATAACAGCAGAGACTCTGCTGGATAATGGATTGCCGATGAGCTCTGCACATCCTGCATATTATTCTTCATTTTTGCTGATGAAATACCTGCTGGCACATTGTTTTTCGGTGGGCTATGCACAGCAAGAAATACTGACAAAAAACAAAGACTCACATTCTATATTGTCCCAAATAGCACTGCCCGCTATGGTAGCGCAAGATGCGGAAACTGGTAATGATTATCTGGTTTGGTATAACAAACTGAAAATGATGAGAAGAAAGGCTGACTATAAGCCTGTGGAAATTGAGGACTCGCTGTTGAGGGAGAATCTGACGATAGCGAAGGTATTTATGAAAAGCGTAGATACGCACTTTTTATCTGTGAAAAAATGATGAAGGAAACAGATTTTCTGATTAACGTTCTGAATGAATGGTGCAAAAAGTTTGAGGGCATCCACGTGCGCTATGCGTATGATTCGGTGACAGAATATCACATTGTGGAGGTGGATCCTGAAAGCATCCGTCGTGGAAACAAGGAGTATAAGGAAGCAGAAATGGCTCTATGGACTTCGTTTATGGAGGCTTACCCTGAGGCCGATCTCTTGATTAGCGAACCTTCAGGAACAAACGACATGTCGAATTGTCTGTTTGAAAGTGAGAGTAAATTTCTTGGACAGTCAGAATGGGAGAAATTCCGGTTTGACTATGATATGCTAGCAGAAAGTGAAATTACTTTCACAAAGAAATGTGTTCATTCTCAGACGAATGAGTATGAAAATGTAAATGAGTATGCTTTAGCAGCATAATAATTAAGGTTATGGCAGAAAAGATTGCAAAATTCCGATTCCTGGGATATAAGATTACCGACAGTCTGATTCATATTGACACTGATTCAACTGTCAGTAAAGGTTGCGATGTGGCCTTTGAAAAGACGGCAGGTGTAAATGATGCTGAGCATAAGATGCGCCTGCTGCTTGTAGCTAAGATAGACTCTCATAACAAAGCAATGCACATTGAGGTGAATGCTGAGGGCTATTTTGAGTTTGAGCAGGACATTACCGATGAGGAGAAGAAAATATTCTTCAATACAAGTGCCCCGGCCATTCTGTTCCCGTACGTGAGGGCCTATATTGGTTCACTGACGGCATTGTCGGGTGTGGCTCCTGTGGTACTGCCCACACTAAATCTGAGTGACAGATAGAACGCAGGTATGCTGAGACGGTCGGAGGATAACGCCAAAGCGGCTTTGTTGCTGCTGGGTAAACGTAACTATGACGGAAGTGTGGTTGCGTTTTATTACAGTGTGCTACAACGGATGATGTATGCACTGAACGAGACGGAACGCAGACCGTTGCCATACGAGAGACAGAATCCACTGAACGAGGAGCTGCACCACAAGATTCTGACGGAGATTACCAACAGAATTGACAGCCGTAGGGATGAGGATGGTTTCAAGGTGCAGTTTGAAGACTTGTTTGAACTGAGAAAGAAAGCGGATTATGAAGCGGAATATATCACGCAGGATGAATGTGCAAAGAGCAGAACGCTGTATGAGGGGTTGATGGAGAAACTGAACCGGTTGTTCCCGATTAAGGCAGGTAAGCCATCATTTTAGCGTAAGGTCATCCGAAAAATAATATCTACCTTTGTCGCCGTAATCAAAACCCTATTGATATGTAAGCGTCATGAAGAGCAGGTTCAGTGTGGTTCGTTAAACGATATAGGCTCCGTGTTTGAGCGTAGCGAGAATATGGAGCATGCGGTTGTACTTCCGCAGCAGAGTAATTAATTATGGGGAAAGATGTCGGTTTTACATGGTTT
>JAEEGG010023479.1_pt1 | contig 12042 bp, 9 predicted proteins | sample 9134161 | NCBI WGS metagenome assembly JAEEGG01 (sample SAMN16246543, study PRJNA631951) | gut metagenome | biome: gut microbiome; feature: rumen; material: CR-attached | host: Bos | place: Iran: Karaj | collected 2018-10 | reverse complement strand
ACTGGGGCTGCTGGGTCGATTGGCATGGAACTGGTGAAACAGATTGCTGAGTTCCGTCCAGGGAAGATGGTGCTGGTGGATCAGGCGGAGACTGCTCAGCATAGCGTCAGGTTGATGATGTGGAAACAGTATCGCGAAATCGCGGCAGAGACCATCGTGACGAGCATCTGTAATGAGAGCAGTATGGAGCACCTCTTCAGCAGCTATAGGCCTGACTACGTGTTCCATGCTGCTGCGTATAAGCATGTGCCGATGATGGAGGATAATCCGTCGGAGGCAGTGATGAATAATATTTACGGAACGAAAGTGATTGCCGACTTGGCTGTGAAGTACGGAGTAAAGAAGTTTGTGATGATCTCTACGGACAAGGCGGTGAACCCGACAAACGTCATGGGGTGTTCGAAGCGTATCTGTGAGATCTACGTGCAGAGCCTGAACAAGGTGCAGAAGGTGACGCAGTTTGTCACCACGCGATTTGGCAATGTGCTGGGGTCGAGCGGGTCGGTGATACCATTGTTTAAGGAGCAGATTAGGAAAGGGGGACCTGTGACGGTGACGGATCCGGAGATTGTCCGCTATTTCATGTTGATACCCGAGGCGTGTCTGCTGGTGCTGGAAGCAGGTGTGAAAGGTCAAGGTGGTGAGATATTTGCCTTTGACATGGGGCAGCCGGTGAAGATTGCGGAGCTTGCGAAAAGGATGATTGCGCAGTCAAAGGCGAAGCATGTGGAGATTGAGTATACAGGCCTTCGTCCTGGGGAGAAGCTGTATGAGGAGGTGATGAATGATCTAGAGCAGTCGAAGCCGTCGTTTCATGAGAAGATCCGGATAGCCCAGGTTCGTGAATATGATTTTCAGGAGGTGAGTCAGGAGATAGATGAACTCATTGCTATCTCCCGTCGTTATGACGATATGGCGACTGTGCGTAAGATGAAACAAATTGTGCCGGAATATAGAAGTAATAATTCCATATATGAGGTATTAGACCAATAGCATTGTCGTGAGATAAAGCTCTACAGGCCCCGCAACTTCAAAACCAAAATTAAACGGATTTTTACATCCTCGGGGCCTGTATTTTTATTTATTGGTCAAACGCCGCCCGTAGCAACTCATACCGATCCTTTAACTCTAGCCCCGTATATCTGAACACGGCATCGCTCCCAGCCCGATGCAAACCCGCCGCATAATAATTGATCTGCACCTTATTCAGCATGTCGATGTGGGTCTTGCGGGCGAGTTTAGACGTCGCCACCTCGTATAGAGGACGATATACATTCTCCTTCGTCTCTGGGCAGAAAAGACTGACCTGCCTCGTGATACCACAAATCTCCAACAACCGTCGTAACTTCTTGTTGTAAACCTGCTTGCCGTACTTCAGATTGGTGTGCATCATCTTCAGACCCGTCCTCTGGATAATCACCAGTGCAGGCTCAATCAGGGGCGTGATGACCTCACTATTGACCCGCTGTATCTTCATGGTCTTCATCGGGATATAATGGATATACGGGATTCCTTCATCAGATACAGCCACCTTCTCGGGCGTCAGCCGTAGCAGATCACTGATTCGACATCCAATCGCACAATTCAATACAAACAGATCTTTCACCCATTGTAATTCAGCTGGCACTGCAGTCGCCATCACCTGTTTGAGTTCCTCGGCCTTCAGATAGACCGGAGCATCATACATCACATGCATAATAATACGCCGCTTCTCTACCGATATTTTTCGGAAAGGGGAGCGGCGTATTTCGTCTGTGTTCTCAAGCTCTGCGAAGAGAGCTTGTAGCAACTTCAGATCATGAACGACAGTGGATTCCTTCATGCGTTTCTTGGGCGGTCGATGCCCCGACCCTCGTGGATATAACCCTGGATACAGATCCACATATTTGTATTCATCGATGATAAACTGTCGGAATTCGAGCACCATGTCAGTCGTAAACTCGCGCACCGTCATCGACGGTCTGCCAATAACAGTGAGAAAACGGTTCAACTTTCTGGCTTTGCCCAGTGCGACCGCATATCGGTCATCGCCCATCACACCATCACGGTGAGCCTCCTCCAGAAACTGTAACAGTCGAGGATAAACGCGCGATTCCTTTCGCCTCCTGACGTGGAATACGCCCAATAATTGATTGAAATTGATTGTTAGTTCCATAGACTTTTTTTATAAAAACGGAGGAATGGCGGTGTTATTGTGCAGGAAAGGAGAAAGATTTCTTCTCATACTTCCCATCCTTTGCCTCCAATATCGTGCTAGTCTCATGCACTACCACACTATGCCAAGCCCCCAAAGGCACCTGAATCCCAAACTGCCCTTCTCTCGGACAAACCCGAAATCTCGCAGTCTCTACAAAACAAGTCTCATCCGCCGCTAATTCACCATCATGTACTGGCCCACCTGCATCCATATTCGGTAGTTCCTCAAAGAATACCCAATCCATGCACCCATCAAGACATATCACCGTCTCCGAACTCTTCAGATGTCTATGTATCGGAACCTTCGTCCCAACCTCCAGCACATTCAACATCCTCTGCGAATTATCTTCCGTCGTTGTCCTCAGATCAAAAGCGACTCGTTTCCTTTTCGAATCCGCCGCCTTCTGATGCAACTCCTCCAACAATTCATCATTTATTACCTGTACTTCCATCTCTTCATTCCTCCTTCAGTCTCCTCTGTGGCCATAACATATACGAACAAAACAGCCACAATCCTTTCAACACCGCCATCATCTCTCCTTCACAATCACCCAAAATGTCTTCAAAATCAATCCAAAATCATACCAAAAACTATGCTTCTCCACATACTCCAGATACAACTTGATTTTCTCCTGCATAATCACCTCGATATAATACTTCTCAGGTTCCTCAGCCTTCTCCATCAACTCATTTTCATTTCTGAACTTGATGGATGCTGGGTCTGTAATGCCAGGACGTACATCCAGCACATGCATCTGTTCTGGAGTCCAATAGTCCACATAATGACGTACCTCCGGACGGGGACCAACAAGACTCATGTCACCAAGGAACACATTAATGAGCTGTGGCAATTCGTCAAATTTGAACTTACGGATGAAATAGCCGGAACGAGTTACACGAGGGTCATGACCACCAATAGTTACTAAACTACCCTTGTCAGCCCCAACTCTCATAGAGCGGAACTTAAAGATGCGGAAGTCCTTATTGTTTCGTCCTACCCGTACCTGTCGGTAGAACACTGGTCCCTTGCTATCCAGTTTTATCCAGATAGCCAAAACGATAAAGAGCGGGCTCAGTACGATGAGTCCAAGTCCACTCGCAATAACGTCGAATAATCTCTTCATTAAAGACCTTTTACAATTTCAACGAAGTTAGAAATGATGTAATCAACGTCTTCATCACTCAATTTTGTATGAAGAGGAAGTGTGATTTCATTCTCGAAGAGATGGTAAGCATTCGGATAATCCTTAATATCAAATCCGAGAGCCTTATACGCTGTCATCATAGGTAGCGGCTTGTAATGCACGTTGCAGGCTATTCCACGCTCAGCCATTTTCTCAATCACACGGCTCGATTCTTCACGAGTTCTACCCGTTAATCTTACCATATATAAGTGGTGTGAACCACAATGGTCATCACTCTTATGGTTAAGGTAGCGAACCTGATGGTCTGCATCGAGAATAGCATTTAAGTCGTTGATAGCCCTATTGTACCATTCCACTATCTGATAGCGGCGCTTCAACATCTGTGGATAGCGCTCCATCTGTACCAGACCCAGGGCAGCCATGATATCCGTCATGTTGCACTTATACCAAGGGCCAATAATATCATACTCCCATGCACCCAGTTTTGTCTTTGCCAGTGCATCTTTATTCTGACCGTGAAGTGAGAACAACTGGCTCAAACGATAAAGCATCTCATTCCATGTCTCACCTTCTTTCTTAGGTACTGTAGGCATATAATCTGCATCCGTAGGAATTGCCTCATTTCCGAAGGGCAAGTTCCACGTCAGCGCACCACCTTCAGCTGTAGTGAAGTTTTTCACGGCATGGAAACTGAATGACGAAAAGTCTGCAATCTCACCCGCCATCTTGCCTTTGCGGTTGGCGCCAAAGCTATGCGCACAGTCTGCAGACACCACAATCCTTCCAATTTTAGCCTGCAAAGCATTGTTAGGCTTAAACAGTCCCTTCTTTGCCTCCACGATCTCAAACACACGGTCATAGTCAGCTACAATGCCACCCAGATCCACAGGTGCAATCACCTTAGTCTTCTCCGTGATAGCAGCAGCCAACTTGTCGTAGTCCATCTCCACATTGTCCTTCTGACTGTCCACCATCACCAGCTTGCAGCCTACATGCTGTGTTACTGATGCCGTAGCAGTATAGGTATATGCAGGCACTATTACCTCATCATCCGGCTGAATATCCAGCAGATGCAACACCATCTCCAGTGCAGCCGTTGCCGAGTTCAGACACACCGTCTTGTCGGTATGCACATACTCCGAAATCTGCTGTTCCAGTTTCTTTGTACGAGGACCGGTAGTTATCCAACCCGAGAGAATAGCCTCACGCACTTCTTTTGCCTCCTTCTCCGTCATATCTGGCGGAGAAAAAGGAATATTCCTTAATTTCATGTTCATAATCTTTTCTATTTTGATTTTTTCTCTTGTTTCACTTCGATTAACCTTTCTATTACAAACTTTCCTACTTTTGTTTTAAAGTAGCAAACAGGTTATCTATCTCCCATGCTTTCTCAGCTAGTGGATAATAATCTCCGTAATCATGCTCATCCGCATATTTGTCTGCCATCGCATCTACAGATTCATAATAGTCATCGTTAGCTTTCTTGATATCAGCCACCACTGTCTCATTTTCCAAATCAGGGATATATTTGCAAAGTTCTTCTGCCGTTGAATCCAGCTCCTCCAGATCCGATTCGCTCTTTTCCCCGAAATCTTTGTCAAGCATTCCCTTGGTCAAATTGAGGAATTCTTCCGATTCCAAATAAGCCATCTTCTCTGGAAAGACTTTTTCAATGGATGAAGCAAAATGCAGACAGTCATCACTACTGGCAATTCTATTTATATAATCCTCAAATATCTCATCCATATCCAATGGTGTTAGGCTTAAATCAACTTTTTCGAGCAGATTTAGTTGAGAGCTTATATCCTCCTGAATATTGGTCATGATTTCTTGTGTCATTTTCTGCTCAACATACCCCGGCATCGATTTCAGCATTTCTTCGTAGTCATACGCCAACCTACTCAGCACATCAACTCGTGTCTGTGCCACATTCCGATGATATACTTCCTGCTTGTCATTGTTATAAGAACGCACAGAACAACTTCTAAACTCCGCCCAACAATGATCAAATGCCCTGCAAAGCCTATCATAATAATTCTTCGGTACATTCGGATGACGAAATACATCTCTGTCATCCCCAAACACACCGAACACTTGCTCTATAAAGTAGCTATTTTCCAGCAACAAAGTCTTTACTTTATCATTCTCAATAACATATCTTGACAACACATCCCTCACTCCTGGATTGTGAAAATCCACAAACATACCAAACTTTCCGTTATTGATCCTAATGAAATTGTTTTGTAACACTCTCACAGCTTCTTTCCACTGTAGGTCATCCAGATAGTTCGCTTCCTTATGCACATTATTGAAAAAATGCTCATAAGCAGTATGCCAGTCATCAAACATGACAACAGGGCGCATCGAATACAATACGAGTAGCGCTTCTCTTTCTATGTCACTTAGTTTGCCAAATGCTTCCCTCCAGACGCTGTCGGGATGGTCAAAGTATCCTTTTATTTTGTTGAAGTACTCATCTGACCTGCACATTTCGTGAATGCCCTTACTTACAAACGTCTCGATGATGCGTGGACTAAAATGTGGATGGTCTATAAGTTTCAGATAGCGCTTTTCTTTCAAAATGTCATTAATGTAATCCTGCGGTATATCACTGGCTTCAAGATGATTATAAAGTATCTGCGCTCGCACATATCTTGTATACTTTCCCATGTCAACCACACATTTCGACATCTCTATGCCCTTACCTTCGCTAAATCGGGCATACCTGGCTAGTCCCTGCTGCAGTATATACTCACGGGTAGTCAGAATAAAGAGTTTGTCTTTCTGTCGTTGACAGGCCCTGATAAACTTTACAATGCGTCCGTCAAAGTTCTTGCCTTCTTCCTCTAACGCTATTTGCCCCAGGAAATCATCATAGAAGAATATCTGCTTCTTGCCATCATGCAAAGTGTCAGCCAGATCCTCAATGTTGCTGTTCGTGAAATAGAATTCCTCATAACTGCTAGATATTTGAGGGTCAATATATTTACCTGACAGCAGATACATAATTAGAATTCTTGCAAGTGTACTTTTCCCGATGCCAGGTTCTCCAGAAATTACTACGTAACGGTTCTCAATGAGCTTTTTCATGGCATCACCGAAACTGTCATTCATCACGTATGTTCTAACCGTTTCCTGTATATCCTCCTTTTCAAAGTTCGACCAATTAACTATCCGTTTCTTGAGCATACCCACAAGTACATCAGTACTTGCCAGCCACAATTTATAATATCGTTGTTCTATATCTGGATGTTGCGCCAGGTATTTGTTCAGATCCTGTTTGGCTAGAATATCCTCTTTTCGCTTGATATAAGGTTTGAGTAGTTCTATTATCTCGCTCTTATTACCATCCGTCAAATCCACGGATGTTGTCAGGATATACCTTTGTGGCTTCAGTTGTTTTACCTTTTCTACCTCCTTTTTCAGCTCTCCCTTTAATTCACTATACGTCTTGTATCTCTTAGCTTGAACGATGACGGATTTACCTTTATCATTCGTATAGCGCAAATCTATTCCTCCGTCACGACCTTCAGCAAAGCTCATTAAGTCCAATCCCTCGTGAGCATTGATTAAATCACGAGAGAAACATTCAAACTCAAATGAACTGAGCAAATTGCGAAAATCGTAGTTTATCATAACTTTTTTAAACATTCCTGCTGGTGCAGCATTTTTCACTTCGTCATCAGATTATCAATCAGTACTCCTGTCACAGCTATAAACACTATGCCCAGGCATATTCCCCAAAGCCATGTCACCGCCGTTATTCTATTCTCTAAGTAGTATGCCGTAGATTTCTTATTCATCTTGTCAAAATCTATCGATAGGTTCGACGATTCTTTTTCTCCAAGAATATCTCCATACCTCTCAATCAGTTGTACGAAGTGGGTTTCCTTCAACTTCTTCCTATCCAAAGCATCACATCTTGCATAAAGCAAATAAGCAAGTGAAATTGCCAACAGCCCATATGAGATGTAGAGAATCACATTAGGCATCAACACCTTTTCCTCCATACCCTTCGCCAGCACCCTGATAACAATCACCGTCAGGAAGAATGTCAGGTTTGCCGTCATTATTTTCAGAAAACCACCAGTATAGTCATCAATGACTGTCATAATGTCTTTCTGTATTTTGCTCACCTGCTCCGTCACCTTGTTCCTCACCTCAATATACTGCTTTACATTCTCCTTCTCATAGATATTGAAGTTGGAAGTAACAGCATCAAGGGTTTGGCTACCAAGCGAAAGTGTTTCTTCATTAATATTGAGCGAAAGAATATTCCTTGCGATAATAGCCTTATCATAGATGTTTCCACCCTCATAAAGCCATTTGTAAATTCCCACATAAACAGCTGCCGACTGGATTCCTATATGCTCAGACCCTAAAACGTTCGCATTTATTGTGCCGTTAATACACTTAAGTCCCACCATCTTATAGTCTATTCCCTGACGACTGATAGTTAACTGGTCAAACAGATAGTAGTAGCTCAATATCTGCGCCATCTTATGGAAAGCAGTTTGTATTCTATTGCCCTCCACACAACCCTGAGTTACTAAAAACATATCAGGCGTTAGATGGTTTATCTGAATATTTGTGGTACAGACTTTCCTTTGGTTTTCATGAACCTTTTCTATCTGGGCCTCTTCAAAGCCACCAGCCCCCCCATTAAGTGCAACGAAAGCGATGTGGTTCGTCTGCCATCCAGCAAAGTTTCCTTTCTGCACTTCCAGTGTCAAATTTCCTTGATGCCATGTTGTGCTGTCGAACTCACAAAGTGCAGCCTCTATTCCACTACTCTCTAAATATGATGCAAAGTCATCAGGTTCATATATCGATACCCTTCCAGCAACAGTGCTCTTGTTCACATCAACAACTATGCACATGTTCTCTTCGTCATCATTATCTTTAACTGCCTGAATAAAATCCACCCAGTTCCTTCCATCTGTCGGCTTATAAGTTGCAATGACACCTTCGTCACACTGCATATTAATGCTAATGTGGTCTCTGGCATTCAAGCCCAAATCGGGCTCTTCCTCAATCTCCTCACTTACTGAGACTGAGCCTATATACCAAACACTCTCAATTCTGTTCAGCGATTCCTCATGCTTGCGCAGAGTGGGTGCTTCTTCTGAAAACTTTGTAGCAAGTTCTCTGATGTTCATTGCTGTTCTACTTCATTAGTGAGACCATGTACCATATCATATCCGTCATCAGTTATTACAAAGACGCCCCGATGCCCCTGATGTTCTATAGCTTGAATAGTATTCTCCATACCTTCAAATGGCCCCTTGATGTGCAGAGCCACTAACGGTGTCAGGTCAATGTCTGTTCCCATCTCCGGCTGTGTGATTTCTTCCACAACCTTTGGAAAACTCCTGTCAAACTTATTTCTCCCGTTTGGCAGATTGGTGATTTTTTGTTGCCATGTTGCCATGTCGAACGTCGGATCATTAATCACCTGCCCACCAAACACCTCGTCACGATAGTGCTCCAAATCGAAATCACCCTCTGTCTGCATATATGCAATCGTGCTTCTATATAGAGGGAGATACGCTTCCTTGTGTTTTTCCCTTATCTTTTTCAGGATATCTTGTTTAATCGCTTTAAATGCAGCTTTAGTATTGTCCGCATTTGTTCTTGGCTGTTTCAGTTCTAGAAAATCATCCCACCAATAGGCGGCTTTCGGTTTCTGAGGGTCAAAGGTCATCAACAAAGGAAATGAAACATTGCCTTCGTTTATCTGATAGGTAGCTATAAACGACTTGAAAACCTTTTTCTTTGTTGCCAGGCCACTTGTTTTAACTCCCGATGTTTTTTCAATAAACTCCGTATAGTCGGCTTTGGCCATGATTATTCTCTCACGTGGTACTTCTCCTTCCTCCGTATCCACCAATGCTATGATAAGCAACCCTTGTGGTATACTATTCTTCAGGTTAGCATATTCGTCGTTCTTGCTATTTTCCACCTGTGCCAACCTGTCTGCAAGCGCCTGGCATTCCGCATCTCTATTTACTCCAAGAACCACATTCTTGAGTCGATTATTGCATGTGGTGCTGGGATTTTTAAATTCATACTCCCTGTCGCCAGGATGTTCCAAACACTGCTTCACCAACTCATCTACGTATGAGTCAATCTCCTGCTGCTGCCGAAACACTTCAACTGAGGCTGTGCCTTGCACATTGTCAATTCTAAGGATTTTATAGTAATTTGTTCGCATAATCTTTATAACAATATTATTTATAATCTCACCGAAGAGCCCCTACTTTACTTCCTATACGTCACAATCTCCCCCACTAGCGTCAACACATCTACTGGAAGATCTCTCATCCTTGCTGTTGCCACCCGTTGGTTAAACGCCCACATTTCATTCCAATGTAGCATCTTGATAGTTGCCCGAGCTTCCCTCGAACAATTTGGCTCATCAAACACAGTCTTGTCGTCATCCTGATATTTGAAATGTTCATCAGGATTATCAAAATAAGGATGTACAATAACAAACTGATTTGCAGCATAATCCTGCCTGTCAACAGGATGTTTTACCGTATCATTCTCCCCTTTGTTTATCGTGCTGTTACACGACGTACAGGCAGTAACCAGATTGTATGGTTCAAATGCGAATTCTCCGTATATTCCTTTTGGTGCTATATGTTCAATGGCATGTGCCCCTCTCAGCAACATCGATTCACAATAGGCACATCTGCCACCTTGTGCGATGATGGTATGCGTACTTATCCTGTTCTTCAGAGCCTTGGTCATATCCTTCTGATCACCCCAACCTCCTTTTTGCTGGGGCTTCAGTACGTTCTCCACATGGGCTTTCTCCTCAGGCGTATATCGTATGGGGTCATTCAGATTTAACATAGTCTTTCGCCGTATCTAGCAACTTCATGATAGGGTCATCTCCATTTAATTGATACATCGACAACTCATTAGTCAACTCCTTTATCTTCTGCCTATCACCTCTGCCACTCACCAGTTTATACAACTCAACCACCTTTCCTTCGAAAACATAGTTCCTGGTATTCCTGACATGAAACACTCTGTACAAAATGTCATCCACCGACCAGTTAAACGTATTCACGCCATCTGAGACATCCATCAGATTTCCATCTTGACGCTCCAATGCCACTATGTCGGAAGTCTCTGGCTGCAGGTTCGTCAGCATAAAGTGAGAATGTGTAGATATGATGAAATGACAATTATAGTATTTCTCAAAAATATTCTTCAGCCATTCTATATAGCTCATTTGCCAGTTCGGATGAGCGCTGTTCTCTGGTTCGTCTATCAAAACCAAACTGTTTGGCTCGATATCGCTCATAATACCCACCATCTGGCAAAGCAAACTCGACTCGCCCGAACTGCTCTTGTCAAACTCATAGTTTCCCTCATTCTTCCATACTTTTAGCGAAGGGTATGTCAAAAGGTCCAAGTCTGACAATATTTTCAACGCTTCCCTATCCTCGGAAACCCTCTGTACATCTTCCAGCAGGTCATATTTCAGCACACGTCTTCCGTCATCGAAGCCATTTCGCGCTATCTTTCTGAAGAAATTGGCTGCAACTTCCAGCTTCCGGCGGTCTTCCTCCCTTATTTTCTCAAAGTTTCTGGTCCCCCATAGCTTTGTCCCTCGCTTAAAGTGGCCTTCTTGGTTTTCAAATATCTGCTGAAGCATTTCACCTGTCATATCTTCTTTAACAAAGACATCAACATACCTCATACTATACGACAGCTCTAACCTTGGCTGCAGGCCCAAGTGTGGCAACAAGTCTTTTAACTGCGAACTGAAACCGGTCTTTATATCAAGGCTGTTGAGCAAACCCTCAACCGTCTTTCTCACCATTGTCCTTGTACCGGTGGAACTGGGGCTTTTCTCGTTTCTCAACCCTTTATACCGATACATTTCGGTACTCTTCGCCACGTATTTATCAGAAATTGTCGTTGCAGATGCTATCACTCTTTGAGGAAGCATAAGCCTTTTCACTTCTTCTGTTTCTTTCCCTTGACACTTAAACACGAACTGAGTATATCTGCGCCGACCATGCTCCACTGCATTAAAGTCCCTGAAATTGGCAAACTCCATAGTCTCCCAATACGTCGAATAAACCACATCGAAGTAATATTGCGGCACATCGGGTTCCTTCTCATTAAACAGATTCTCCAAACAGCAGAATATTTCAGCAATGGCTCTCAAAATATAGCTCTTTCCAATACCGTTAGCTCCTATGATGACAGAAGTGTACAGCCCGCGAGGTTCCTCTTCCTCCTGACAGAAATCCAGATGAAGATTGCCTAATACAGGATGATGAAGAACTGTCAACGACTTAATGCGGAACATCAGTTTACACCTGTATTCCTCTCTAAGCTCTTCGGTTATTCTGTCTTTTGGAGTTTTTACACTCTCAAAATACTCCTTTATATAATCATCTATGAAATCTGCCATGACTTATAATCTCTTTAACCATTCACCATGAACCGTGAACCTATAAGTTGCGAATTTCCTTTCCCTCTCACTCAAACCTCTCAAACAGCTCCTTTATTTCTCGTGCTATAAACTGCGGAAACTCCACTATCACGTTATCAAGCACATAGTTCTTCAAGTAGTCATCGCCATGGCCATGTTTGATACCATACAGCTTAGCCCACTTTTGAGTAATCTTATCCTCCAAGTCATGGCCTTGTATTGTAAACCACTCTGATGCCACTT
>JAEEGG010023478.1_pt1 | contig 12043 bp, 9 predicted proteins | sample 9134161 | NCBI WGS metagenome assembly JAEEGG01 (sample SAMN16246543, study PRJNA631951) | gut metagenome | biome: gut microbiome; feature: rumen; material: CR-attached | host: Bos | place: Iran: Karaj | collected 2018-10 | reverse complement strand
CGATGCCTGTGGTGGTTGAGAAGGGTGAGATTGAAGTCCGCATTGATAACACAGGCCGAAGTGTCAGTGGCACACCGTTGAATGAAAAACTGTATCAGTTCATCCATCGTCACGACCAGATTGGTAACGAGATGAATGAGTTGTCACACAAGCAGAGCCAGATGCTCCTCGACGGTATCAATGAGGATGTCATCAACCACACATTGTCTGCTGAGGCCGCACGTCTGGCACAGCAGGAGGATAGTCTGGTGACAAACTTCATCGTCGAGAACTTCGATAATGTGCTGGGTCCTGGTGTCTTCATGATGATGACCAGTGGCTATCCTTACCCCGTGCTGACACCTCAGATTGAGGATATCATGAGTAAGGCCACCAAGAAATTCAAGGAGGATCCTTATGTGAAGCAGTACTATCAGACGGCCAATGAGATTCAGGCTCGTCAGAATGGTCTGGTGGACGATACGCCTCAGGCTGCTGCTCCCACGCAGGTAGTGCCTGACACTCAGCAGCAGGTAGCCGACTCGATGGCTGCACCTTCTCTCAACATCCCGCAGAAATGAGAACGCTGATTAAAGGCGGTACGCTGGTAAACGAAGGAAGGCTGTTTGAGGGCTCCATCCTCATCGAGGATTCCCAGATTGCTCAGATTTACAAAGAACCCCATACACCCGAAGCATCCTATGATGAGCTCATAGATGCTTCGGGCTGTTTTGTGTTACCGGGTGTCATCGATGATCATGTGCACTTCCGTGAGCCAGGTCTGACGGCTAAGGCCGACATCGAGAGTGAGAGTCGTGCGGCAGCAGCAGGTGGTGTGACGACTTATTTCGATATGCCTAACACAGTGCCGCAGACCACCACCTTAGAGACTTTAGAAGAGAAATTCGCACTCGCAGCCCGGAAGAGTCATGTGAACTACTCGTTCTTCTTTGGAGCTACCAACGATAATGCCGGCTTGTTATCAGCACTCGACGTGCATCGCATTCCTGGTGTGAAGCTGTTTATGGGAAGCTCTACGGGCAATATGCTGGTAGATCGTAGGGAAGCACTTGAAACAATCTTCGCCTCTTCCAAACTTCCCATCATGACGCACTGCGAAGATACCGATATCATCAATCGGAATATGGCTGAGGCTATCCGGAAATATGGTGATGACCCGAAGGTGACGCATCATCCAGAGATCCGCAGCGAGGAGGCGTGTTATGAGAGCACGAAGTTAGCCGTAGAGCTGGCGCGTCAGCATCAGGCTCGCCTGCATGTGGCTCATCTCACAACGGCTCGTGAGTTGGAACTGATCTCTCCAGAATATCCTGCTATCACTGCTGAGGCCACCGTGTCACATCTCTATTTCTACGATCGGGACTATGCGGCTTTGGGCACTCGCATCAAGTGTAATCCTGCCATCAAGACCCTGCATGATCGTGATGCCTTGCGTGAGGCACTCAACGATGGAAGAATCTCTGTGATAGGCACGGATCATGCACCCCATCTGCTGTCTCAGAAAGAGGGTGGATGCCAGAAAGCAGCCAGTGGTATGCCGATGATACAGTTCTCGTTGGTGACGATGCTCGAACTCGTGGATCAGGGTGTGCTCTCCATCGAACGTCTGGTGGAGCTGATGTGTCATAATCCAGCCCGTCTTTTTGAGGTGCAGCGTCGTGGTTTCCTCCGTGAGGGCTATCAGGCCGATATCGTGTTGGTGCGCCCTGATACCGGATGGACAGTGACAAAGGATGTGATTCAGAGTAAATGCGGTTGGAGCCCGATGGAAGGTCACATGTACCTGTGGCGTGTTGAACGTACCCTCTGCAATGGGCACACCGTTTATCAGCAGGGTAGGGTGGATACCAGTTACATCGGCCAACCAGTAGCTTTCAGATGATACAGACTTACGATATTTCCCAACTTCGGCCCTATATCAACTGGCCTTATTTCTTCTTTGCCTGGCAGGTGAAAGACCCGTCGGAGAAAGAGCGATTACACCAGGAGGCTGAGGCTTTTCTCGATACGTTGGAAGGGAAATATCATGCCCATGCACTCTTTCTGTTGCTTGATGCCTATAGCGATGGTGATGATATCATCGTGTCAGACAACAAGCGCATCCCGATGCTCCGTCAGCAGGAGGTGGGTAGTGGCTATCGTTCTTTGTCGGATTATGTCGCACCTTTAGCGTCTGCAGCCTCCTCATCATTAACTTCCAAGATCGGCCTTTTCGCCACTTCTGTCGATACGGGCTTGGAGACGGATTTTGCCTCTGATGCCTATCAGAAGATGATGGCACAGCTGTTGGCAGATCGTCTGGCTGAGGCTGCTGCAGAAGTGCTGCATGAACAGGTTCGCAAGCAACTCTGGGGCTATGCGCCTGATGAAAATCTCTCGATTGCGGATATGCTGGTGGAGAAGTTTCTGGGCATCCGTCCTGCGGTGGGCTATCCCTCGTTGCCGGATACCAGTCTGAACTTCGTGCTGGATGACCTGCTGGATATGAAACAGATCGGCATCCGTCTGACGGAGAGTGGTGCCATGAAGCCCCATGCCAGCGTCAGCGGCCTGATGCTCGCTCACCCAGAGGCCCGCTATTTCAACTTGGGAAAAATAGGGGAAGACCAGCTGCAGGCCTATGCCCGCCGTCGTGGTCTTCCCATAGAAGTCTGCCGCAAATTCCTCGCGGCTAATCTCTGATTATTTCTTCTCCAGGGGCTTGCCTGACATCAGGAGCTCTACCAGGGGATAGTCCTTGAAGCTGTGGCGCTGCTGATCCCAGAAACCGAAGTCGGCATCGTAGCACCAGGTGGTCCAGGCGATATTGAACTCATCGAATACGGTCAGCATATCACGCGTCCAGTTGTAGGCGAGTTCACGATCCACGGGCTCATAGACACCCCACTCACCGCAGAACAGCTGCAGGTCGTATTTCTTCGCAGCCTCGATGGCATCCTTGAACTGCTCACGGATCTTGTTGATATCCCATACTCCCTCTGTATATTGCTTCAGCTCAGCCTTGATCTCATCCGGAGCTGCCTCGTAATCTTCCTTAGACACCAGCACACCAGGATAGTGGATCTTACCCTTATATTTGCCCAGTGGTGTCCACCAGGCACCGTAGTGGGTCAGAATCATCGGGTTGTAGTAGTGGAAGGAGAGCACGATGTTCTTGTCACCCTCAGGCACCTTCAGATACTTCATCGTCTCGTGACCCTGCCAGCGGTTTGAGCCGATGACAAGTGTGCGCTGAGGCTCTCTTGAACGGAGTGCTTTATGTACCTTTGCCACCAGCTGGTTCCACTGCTCATGCTCATCAGCCACAGGCTCGTTCATAAACTCGTAAGCCACCCAGTCGCAGCTGCGGTTCTTCAGGAAGTCAGAGAGCTGATACCACAGGTTGATCAGATCCTGCTGTGCCTTCTCAGAGGTGAAGAGGGTGTTAGCAGCCTGATTATTCTCGTTGACGGCATTAAAATAGTGAGAACGGATGATGTGCAGATCCACGATGGCACGCAGATTGTGCTTGCGGCTCCAGTCGAGGGCATTGTTCAGCAAGTCCCATGCCTCAGGCAGCTTATTACCCTTCTCGTCCCAGAACTGCACCTCATCGATGGGGATACGCACGAAGTCGAATCCCAGATCCTCCAGACGGTCGAAATCATCCTCCTGGATATGGAGGCGACGGGCCTCACCACGCTGTTCCGACTGTGACAGCCAATGGCTGACGTTTGTTCCGCGCTTGATGCGGAAGTTGTTCACCTTGTTAGACTGAGCCATACTGCCCATCGATACCAGCAATGCTGCCATAACAACTGCCAGTTTGAAAATACACTTTCTCATAATCTTTTAGGTTTTCTAAGTTAGTTATTACGCTTCTTTCTATTTTGTTTTCAGTGTCAGCACAACAATCTCACCCGTAGCGCCAAAGCGGAAGGGAATCAGACCGCCCAGACCTGCTGTTACAAACAGCTTCTGCCGACCCTCTTCATACCAGCCCCAGAACTCCTTGCCTAAGACCGACATCGGGCACCAGCCAAAGATGTTGAACTGCATGGCGTGGGTATGTCCGCTGAGGGTGAGCTGGGCTCTTCCATCGGGAATAATCTTACGTCGCCAGGATGAGGGATCGTGTTCCAGCATCAGCACGAAATCTCCGTCCTTTACATCTTTCAGAGTCTTAGCGATATCGCCTTTCTGAGGGAAGTGCTTGCCGTCGCCATCGTTCTCCATACCAGCTAATATAATCTGGTCAGTGTCGCGCTGAATCGTCTGACTCTCATTGAGCAGCAGTGTCCAGCCTAGCTGTTTCTCCAGACTGATGGTCTCCTTGATGTTTGCCACCTTGATGGCTTCGTCGCAGCCCAGATATTCAGCATAGTCGTGATTACCAAGAATGGAGAAGACACCATCCTTTGCCTTCAACTTACTCAGGGTTTTGATGTGGGGATAGAGGTCAGCCGGCTGGATGTTCAGCAGGTCGCCAGTAAACACAATCATATCCGGCTGTTGGGCGTTAATGCTGTCAATGGCTTGCTCTAATACCCAGGTGTTGCGCTGTTGGTAACTACCTACGTGGGCATCAGAGAGAATCACGATGCGATAGCCGTCGAAGGCATTAGGGAGTTCTTCCGACACATACTCTGTATGGTTTACCTCAAACTTATTGAACCCGGGGAATGCCCCCCAGAGCACAATAAACCAGATGATGGGAATCAGTATGACTCCTAAAAAGTTACCGTAGTTTTTGCGGGGCTTCTCTTTGTCCTTCGTGCAATACTTCCTGACGAGTGCCGAACAGCCTCTGCCCGCAAGCGAACAAAGGATGAATATCCACATGGGAGCTATCACCAGTCCTATCAATAATAGGTAGATGTACAACACGATGATGCGGTCGTTGTTGGGAATAAAGTTTGGCTCTAAAGCCAGGTAGATGGTGTAGGCCACCATTCCCACGCTGGGTAGCCATAACAATACTTGTTTCCACCATTCCGAATGCTTAAAAAAACGCAGATAGAAGAATAGAAACGGTAGGATGTTCAGCAATAGGAACACAATAAAACTTCTTGCAATCATTGGTCTGGATTTTCTATAAAACCTTGATATTCAGGAACCAGTCCAGACATGACGGAATCGTATGCCTGGTGCATGGTAGCAGCCACATTGTCAGGCCCCTGTCCTACAGGGTAGATAGGCTGATGGATAGTCAGTGAGAGCGGATGCCAGTTGATGAGATTGATGAATCCCTTTGTACGTGGCAGGATGTCGAAAGAGCCATTGATGGTCAGCGGCACTACAGGCAGCTGCAACTCGTCGGCAAGTGCGAAGGCACCCTTCCTGAAGATACCCATGTGCCCTGTGAACGAACGGGCACCCTCAGGGAACACCGTCACACTATATCCCTCCTGCAGAATCTCACGGGCTCGCTCGTAAGTCCTTTGTATCTTTTTCGGTCCACGCTTATCGACAAATATCTGATGTGACTTTCTGCAGGCATAGCCGATAAACGGAATCTTGCCCAACTCATGTTTCATCATCCACTTGAAGTTGCGCCCCAGATACCCGTAGATTACAAAGATGTCGAAGATACCCTGATGGTTGGCCACAAACACGTAGCTCTGATCCTTCTCTAGGTTCTCTTTCCCTTCAATCTTAATGGGTAGCAACAATGTTCTCACAATAATCTTAGCCCACCATCTTCCAGGATAATAGCCCCAGAAGTGGCCATTGCCGATAGTAGTACCAATACCTACCTCCAGTGCTGTAAAGATGGTGATGAACAGCAGTACTGGCAGACCTATGATGATCTGATAGATAATGTATAGTATCTTAAATAATAACTTCACTTTTTTGTTCTTATGTTATTCTGTCTTAATCTTAGGGTATTTTCTCATCCAGCCATCCCAGCGCAGACGCATCACACCGAAAAATGCCTCACCGAAGATGCCACCCGACATCTTGCTGGTGCCCTCGCAGCGGTTCACGAAGATTACGCTCACCTCCTTGATCTTAAAACCGATCTTATAGGCTGTATATTTCATCTCGATCTGGAAACCATAGCCCTTGAAACGGATCTTGTCGAGTTCGATGGTCTTCAGCACACGACGCTTGTAGCACACGAAACCAGCTGTGGTGTCATGAACCAGGAAGCCTGTTACCATTCTCACATATTTCGATGCGAAATAGCTCATCAGCACACGTCCGATGGGCCAGTTCACCACGTTGACACCTGTCACATAGCGTGAACCGATAGCCACGTCGTTGCCCTCATCATGACAGGCCGCATAGAGTCTCGGCAGGTCGTGGGGATCATGACTGAAGTCGGCATCCATCTCAAAAATATACTCATATTCGCGTTCCAAAGCCCATTTAAAACCAGTGATGTAGGCTGTGCCCAGTCCCAGCTTGCCTTTGCGCTCCAGAATAAACAGACGGTCTGAGAACTCATTTGATATGAGCACTTTCACGATGGCAGCAGTTCCGTCAGGGGAACCGTCGTCGATGACAAGTATATGGAAACACTTATCTAAGGCAAACACCGCACGGATAATTTTCTCGATGTTTTCCTTCTCATTGTAAGTTGGTATGATGACAATACTATCGCTCTGATGCATTTTTTTTCAGATTTACGCCGCAAAGGTACGAATAAGTGAGCAAAATACCAAATTTTTTAGTATTTTTGCACCCGATTACGCGATGAATATACAGGAATTAGAGAGATTATACGTCCAATTGCCGCAAGTGTCGGCTCTGGCAAAACTGTTGGGGAAAGCTTCCGAAAGGCATATTTTCCTCGATGGTTTGTTGGGCTCATCAGCCCCGATGCTGTTTGCCAGTCTGGCTTCCAAGAGCCAGGCGCAGTTACTTTTCGTGCTTCAGGATGCTGAGGAGGCAGGCTATTTCTACCACGATCTCACCCAGTTGATGGGTACAGACGAGGTGCTGTTCTTCCCATCCAGCTATCGGCGTGCGGTGAAGTATGCCCAGCGCGATGCCGCAAGTGAGATTCTCCGTACAGAGGTGCTGACGCGCCTGTCGTCTGTGCGCTATGTGGTCACCTATCCGGAGGCATTGGCAGAGCTGGTGGTTTCCAAGAAGAATCTCGATTCCCGTACACTGGTTCTTGAGAAAGACCAGACCATTGCGGTGGCTGATATCGAGAAGACGCTTCGTGACTTCGGCTTCCGTGAGGTTGACTATGTCTATGAACCAGGTCAGTTTGCCTTGCGTGGCTCTATCCTTGATGTCTATTCGTTTAGCTGTGAATACCCTTACCGCATCGACTTCTTTGGCGACGATATCGACTCTATCCGTACGTTTGAGGTCGAGGATCAGCTGTCGAAAGACCATCGCACCCAGGTAGAGATTGTACCAGAGCTGGTGAGCACGGATGATAAGGTGCCTTTCCTCTCTTTCCTCCCAAAAGAGATGCTGCTTGTCACAAAAGATTCTCTTTATGTGCGCGACGCTATCGATCGCATCTATCAGGAGGGCTTCTCCGCTCAGGCAAAGGCAGAACAGCTGAGTGGTGCCACAGAGTTGGAACAGCATGAGATAGAGCTTCAGATGCGTAAGGAACTGCAGTTGATCACAGGTGCCCAGTTTAAGGATGCTGCCGACACCTTCCGTCGCATTGAGTTTGGTCATCGCCCCACAAATCCCACTTCTCGCCTCTCTACGCTTACCTTCCATGTCTCTGTTCAGCCACTTTTCCATAAGAACTTTGATCTGCTTACCAAAGCTTTCGAAGACTATCTGCTGCAGGGCTATCAGATCTATATCCTTGCCGATAGTCAGAAACAGAACGAGCGCCTGAAGGACATCTTCGCCGAAAAGGCCAAGGACATCGTGTTCACCCCTGTTCAGAATACACTTCACGAAGGTTTTGTCGATGATGACTTGCGTGTCTGCTTTTTCACCGATCACCAGATCTTCGACCGTTTCCATAAATACAACCTGAAGAGCGACAAGGCCCGCAGTGGTAAGATGGCACTTACGCTGAAGGAGATTCAGCAGTTCGAGATAGGCGACTACGTGGTACACGTAGATCATGGTGTCGGCAAGTTTGGCGGCTTGGTACGTATGCCGGTGACCAATGCGAAGGGCGAGGAATCCTATCAGGAGATGATCAAGATCACTTATCAGCGTGGCGATAGTATCTACGTGACGATCCACTCTTTGTATAAAGTATCGAAATACAAGTCTCAGGATGGTGGTGAAGCGCCGCGTCTCTCCACCCTTGGCACAGGCCAGTGGGAGCGCATGAAGGAGCGCACCAAGAAGCATATCAAGGATATAGCCCGTGACCTCATCAAACTCTACGCCAAGCGCCGTCGTGAGAAAGGTTTCGCCTTCAGTCACGACACCTATCTGCAGCACGAGCTGGAGGCCAGCTTCCTCTATGAGGATACCCCCGATCAGCTCAAGGCCACGCAGGATGTGAAAGCCGATATGGAGATGGCGAAGCCGATGGACCGTCTGGTATGTGGTGATGTGGGCTTTGGTAAGACCGAGGTAGCCATCCGTGCCGCCTTCAAGGCAGCAACCGATGGTAAGCAGGTGGCAGTGCTGGTGCCTACCACCGTACTGGCCTATCAGCACTTCCGTACGTTCACAAGCCGACTCAAGGATATGCCGGTGCGTGTGGAGTATCTCACGCGGGCCCGAACCACCAAGCAGACCACTGCCATCCTGAAAGATCTGGCAGAGGGTAAAGTGGATATAATAATAGGTACGCATAAGCTCATCAGCAAGTCCGTACAGTTCAAGGATCTCGGACTGCTCATCATCGACGAGGAACAGAAGTTTGGCGTCTCCACCAAGGAGAAACTGCGCCAGCTGAAGTCGAATGTCGATACCCTCACGATGTCGGCAACTCCCATTCCGCGCACGTTGCAGTTCTCACTGGTGGGTGCCCGCGACCTCAGTGTCATCCAGACACCGCCGCCCAACCGCTATCCCATCCAGACGGAGATCCATACCTTTGGCGCGGAGATCATCACCGATGCCATCAATTTCGAGATGTCGCGTAACGGACAGATCTACTTCGTGAACAACCGCATCAGCGACCTGACGCATATCGCCGAGATGATCCATAAATACATCCCTGATGCCCGTGTGGCTATCGGACATGGACAGATGAAGCCCGAGGAACTCGAGAAGATCATCCTCGATTTCTCCAACTATGATTATGATGTGCTCCTCTCTACCACCATCGTTGAGAACGGTATTGACATCCCCAACGCCAACACCATCATCATCAACAGTGCGCATAACTTCGGACTCTCCGACCTGCATCAGATGCGAGGCCGTGTGGGACGAGGCAACCGCAAAGCCTTCTGTTACCTCCTGGCACCGCCATTAGCCGACCTGCCTGCTGATAGCCGTCGTCGTCTGGAAGCCCTCGAGAACTTCTCCGACCTCGGTTCAGGTATCAACATCGCCATGCAGGATCTCGACATCCGTGGTGCAGGCAATCTGCTGGGTTCTGAGCAGAGCGGCTTCATCTCCGATCTCGGCTATGAGACCTATCAGAAGATCCTCAATCAGGCGATGGCGGAGCTGCGTAACGAGGAGCCGGAACTTAAAGCAGAAAGTCAAGAGTCCTCACCTCTCGCCGCCGATCTCTCATCTCTGAGCTTCGTCGATGACTGCGCCCTCGAATCCGATATCGAGATGTATTTCCCTGATCAGTATGTTCCCAGCGACTCTGAACGCATGCTGCTCTATCGTGAACTCGACAACCTGGCTGGTCGCCATGATCTGGAGGCTTCGCTCGAGGCCTACCGTACACGTCTCAGAGACCGTTTTGGCGAAATTCCTGATGTTGCCGAAGAACTCATCCGTGTGGTGCCACTCCGTGTGTATGGTAAGCAGTTGGGCATTGAGAAGATCATGCTGAAACAAGGTCACATGTACCTCTATTTCGTCAGTAACACCAATAGCCCTTACTTCCAGAGCGAAGCCTTTGGCAAGATTCTCAACTACGTGTCGAATCATCCCCGTCAGTGCAACTTCCGAGAGGCTAACGAGAAGCGTTCTGTAGTCATCTCGCCGGTAGCCTCCGTTGGCGACGCTCTGTCAATCTGTCGTGCAATTGCGACAGATTGACATATAAAAACCTCCTGGCATCTTTATTGCCAATAGCTTAATGAGCGCCGCAAGGAACTCATTAAAATAGTTAACATGTTTAATTTAAAAAATATAATTAGGAGGTAAAGATTATGATGCCAGTAATGAGAAGTAACAGTTGGATTCCCAGTGTTTTCAATGATTTGTTTGATACAGAGTTTATGCCGAAGGCAAACTGCACAGCACCTGCTATTAATGTGAAAGAAAGCGACAAGGCCTATACCGTAGAGTTGGCTGCACCGGGCATGAAAAAGGAGGACTTCAATGTACATATCAATGATGAGGGTAACCTGATCATCAAGATGGAAAGCAAGAGTGAGAAGAAGGATGAGGACAAGAACGTACGCTACCTGCGTCGTGAGTTCTCTTACACCAAGTACGAGCAGACCCTGATCCTGCCAGACGATGTCAATAAGGAGCAGATTGCCGCCAAGGTTGAGAACGGTGTCCTGACCGTCGATCTCCCCAAGATCGTAGAGGAGAAAGTCAAGGTTTCCCGTCAGATAAGCATTGACTAAACCAATATAGGTTGTTTAATTAAAATCGCCCCGGCACCCATTCATTCGGTGCCGGGGCGTATTTTATAGCTGGCCAATAGCTGGCCGAATAGAAAAAGAGTAGTATTATAAGGCAAATTCACTGAATTTGGTGAATAAATCCACTGAATTTGCAGACCAATTTCACTGAATTTGTTGTCAATATCCTTGGTCTTTTCATTATTTTTGCTTAACTTTGCAGCAAAAATGAGTTATGCCAATACGTTACAGATTACTAAAGAACAAGATTAGGGGTAGTAAAAACTATAATAAATACTATGCCCACACGGTGAGACAGGGAGTGATTTCTTTAGAGGAGATAGAATCGATGATTGAATCCAACTGTACGGCAAAGGCTTCAGACGTAAGGCTTGTGCTCCGTGAACTCTTCGATACCGTCAAGTTCTACATGCAGCGAGGCTATACGGTTGACTTGAAAGAGATGGGCAAGTTTTCTATTTCGGTGAAAAGTGTTTGCGTGGATGATCCGTCAGAGTTCCGTCGTGACGAACATATTACAGGTTTCAAGTGCAATTATACGCCGCAGGGCAAACGCTATACGTTGGGACCTGATGCAAAGGGGCATATCCATCGCGGCCTTTTAGATGGCTGTGAGGCCGAAGAAACTAAGTATTATTAAATTTGTTAGGATTCAGGTTGATATATATTAAAGCCGCTCATTCCAGTACAGGGATGAGCGGCTTTATTGATTTGTGAGGTTACTTATCGAGCTCTGCGAGGTTCTCGGCAATCATCTCGTCGGTGACGGTGTAGTTCTGGAGGTCACCCTTGATGAAGGCTTCGTATGACGGCATGTCGATGAGACCGTGGCCTGAAAGGTTGAAGAGGATAACTTTTTCTTCGCCAGTCTCCTTGCACTTGTTTGCCTCGCGGATGGTAGCGGCGATGGCATGGGTGCTCTCCGGAGCAGGGATGATACCCTCGGTGCGGGCAAAGAGCATACCGGCCTCGAAGGTCTCGAGCTGAGGAATATCGACACCATGCATCAGTCCGTCTTTGATGAGCTGGGAGATAATCATGCCTGCTCCGTGGTAGCGCAGACCGCCAGCATGGATGTTGGACGGCTTGAAGTTGTGGCCGAGGGTGTACATCGGCAACAGTGGTGTGTAACCAGCTTCGTCACCAAAGTCGTAACGGAACTGACCGCGTGTCAGTTTCGGACAGCTATCAGGCTCGGCAGCAATAAACTCTGTGGTCTTGCCGTCGAGCAGGTTGTGGCGCATGAAGGGGAAGGAGATACCACCGAAGTTTGATCCACCGCCGAAGCAGCCGATCACGATGTCAGGGTATTCGCCAGCCATTTCCATCTGTTTCTCAGCTTCAAGGCCGATGATGGTCTGATGGAGACCAACGTGGTTAAGCACGGAACCGAG
>JAEEGG010023477.1_pt1 | contig 12043 bp, 19 predicted proteins | sample 9134161 | NCBI WGS metagenome assembly JAEEGG01 (sample SAMN16246543, study PRJNA631951) | gut metagenome | biome: gut microbiome; feature: rumen; material: CR-attached | host: Bos | place: Iran: Karaj | collected 2018-10 | reverse complement strand
CCACCGAAGGCTCCGTGTTCCGTGCCAAGGACATACGCTACGGAAAAATACTTCAGTTGAAGGAATACCGCCAGCTGATTTGCTACACCGACCCGTCGTTCAAGAACTCGGCAACCTTTTTTCGGCTGAAGGCACACCCGGAAGGATGCACCTGCGGTTGTGCCGACAACAGACAAATAGTAAGACTCTCGGCCATCACGGCCGACGATTCGTTGGAAGACCTGTATAAACACTATTCAAACGGTTTTAGAAAGGCGGTTGACAGCGTGTTTGGCGACGAATATCCCGAAATGGCCGACCAGCTGCGTGCCAACGTGAGCCGTTTTTCCGCCTACAAGGCGAACTATGTCCGTCAGGCGTTCGACGACAACGCACGGCAGTTTTCTGGCAAGGATTTGGACGAGGCAAACAAGGCGACCATTAACCAGTTCCGCCGATGGACTGATGCGGAACTGACCACCGCGGGCGCACGTGCCCGCACTGCAAAACAGTTCACCGAGTTCAACGAACCCGACCGCCGAGAACTGTTCCCCTGCCTGAAATGGCTTCCGAGCCGTGCGGTGAATCCACGGCAGTCGCACGCAATGTTTTGGGGCGGCGTGTGGCGTAAAGACGATGACTTTTGGAAACGCCATCAACCAGGAACTGAATGGAATTGTATGTGCGACTTGGAAGAATGTGACGATGCTCCCAAAGAACCAGAAAAATACTCACGCAAGAAAGAACCTAAAGTTCCCAAAGGTTTGGAAGGAAATCCAAGCGTTACAGGAGAGATTTTTACGGATAAGGCAAGTTACATAGCAAAGTCAGGACAAAATAGAAAAGAACGGGACAATGCCGAATATAAAGTTGAACTATTCGTCCATAAAAAATATAAACACGACTCTGAATCCAATCCGTTATTGTCTCAATCTTTTCAATGTGAAATTGAGGGGGTGAAACAAGACATTCATTTTGCAGAATGGGGAATTTCAGAGACTGCCTATTCTATGCTCGGTCGAAAAAATATATATTGGTTAAAGAATGAGGTTCTAAATAATCCTCAAAGATATTTTGAAAAAGCAGAATATAGACACTCGGCTGATATAGATTTAAGTCACAATACAGGTAAGACCTTACGACTAAAAAAGAAATTTCAAAAGTATTTTTATTCTGAAATAAAACTTGCCAATGGTCAATCTGCATATCTCAATATAGTATTGCACAAAGATGGACTATATTATTTATATACAATTAGCAAAAATATAACGGATTATAATAATTAAGGTTTTGCAACTCTCATAGGCTGAAATACCCGCCCCAATGATAAAGAAGCAAAACCTTGTTTCAAGAGCAAATATAAAGAATGTTGGATATAAAAGTCAAGAGTTAGAGGAAAAAAATATGACACCCGACCAATTCAGCAAACACCTCGAACGGATGAACGCCCAGTTAAAAAAGGCGGTAAACGAGACCATTCCCAAGATAGTGGCCAACCGAGCCACGCAGATGTTCAAGCAGAACTTCAAGGAAGAGGGCTTTTTCGGCAAAAAGTGGAAGGAAGTGCAGCGTCGCCAGTTGCACACCGTTAAATACAAAACCAAGGGCGGAAAAGTTAAAACCAAGGTGGTTCCTGTAGGCAAAGGTGTAATGGGCAGAAGAAAAATCCTTACAGGTCGCACAGGCGACCTCGGTCGTTCCATCCGCTGGAAGACGGAACCGGGAAAGGCAATCATTTATTCAGATTTACCTTATAGCGAGGCACACAACGAAGGCACCAACAACGCAGGACGCTCGCACAACGTACACCTACCCAAGCGTCAGTTCATCGGCGACCATGCCAAAATAACCGAAATGGTGAAAAAGACTATCGAGGAACAGATGGGGAGGTTGGGGAAATAAAAAAGCCACTTGAAAGTGGCTTTTTTTAATTATTATGGTACTTACATCTTTTACTTATTTGTATTTTCTCCTCCACGATTCGAAAGATTCAATGTCGGCAATATGATAGGTTTTATTCCAGACAAACCAGTGATAGAAGATACATAAGCTCTTACATAAGGGAATATTATTGCAGGAGCATTTACATTGAAAAATGACTTTTTCATTTCTTCCGGTAGGTTATTGTCAAACTCAAATATACCTACTACTATAGTGTTTATAAAAAGATTTTCCGTTTCATCTTTTATCGTTGACTCTAATGTGTATTTGAATATATTTTTGTTTTCTTCAATTGCACCAGATTGGTTAAACTCAGCATTCAAGTTATCGCTGATTTTTTCCGCTTCCTTAATTTCAACAACAGACTTAGTTATTGTAAATTTTGATAATCTAAATTTTGCTATTTGTTCACTCATTGTTTATGCTGCTAATTTATTATCGTAAAATATTTCCTCATCTCTATCACAAGACAATTCTATTTTCCATTCAGTTCTTTTGATATCATTAATGAACCTTTCTGTGATTATGTTTCCGAAATTATTCCCTTGCATGACAAAGTCTGGATTATTTATTCCAATCGGGTCGTCGTTTGATATAAAACATAGGTTTTCATATTTGAATTTTTCATGAAATTCCGACACAAATTTTTTCTCTATTTCAAGAAAAATTTGTTCTTGAAATGTCTTTTCTGGAACGACTTCAACTATATGCAATAAGTCTTCTTCTATATATTTATATCTAATCCTAATATTAGAACATGTCTCAACGATGTGAGTCAATTTATCTATCAAAAAGTTAAATGAATTCATTATGAATATTTTTTTAGTATAGGTAAAACCAAAGATTCGTACATAATTGCGTTAGAACTATCCTGATAAGTAAATGGTTCATCAAAATAATCTGCCTTAACTCTTAACTTTCTTAAAAGAGTAATTTTTGAAAAATCATTATAGTCATTAGTATCTATTTTATTTATGTAATCTCCTACAAGATTTGCTAAAATTATATGACGACCTGCTTTTTGGTGTGGATATGTTTTTTTGAAATTTTGTAATTCTATCTCCAAATCAGTGTCCGTTTTTTTCATTTTTTTCTTAAAAATAAAAAACATCAACTGATAACATGAGTAGTATGCACTATGAGCAATCACAGGACAATAATCATTTTTCAGAGCATTGCTTTTATTTTGAAGAAACGCAGCTGTAACTTCGTATTTAGCAGACTTATCCTTTAGATTGTTACACATTTTCCCTTTGTCTTTCGTGTGCAATTATACGACATTTCAACAGAAAAACAACATATTCTTGTTAATAAAAATAAAAACCGCCGTTCAAACAGTGTTCAAACGGCGGAGTCCGAGGCTTTTTTTTGAACGCGATAGAAAGCGTCTTTTATTTGTCAACTTTGAGTTTGAATCCGCCTAATGTGCAAGCAGGATGATTTGGCGACGTTGTTCCCTTTATGTAGTCGCAATATGGCGGTTTCATTGGGTCAAATATTGCAACTCCACATACATACGATACCTCTTGTTGGTAATGTATGCAGTCTTTACATGTAATCTTGTATGCCATAATTTTCGTTTTTTTATTGTTAATCTTCTATTACCCAATCTTTTTGCAACATCACTTTGAATTCTCTATCCCTTTCTGCTTTGGTCTTGAAATTAGCATAGGTAATCCAAACAAAGTGCGTCACGTTGTTCGTTTTTTGCACAAAAATGGTTGAAATCACATCGTTTTCGGAAAATTCCTAACGGTAAAGAATCCGTTCTTTCCGTCCGAGCGTTTCTCCTTGCAACACAAAGCACGGTTGCATTCTTCTTCCTCATAACGCAGAAGGCAATATAAGCAGTCCTTTTTCCCCTGCGACGGAACGAATGTAAGGTAGCCCCATTTGTCTGATGCGAAGAAATTCTCGCCGCTGAATAAATTAGTATTTTCCATAGTCATTTAGCTTTGGTCTTGAAATTAGCATAGGTAATCCAAACGCCTGCTCTTTTTAGTTGCCTAATACAAGGTTTTGGATTATCGCATTTTCGGATTACGGTGAATCCTTTCTGTAATACCTTTTCTTGTCCGTCTTGTGTCATAATATTGCCTCCTTACTGTATTTTGGTGAATCTTCTGCTAATATGTTCGTCGATGATTACTGGCTCCACGTGTGCCGATGTGGTGTCGGTGAGTTTTTCCACCTTCCAACTGGTGCGGTAGGTCATTTTGTAAATCTCGTAGTTGTAGCCGTTTTCAACCTTCTGGAGGTTGGTGCGTACAAGCTGCTGTGCTCCTGTTGGGCGGAAACCCTGCAATGCCTGGTGCACGTCGTCAAGCAAGGTGAATATGTCGAAGCCGTCTTCGTGCCTTGGGTTGCGCAGCGAGGTGTTGGTGAACCGAAGGTCGGCGATGGTGAGTTCCACATCGGCCTCGGCTATCTGGTGTAGTTGTGCCACTTGCGAATAGTCGGCGTTGGCTATGTCAATCAATGCGCACGGCCATTTTACAGGCGGCTGTTCGTAGTTGAGCTGGTTCCAGTTCTTGTCGATGTGCTTGAGCGCAGGAACCGTCGATAGTTGTTGTTGAATGTCAAGAAAAATCTGTTTCATAAGTGTTTATATTTAATAGTTTGAAATGTCGAATAGTTTGAGTTGTCGTTCGTCGTAGTCGGATGCGAGTTCTGGAATCACCGGCTTTTCGATTCGGTTGCTCCCGGTTCCTATGAATCCGTCACGGTTGACGGCAAACCTCATGTAACGGCGGAACGTGGCTATTGAAATAGGTATTTCGCGCACAACACGGCGACGGTACAGGTCGTACATGGAACAGAAGTGCGAATGCGGCTGGTATTCCGCATCAACTATCTGCTTTACACGCATTGCCCGTTCCTGCCAGTGTTTCATTGTCAATCCTCCATATCGTTAATCATATCAACCACATTCTGCCAGCCGGGAAAACCGCCGAGGTTTCGGTCGTCGATGTAAACGTCGGCGTATATCTTCCTGCTGTTTGAACCGTATTTCGCCACCATGTCGGGGTGGTTGTCGTTTATGCGGTCGAACTCTATGCCGTTGGCGAGCATAAAGTTCACGGCTTCGGTGAGCATGTCGCCGCAGCGGCAAGTCCACAGAATCACGTAGTGTCCTTTCTCACGGAGCGAATGCAACGCCTCGGCCACACCATGGCGAATGCCGTGGATTTCGGGGTACTTGCTGTACACCACCGTTTCGTCGAAGTCAACCGCTATTATCATAGTACAATGTTGTTACAGATACATTGTTGTTCCATCAACAACAGCAAGCTACTTTTAGCATACTGCGTGTTGAGATACAAATTGTCCTTGTACCGTTGGATAAAGTTCTTTATCAGGTTGTTCGCCGTTTCTATCTGACCTTCGGTCTTGCAGGAACGTATCACGCCTGCCACATATTCATAGTCGCTGTTGAACGAGCTTATTTCTGGGCGTCGTAGGTTCATTTTTGAGTCGCGTGTTATCATAACTGTATCTTTTGGTTGGTTCTTCATTATACGTTTGTAATAGATTTCCAAAAGGCGAGCGAGAGCATCCCGCTCGTCTTTGTCGGCTGTCACAACAAATCGTTGCTCCAGTTCGTCGATGGTGTCCATTATATTCAGCATTGCGATAGCGATAATGGGAGTTGTTTGTCGTTTCCGTTGTCATCCTTCATCGTCACGCTGATGAACTGGCAGGTCGGCTTTGGACGGTACGAGTTCTTTATTATGTTCAAGCCCTCTGTGAGTTCAGCCGACTGGATTTTGCTTGCCAGTTTTTCGAGTTCCAACACCTTCGACGCCTTCAGCATTCCTTTGTTGTTTTTGGCTATGAGGCGCATGATGGTTTCGACCAACGCCGCACTGTTGTCGTCTTTCGCAAGTGTCTTAAGGAACTCCTTGACCTTTTCTATGCCTTGCTCGCACGTGTCGTCCCAGCCCTCGTTTATACGGTTGCCGAGCGAGATTGAATACTTGCCGCTCTCGTGCGAGAACGTGTTGCTCTGACGGTCGGTCTTGGTGTGGAACAATTCATCTTTCAGTTTGATGAGCGTTTCGGCATCGTCGAATATCTCTTTCTTCAACGCCTGCATCTGGTCGCTCAATGCTTTCAGTTTTTCAAGGTTCCGTTCAAGGAACTGGTCTTTCATCTGCATGTACGCATCCTTTTGCTCCTGTTTGCGCAATGCCTCTTGTCTGTCTTCCTCCGCAAGTTGTGCCTTTAACTGTGCACGCTCTTCGGCTGTCATGTTCTTTACGTCCATATCTGTATTGTTTTTTAATGATTAATATTCAAGTTCACAGGGAACGACCGTTCAAGAACGTAGTATTTCTTGTCGGGGTGTTCGATGTTGTGGATACGGCTGTTGAGCACGTCGATTTTGTAGTGGATGAGTTCCGTTTCGCGGTGAACTTGCACAAATGTGTTAAGGTCGTTCCTGTGCAACAGTTCATCCTCTTTACGTTCGTTTTTACGCAGACGCTCCAGCCATTCCGCCTTGCGGCGCTGAAGGTACTTTACTTGCATTTTTTTAATCATGTCCATAAGTGTATCAATTTATTAGTTCAACATTGCTTTACGTAGGATTTCCTTTTGTTTCAGCGACTTCAGGTCGCGTGTCTTGGCGTTGAATGTGGCCGTGTAGAATTTGAGGTCTGAAAGCGTTATCTGGTTGAATCGTTCGACCTTTGCGGCACGGCAGGCAACCGCCTTGATAGTGTCGATGTTCTCGGTGTTGCCGTTCTCGCGCAGATATGCTCCTATGGCGGCAATCAGACGCTTGCGTGCGGTGTCGAGTTCCTCGTTGTGCTGCGCCTCGTCGTCGGTGGTGCGTTCGCCCACTCGGTTGGTGAGGTTGTCAACGAGTTCCAGCAGTTCCGCATACTTCATGTCCTTCATCGACGAAACGCCGTATGTAGCCACGAGCATGGCACGGCGGTCTTCGTCGCTCATTCCGAGTTTTGCGCACAAGGCGTGTGCCTTGCCATAGTAGAGATTTCGCAGTTGTTTCATCATAGCTTTTCGTTGTTAAGGTTCAACCAATAATCGTCGGCACCCTTCTTCCAAATGGTGTATGGTTCATTGCCGCCGTAACGGCTCATTGGGAATGCGCGGTAGCCCTCAATGCGTATCTTCACGAACGCGTCGTAGCGGATGCTCTTGGCAGTGTTGCCCTTGGGCTCCTTGCCGTCGGCGTGCGACACGAATATGAAGAGTTTGTTGCGGTGCGTCTCCGTCAGCTGGCGGTAGCGTTCGTAGTTCAACCCAGTGTATTGGAGCGAGTCAATTATCACCACCTTGGGCGAACGGGGCTTTTTAAGGCGTGCGGAAAGGTCTTCAATCGGTTCCTTGTCGAGTAGCAGGAACTTGCGCGAAACGTCGCTCATTCCGCACGAAATCACCGCTTGCTGCATCGACTGCGAAAGACCTTCCTCCAAACTGTCGTACACCGTCTTCACGTGACGGGCGAACGCCTTTGCCAACTGGAGCGCGAAACGGGTCTTGCCGTTGCCCGAATTGCCCCAAACGAGCCACGAGCCTTTCAGTTCCGGATGGCCGACACTGACGCTCCATTCATCGCCCAAATCAATCGTTTCAGGACGGTAGTTCACTATGTCGTTAATGTTCAGGGCTCGTTTCATCGGGTTATTTCGTTTGGTTTTTCTTTGTTATTGCAAATATTTTTCTCCGCACACGGCGGAGGTCGCTGTCGCAGTCGTCGATAACTTCGTCAATATCCTTTGAGTTGGTGATGCCGTTAGCCTCGCAGATTTTCACCACGTCGGCGGCACTCACGCCATACAACTTCACGCATTTGCGGCCGATACGGCTCCATATTTCGTTGTAGCCCTTCTTTTGCAGACGGATTCCCTTTTGCAGACGCTTTTCGAGGTAGTCGGTGGCGGTGAGAACGATTCCGCATTCGTCTTCGAGCTGATTGTACAACGTGATGAAAAAGTACAGCAGCTGGTCGGTGAGCTTGTCGGCCTCGTCGAGTATGATGAGCGGCGAAGATTGCTTTTTCAGGCGGCTTACAATGTTGTAAACCATATCGGAGGTGCTCATTCCGTTGGCGTTGATGCCGACTGCGGAGCACAGTTCCTGAAGGAACGTCTTGCGGTTCCAGAACTCGTTGCAGCACAACAGATAGACTTGCTTGTTTGATTCGGCGAACTGACGGCAGGCGAACGTCTTACCACTTCCAGCGTCGCCCGTGATTGCCATTACAAGCGCGTTTTCCTTCGCGTCGGAGAGAATCGTGGTGATTACCTGAAAGTCGGTTGTTCCAACCGCCTCCCATTTTTCCGACTTGAATCCGATGGCACTCGCTACTGTGCGCCACATTTCGTCTTTAATCAAGTCCCAGTTGCCGTTGATTATCTGGCTCACCGTTGCCGAACTCACGCCGATTGCCACGGCTGCTTTGTTCTGGCTCTCGTAACGCTCGCAGTACTGCTTGAGCGCATTCGCAATTTGTTGTTTTTTTATCTGTTCCATATCCATGAGAATTAATAGTTATCGTAAATAGAATCCGTGTTGATGATTTCGGCAACCGTTTCGCCTTCTACCATCTTGCGGAGGCGGTTGCGTTCGTTCTTATGCTGCCCGTGCGAGTCGGGAATGACGAATTTCTGCTTGTCGGCGAGCTCCTTGCGAGCCTCCATAATAGCCATTGTAGTGTCGTTGGCGCGTGAAAGCACGTTGGTGATGTGTTCCTCGTTGGCACGGTTGAACTCGCGTATGCGTGCAAGCTCCACGCTGTCCTGTTCGGTGCGTTCGCAGAGAGCCATCGGCTGCACATACTTTTCCTCCAACAGGAACTGGAGCGTCTCATCCTCGTTGGTCGCCACCACGTGACTCAGGTCGGCCACATCGTAGCGGATTTGCCAGCGAGTGCTTTCGTAGCGTCGGAAATTGAGGTCGAAACTGTCGTACACGTGTTTTTCGCCGGCTATCGCTATTGAAAGTCCGTTGCCACGCATAAGGTTTCGGTTGCCTGTGGTCTCGCCAAAACGCATCAAATACTGCGTCATGTCCATAGGCAGGCGGCGTTCTTCTGGTATCTGTGCGAATCCGCCCACGTAGAGGTCGTGCTTGTCGGCACGCTCACGCTCCATTATTGCCGTGATTTGCGCCACAACGCCATCGTAGTCGGGTTCGCTGTTACGTAAGCGGGCGAGCATTTCGGCGTTCGGCTGGAGCTTCTTGTTCGAGGTCACGCCGTAGCCGCTCCAATTGTTCTGTAACTGGCAGTAGCGTTCGTTCAGGTGCTTGAAGTATCGTTCCACCGGCTTCGACTTTGCGTTGCCCACCTCGGCTGGCGTAACCTTGTTGGCGGCCACGGTGTAGAACGGCATCATCTTCTTTATTGCGAAATGGTCGGACTGTATCTGGTTTGCCTGATACATACGACCGAAAAGGTCTTCGGTGTGGTGCAGGGCATTCTGCAAGGCACGGCCAATGAGGCTTGCGTTTTCAGCTTCGCCTTCCTCGCCAATGGCGTAGCCCACGGGATACATAAAGTACGTGTCGAGCACCACCACCATGGTCACGCGGTGGCCGTAGGTGGTGCGACCGTTCTTGGTAGTCTTGTAGAAGAGCTCCACGTCCCAACCGTCCAACGTCCACAATGCGAGCGGATAGTTAGGCATTGAGCGGCGAACCTGCATTGCCATATCGTTGCGGTAGGCACGCACACCACGGCGACCTGCGTAGGTCACGGAGTTGAGTTTGTCGCGCCACACCGCCACGGCACTCGCCGAAAGAGGTTTCCAACCCTGCACACGGGCGAACTCGCCGTAGAGCATCGCCACCTGTTCGTTGTTAAGGTTGTTGTGGTGTGCGAACATGGTGATGAGAACCTGTTCGCCTTCCTTGGTCACGACGGCGGCGTTTTTCTTGCCGTTTTTGTAGGCGTTGTGGATGAGCGAGTCGTAGCCGCTGCGGAGGTATTCCTTGTATTTGCGTTCGAAGGCGCGTGCGTTGTCTGGCAGGTTGAACGGGTAGCGGCTGTGGTCAAGGTCGGCGATCGACTCCAGGGCGAATTCAATCACGCGGGCTTTGCGTCCGCCGATTGAGGCGCGCTGTGCCTTGTGCTGTAGCTCAAATGCGCGCACGGCGTTGAGAATGATTGCGTTTGCGTAGTATTCGCGCCGTTTGTCGGCAGGCAGGTGCTTGCCGTCGGCGGTGGTGAACGAGTCGAAGAAGCTGCTTGCTTCGGGGCTGTGCTCAATGAGGTCGGCAATGCGGTTCTGCCGCACGGCGTCGTATGGGTCGCAACCGAGCACCGCCTGTATTTTCACCTTGAAGCGTTCGGGAATGCTGTCGTATTCCACAAGCGCCGGCGTTGAATTGCAACCACGGCGAAGAATGTGGAGTTTTTGCGTATGAGCCAATTTGTCATAATTAGACTTACTCATAATTGATTCGTCAATTAACATCCGTGCCTCAACTGCTAATATGTTATTGTAATACACCATTAGTTCACCAATCTATTGTCACGGAGTGCTTTATACACAAGAACGCCACTTTTTTTGTTGGGCTGGCGGTCGCCATCTTTTATGTAGCGCACGTATCTTTCTGACACGTTGTACTGACGTGCAATCTTTTTAATTGCGATTCGTCTTTCCAGATTTTCAATTTGCTTTTGTGTATCCATTTTATATCTTTGTTCTAAAATCTGGAACAAATATAGGTTACTTTTATAACTAATTCCAAATAAATGGACAGAAATTTAACTACAATTAAGGAAAGAATTTTGCAAATCGCTAAGTATAAGGGATTTACAAATGAGGGATTTTGTGAAAAAATAGGAGTATCCTATTCAACTTTCAAAGGGCAACATAAATTTACATCTATTGGTTCCGAATATTTAGCCACTATACTAACCCTATATGAAGACATCTCACCAGATTGGCTGCTATTGGGTAAGGGCTCTATGCTACGTTCACCAATGAATACTAATGAGGAAGTAAAGGTATGTAATTCTTGCAAACTAATTGATGCATTAAATCATACAATTTCAATCCAAGCAGAGCACATTAACGACCAAAAAGCACAAATAAACGACCTGCGAAAACTTTGTAAGTTGTAAATCAAAAACTTACATTTTTATTTCTATTTGCTTTATAGGGTTTATTCTATTGTTTTCTCGTCACGTTTATATCTTTTTAAGTTATTTTAATAACCAAAATAAGTAAGTCCAATAGTAAGCGCATAAGTAAGCCCAATCCAAAAAGTACAAAAAAAAACAGGTAAGAATCGGAGGTGTTGTGATGGGTCGTGGAGGTGTGGCGGAAAGGGGTGTATTTAAGGGGAGTTTAACGGGCGTTTAATCAGCGTACAAGCGTTTTCCAAGCAAATCCAAGCTAATTACAAGCTAAACCAACAAAAAAGCCCCGGAGAGGGGCTAAAAATCCAACCAAAATACAAGCAAAATCCAACTTTTTGTACTTTTCGTTTGCAAACGCCGCAATACGCAAAAAGTCCGCAAACACAATCATATCAAGCACTTCGGAGCGTCGGCACCAATTATGGAATTGTACTTTTTAATTTAGTGCCCATACTTGTTTGTGTAAAGGATTTTTTTTATTTTTGCACAAAATTTCAGTATGAAGCTAATAGAATTTAAGCAACAAAAAGAAATTCCTGGCTATTTGACCCATAAATCTGGTCTTGCAAGTTCCGTCGTGTTTGCGACGATATTTGCATTGTTGTTTATAAATATCTATAAGCCATTCTCTTCTACACAATGGGGCGGAGGCGACGTTACTACACTGGAATACCTTCTATGGTCGATGGCCATTGTATTTGTCGGCTTTGTTGTGTTGGTTATAAGCCGTATCATATTATATTTTTATGCCAAGCGTCATAGAATGTTTTATTGGGTTTTCGCAGTTTGGATTATTGTGGAAATATCCGCTATGTCAATCATCTACACCAGTATAGCGACGCTTGCAATGCCTGCCACTGCGGGTTTGAAAGACGGAACCCAAGTGGTTGACTTCTTTTGGAGTTGCTTTTCTGCAATTTTCTTTGTGCTTCTGATTCCGACAATGTTGTCGTGGCTGTATTTGGCTTTCTGGGAAAAGAAAAACGCCTTGCAGAAATTAGAGAATCA
>JAEEGG010023471.1_pt1 | contig 12046 bp, 7 predicted proteins | sample 9134161 | NCBI WGS metagenome assembly JAEEGG01 (sample SAMN16246543, study PRJNA631951) | gut metagenome | biome: gut microbiome; feature: rumen; material: CR-attached | host: Bos | place: Iran: Karaj | collected 2018-10 | reverse complement strand
GATAGGCAATTAGCTTGGTATGTCCGCTCTCCACGAATTTTGCCTTCAGGTCTTCTACCGTAGCCTCCTCAATGTCGATAGCCTCGATTTCCGTACGCGGTATCATACAGTCGCGCACCTTGGTATCGGAGAAGTCCAGGGCGTTATGGAAAATCTTCAGTTCGTCGTCTATCTCGTCATCATCGGAAGCATTGTCGATGCTCGACTGCACCAGATAGTCCAAATCCACCTTCGTAAATTCCTTACCCTCGCTTTCCTTGGGCATTCTCACACCGATAATCCGTAAGATACCTCGTGACAGGAGTGTTGCAAACTTCGACACGGGATATAGCAGCACATAGCACACGTATGCCGGCACGGCGAAAATGGTCAGCATGGTGTTAGGGTTCGACTTGAAAATAGTCTTTGGCAGGAATTCTCCCGTAAAGAGCACCACGACGGTCGAAAGCAGCGTGTCTGCTGTCACACGGGCTCCGTCGCTGAGTGAATAAAACAGCGTCTGGTCGAAAATATGAGCGAACAAGATACCATAGACCACCAGTGCGATGTTATTGCCTACCAGCATCGTTGATACGAAGTTGTTGGGATGTCGGTAGAATACGTCTATGGCTCGTTGTGAGAGACCATTCTTCTCGCGATCCATTTCCGCCCGCAGACGGTTGCTCGACACGAAGGCTATCTCCATTCCCGAGAAGAATGCAGAGAAGATCATGGTGATGATAAGTCCTATAATAAGATGGGTCATTTCTGATAGTTTGATTTTTGGGTTGCCGCCTTACGGACAGCTTTCTGACGCACGGGCTGTGCCTCTGGCTGTCCAGCTGCCGGCTGTTGACTTTGCTCTGTTGCCGATGGTGTTCCTGACGGTGCGGCAGTCGGCGGTGTACTATTGTCTTCGCCTTCCATGTCGTCTGTCACGAAAGAGCCTACGGAATTGCTTACCTCATAGTGCATCATCTGCTCATCGCTGCGGAAATAGGTGCCTTCCAAGGTGCGCTCAGGAGTCACGAGACGCGAGAACTGATGCGAGTAGAACTCGTGCTTGATACCATCCCAGAACAGTTCTTCACTGCGGAACACGAGACCATTGACATTGCGAATGGACACGCGGCCACGCAGTTCCCAGAGTTTCAGCTGGTCGTAGTACCACGCCGTATCCGCCTGGATATATCCTTCAACATGGAAAGTCTTATCGTATTGTTCCATGAAGATTCCTTTTTCGAAAATCCATCGCGATGGATTCTTCAGCGTATTCACCTCCCAACGTTCCGAAATGATGCGATATTTGATGACACCTGAGTCGGAGATAAGGGTATTCACCCCATAGCTGACCATCATGGAGACGGAGTCACGCTCGAGGATAGCGGGTGCCGTATGCGACTTCTGTTCTGAACACGCAGACAAGACGAGGAAAGCAGCCAACAGGCAGAATGCTGCTGACCGCTGTACGTTCCGATATGTCTCCTTACGATTTCTCACCGGCTATACTTATTCGTGTTACTCTACCTTCCACTTGGCAAACCAGCGCTCGTTGAAGGTGATGCCGACATTGATGCGGAAGGCGTTCTCCGTAATATATCCCGAAGCCGCCGAGCGTATCCACTGACCGCTGATGTTAACCATGGAGCGGGAAATAGGCAATCCCAAGCCTGCCGTAAGTGAAAATTCCGACGGACCGTCACTGCCCTTTATTTTATAATAAGGTGTAGCATAGGAAGCACCCAGGCGGAAACGCATCTGGTGGTAGTACTTTCGTCCCATAGGATTAGGAATCCATTCGCCTCCTGCCGTTACCTTATGGCGGTCACGATAATAGTTGTTGAGCAACGAATAATTGCCACGACTGTCATAGACAGGATAATCCAAGGCTCCCCAGCGCTGCAACGAGTAGTCTGCACCCACTGTCAGGCTTTTCTTGTTTACCCATGTAGCACCAACGCCAAACATCCAGGGCAGGCTGAAGGCATTTTCCACCGTAGTGGCTGCTGGAGAAAGTGTTACACCCGTCAACGTATTGGTTGTCAACGTATTGACTTCAGCTGTAGCGTGCAGCTTATGCCCTACACTCGCCGTTGCACCAATAGTCAACTCGTTATTGGCATTCAACTGCTGATGCCACTGCGCACCCAAGTCGAGCTTCCAGTTAGAGATGGAGGTGGAATAGGTTCGCGACATGATGTTCACGGTTCCGTCGTCATTCTGCACGCCCACTGCTTTTTCGTAGTCGCCCCAGAAGTAAGACATGTTGAAACCCAGAGAAAAACCCTTGGCAAACTCCCAGCCCAAGCCTAAGAAGACTTGCGAGAAACCGCCGTCGCCAGTATATAGCTCAGTCGTTGAGGTGGATTTGTCTCTACTCTCGTAATCATAGCCAATTGTAGAGAACGGCACGATACCGGCACTCAAGCCCACGTGCTTCAGCAAGCGGAAGGATGCCACGGCATAATCCAAAGATCCCGTTTTGGCATTCACGCTCTTGCCGCCTTCCTTGAAATTGGAGATGCGCGTCGAGAAACCAACGTCGAAGATCATCGTCAGGGAATCCACTGCCGAATACGATGCAGGGTTCTGCATGTTGATTTGTCTGCCGTTGCGCACGCCGTAAGCCAATCCACCCATGCCTCGGGCTGTGCTGAGCGACTGGTCAGCCAAAATACCCAAACCGTACTGACTGTAAGGTGACAGCGTGCTACTTTCCTGAGCCATCGCCTGGACGGCCATCAAACCGACCAACAGGCTCCCAACTATTCGTTTATTCATTCAATTTGTATATTCTATTCAATTTCGGTTTGCAAAGGTACGAATAAGTGAGAACAATACAAAATAAAAAAACATTTTTTAGGTTTATTGTCGAACGATAGCACTTTCGACCAATGGTCAAAGGTACTAATGTGAGTACTTTCGCAGGGATTGTACTGCAAAATTATTAAAAAAAAACGAAACAAACGCACGATAAGTGGAAAATATAGGTTAATTTTGCATCGTGAAACATTCAAAAATCATTTTTAATACTCTTAGAGGGGGCTTGACGGGGTTGTTTTTACTCTGTTTGACAACAGTTTTCGCCCAACAGGCTCATCCCAGTGTGGAGCCTGTCGAAGACATGAACATGGATTCTGTCGAGATAAGTCTCCTGACTTGCGAACCTCACGATGAGGTCTATAGTCTTTACGGCCATACCGCCATTCGCTATCACGACAAACGGCATGGAGGGCTCGATGCGGCATTCAACTACGGTGTCTTCGATTTTCGCAAACCGTTCTTTGCCCTCCGCTTCGTGTTTGGCATCACCGATTACGAGTTGGGCGCCTACCCTTACCGACTGTTCAAGAAGGAATACGAATACTTTGGCAGCGAGGTCACCGAACAGGTTATCAACCTGACCGACGAGGAGAAGTTGCAACTCCGGTTGGCATTAGCAGAAAACATGCTCCCTGAGAACACGGTCTATCGCTACAACTTCTTCTATAACAACTGCACCACCAAGGCCAGAGACATCATCGAGAAATGCATCAACGGAAGAATAGAATACCTTGGGTATAAAGAAGATACAATTTCATACCGAGAAGCCGTCCACACCATGACTGCCGACTATCCGTGGGCTCGTTTCGGCAACGATTTACTCTTGGGAATTCAGGCAGACCAGCCCACTACGACGCGCCAGCAAGAGTTTCTTCCAAGTCATCTGATGCGCGATTTCCGCAATGCCGTCATTCATGCTGAAGACGGAACGACGCGTCCTTTGGTACAGGAAGAGCGCATCGCCGTTCCTGCCGGAACGCCGGTCGTGCAGTCTGGTTTTCCCCTCTCTCCCCTCGCCTGCGGATTAGTAATTTTGGGCATTGGTATCCTTTTGTTTGTCATAGAATTTCGAAACAAGCGAGCCTTCCTCCTTTGGGATATCCTGCTGATGGTAGGCACCGGAGCGCTGGGCATCGTGCTCTTCCTCATGATCTTCTCTGAGCATCCCACCGTCAGTGTGAACCTACAGCTGTTGCTGTTCAATCCGCTGCCGTGGTTTTTCCTGTGGCCCGTCATCAAGAGGCGCCAGACACGCTACTGGCAAGTCACCTTCGTGCTCTTCTTCCTATTTATGATAGGCAGTATTTTCCAGCATTATGCTGAAGGACTTTGGTGTTTGGCACTATGTTTGCTGTTACAAAGTTACATTCATATATTCAGAAACGCCCGATGAACAACAAATATTTTTATATCACGCTGCTATCCCTGCTGGGCATGGGAGTGGAAATGTCGGCACAGAGCGTGTCGCAAGTGCCTAAGTTGGTGGTATGCATCAACATCCAGCAGTTGCGAAGCGACCATTTGGAGACCTTTGCCCCACTCTACACGAAAGACGGCCTGCAGCGCTTTCTGACGGAAGGACGCGTCTATTCCAACGGCGCCTACCGCTTCACGCCTGTCGATGATGCCTCGGCTTCTGCCTCCTTGTCAACGGGTGCGGTGCCTTACTATCACGGCATCACGGCTGAGGAATGGCTCGACCGCAATAGCCTGCGACCTGTCAAGGCAGTCCGCACACAGCAGTACGAATACTCCCCGCAACAGCTGAGTACTTCGACATTGGGCGACGAGCTAAAGATAGCCACGAACGGCATTGCCAAGGTGTTTGCCTTTGCCGCTGATGCCGATTGTGCCATTTTGTCAGCCGGCCATGCTGCAGACGGTGTGGCATGGATGAATCAGGGAAAGTGGCAGACCTGCAACTACTATACTCCCGTCAACCAGTGGCTCAGCGGCTATACACGCCTCTATCCGCCTACGGCTGATATGAACGAGAGTCTGACGAACATCGCCCTGAGCTGCACCCAGCAAGGCGGCATCGGACTGGACGAGAAGCCTGACTTGCTCACCGTTACATATTGTGTTCAGCCGACGATGGAGAGTTATGTGGCGCTCGACCGTTCCGTCTCTACGCTCATCAGCGGCATCGACCGCCAGCTCACCACCGACCGTGTGCTCTTCGTGCTCACCAGCACAGGGTCGTCCGAAGAGGAGAACGAGCAGAACAACTACGAGCAGTACCGCATTCCTACCGGAAAGTTCCTCATCAACCGCTCGGCGTCGCTGCTGAACCTCTTCCTCGGAGCGTCTTACGGTACGGAGCAGTATGTAGAAGCGGTCTATGGCAATCAGATATTCCTGAACCACAAGCTCTTAGAGAAGAAAAACATCAACATGGGCGAGCTGCTACGACGCGCACAGGAGTTCCTGCTGCAGCTGGCGGGCGTTCGCAATGTCTATACGTCCCAGCAGTTGCTCACCAGCGACAGCTACCAGATAGAGCGCATCCGCAACGGTTTCCATGTCGAGAAGTGCGGCGACCTGCTCATCGACATTGCCCCCGGGTGGCAGCTGGTGAATGAAGAGACGCAGACCACTACCACGTCGCGCATCAGCAACATTCCGTTTCCCATCATTTTCTGGGGTTCCGGCATCGAGGCACAACGCGTAGAGACACCCGTCACTGCCGATCATATTGCGCCGACGATTGCCCGCGTCCTTCGCATCCGGGCACCCAACGCCTGTTCATCAGAACCACTTTTTTGAAGTAAAAGTCCAAATTTATTTGGTTTTTCGCTGACTTATTCGTACCTTTGCAGCCGTTTTATATATTAAGGTACGCGTAAGCATGCCCGCAAGTGTAATTTAGTAAATAGAAAAAAGTAACATATAGCAATGAATTTCAATCAGATTTTACGCTCGTTATTCGGTGATAAGGCATCACGAGATAACAAGCTCATCCGCCCCTTTGTAGAACAAGTAAAAGCAGTATATCCCTCCATGCAGCAGCTGAGCAACGACGAGTTGCGCCAGCACACCAAGGAGCTGCAGCAGCAGGTGCAGTCGTCTGCCAGCGAGCAGAAGGCAGAGATAGAACGCCTGAAGGCAACGATTGAGGAGACGCCCATCGACGAGCGTGCCGACATCTTCGCCCAGATTGACAAGCTGGAGAAGGAAGTGCTCGACATCTACGAGGAGGCTCTCAATAAAGTCATGCCGGAGGTCTTTGCCATTGTCAAGGAGACGGCACGTCGCTTTGCCGAGAACGAAGAGACCATCGTCACGGCAACCGACTTCGACCGCGAACTGGCTGCCGACCCCAGCAAGGACTTCATCACCATCGACGGCGACAAGGCCATCTACCATAACCACTGGACTGCCGGTGGCAACGACCTGAAGTGGGAAATGGTTCACTACGACGTACAGCTCTTCGGCGGCGTCGTACTGCATCAAGGTAAGATTGCCGAGATGGCAACGGGTGAAGGTAAGACGCTGGTCGCTACCCTGCCCGTCTTCCTGAATGCCTTGACGGGCAACGGTGTTCACGTGGTGACGGTGAACGACTATCTGGCCAAGCGTGACTCAGAGTGGATGGGTCCGCTGTATATGTTCCATGGCCTCAGCGTTGACTGCATCGACAAGCACCGCCCCAACTCTCCCGAGCGTCGCAAGGCTTATCAGGCTGATATCACCTTTGGTACGAACAACGAGTTCGGCTTTGACTACCTGCGCGACAACATGGCCATATCGCCCAGCGACCTCGTGCAGCGTGCCCACAACTACGCCATCGTCGATGAGGTGGACTCCGTGCTGATTGACGATGCCCGTACGCCGTTGATTATCAGCGGTCCCGTGCCCAAGGGCGACGACCAGATGTTCGAGGAATACCAGCCGCTGGTGGAGAAACTGGTAGGCGTACAGCGCCAGTTGGCAACACAATATCTCGCAGAAGCCAAACAGAAGATTGCCGAAGGTCGTGAGAAGAACGACCAGAAGCTGTTGGACGAAGGTTTCCTGTCGCTGTTCCGCTCTCACAAGGCCATGCCGAAGAACAAGCCGCTCATCAAGTTCCTGTCGGAAGACGGCATCAAGTCGGGATTGCTCAATACGGAGAACACCTACATGGAGAACAACAACCGCCGCATGCCGGAGGCCATCGAGCCTCTGTACTTCGTCGTCGATGAGAAACTGAACTCCTGCGACCTGACGGATAAGGGTACGGCATGGCTGGCTAATCAGGTGAACGATGCCGAGCTGTTCGTGCTGCCCGACATCACCTCCCAGCTGTCTGCCCTCGAAGGCCAGACAACTCTTTCCGACGAGGATCGCATCAACAAGAAAGACGAGCTGCTGCAGCACTATGCCGTGCAGTCGGAGCGTGTCCACACCCTGCAGCAGTTGCTGAAAGCTTACTGCATGTTCAACAAGGACGACGAGTATGTGGTCATCAACGGCGAGGTGAAGATTGTCGATGAGCAGACGGGCCGTATCATGGAAGGCCGCCGCTGGTCGGACGGCTTGCACCAGGCTGTCGAGGCTAAGGAGCACGTCAAGGTAGAGGCTGCCACGCAGACCTTCGCTACCATCACCCTGCAGAACTATTTCCGCATGTATCATAAGCTGGCTGGTATGACCGGTACGGCATCGACCGAGGCTGGCGAGTTCTGGGACATCTACAAGCTGGATGTCGTCGAGATTCCCACCAACCGTCCTGTCATCCGCGACGATATGGACGACCGCATCTACAAGACTGCCCGCGAGAAGTATCGCGCCGTCATCGAGGAGGTGGTACGCCTGCGCAACTTAGGACGCCCGACGCTGATTGGTACTACCTCCGTCGAGATTTCCGAGTTGCTGAGCCGCATGCTCGACATGTACGTCAATCCCGAGACCGGCAAGCGTGAGGGTATTCCCCACCAGGTGCTGAACGCCAAGCTGCACCAGAAGGAAGCCGACATCGTGGCACTGGCAGGACAATCGACCAACGGCAAGGGTGCCGTCACCATCGCTACCAACATGGCTGGTCGTGGTACCGATATCAAGCTTTCTCCTGAAGTGAAGGCCGCCGGCGGTCTCGCCATCATCGGTACCGAGCGCCACGAGTCACGTCGCGTGGACCGTCAGTTGCGCGGTCGTTCCGGACGTCAGGGCGACCCGGGTTCTTCGCTGTTCTTCGTATCGCTGGAAGACAAGCTGATGCGCCTGTTCGGTTCGGAGCGTATTGCCACGCTCATGGACAAGATGGGCTTCAAGGAGGGCGAGATGCTCGAAAGCTCGATGCTCAGCAAACAGGTGGAGCGCGCCCAAAAGAAGGTCGAGGAGAACAACTTCGGCATCCGTAAGCGCCTGCTGGAGTACGACGACGTGATGAACAAGCAGCGTACCGTCGTATATAGCAAGCGCCGCCACGCACTCATGGGTGAGCGCATCGGCATGGACATCTCCAATACCATCTGGGACCGTGTCGTCAACATCATCGAGACCAACGACTACGAGGGCTGCAAGGAGCAGTTCATCAAGATATTCGCCATGGAGTGCCCCTTCACCAGCGAGGAGTTCATCAACAAGAATCGCGAAGAGCTGTGCGAAGAAGTATTCCAGGTGGCTATGGGCAACTTCAAGCGCAAGATGGAGCACGTCCAGGAGGTCGCCATCCCCGTCATCAAGCAGGTCTATGAGACCCAGGGCCAGCAGTATGAGCGCATCATCGTGCCTCTGACCGACGGTCGCAAGATGTATAACATCGCCTGCAACCTGCAGGAAGCCTACGCCACCGAGTGTAAGTCTGTCGTCAAGGAGTTCGAGAAGCAGGTGCTGCTGCACATCATCGACGAGGCGTGGAAGGAGAATCTGCGCGAGCTCGACGAACTGAAGCACTCCGTACAGAACGCCTCCTACGAGCAGAAAGACCCGCTGCTCATCTTCAAGCTCGAGAGCGTCAAGCTGTTCGACAACATGGTGAACACCATGAACAACAAGAGCGTCAGCATCCTCATGCGTGCCCAGATTCCTGAGGTGCAGCAGGTGCAGGAGGCCGCTCCCGAACAGCACACCCAGCGCGGACAATACACCGAGTCGAAGCAGCAGTTAGGTGCCGAGCAGATGACCGACCCCAACCAGGCTGCCGCCGCCGCTCAGGACACCCGTGCCCAGCAGCCCCGCACTCCGATTATCAAGGACAAGCTGCCTAACCGCAACGACCCCTGTCCCTGCGGCTCCGGCAAGAAGTTCAAGCAGTGCCACGGTCGCGGCTTAGTGTAACCCACACCCATTAGGCCCATTAGCCCTATTAGCCCCATTAGCCCCATGATCACCATTCAGAACCTTCAGAAACACTTCGGCGAAACATGCGCCTGCGATATCCCCTCGTTCACCGTGAACGAAGGGGACATCCTCGGGCTCGTAGGCAATAACGGTGCGGGCAAGACCACCCTCTTCCGCCTGCTCCTCGACCTGCTGAAGGCCGACGAAGGCTCCGTGCTTTACAGTTTTGCCGCCTCCAATAGCGATTGCTCAGCATCCACTCCCCTCCCTCACAGGGAGGGGTCGCGGGAGAGTCTCGCAGCAGAGCGCAGGGAGGGGTCGGGGGAAAGTCTCGCTGTGGTTCCCGACGATTTATCGTCGGTCCCCCGCATCAACCCCGCCGAGAGCGAAGCCTGGAAGCAGCACGTAGGAGCCTACATCGACGAAGGCTTCCTCATCGACTTCCTCACGCCCGAAGAGTACTTTGCCTTTCTCGGCAAAGTGTCGGGCATCAGCAAGCAAGAAGTAGAACAGCGCCTCCAGCAGTTCGAGCGCTTCTCCGCTGGCGAAATCTTCGGCCAGAAGAAGCTCATCCGCAATCTCTCTGCCGGCAACAAGATGAAAGTCGGCATCATCAGCGCCCTGCTGCGCCGCCCGGAGATTGTCATTCTCGACGAGCCCTTCAACTTCCTCGACCCCACCAGTCAGCTCGTCCTCAAGCACGTGCTGACTGACTATTCCAAAGAAACGGGAGCCATCATCCTCATCAGCAGCCACAACCTGCAGCACACCATTGACATCTCTACCCGCATCGCCCTGTTGGAGCACGGCAGCATCATCCGCGACCTGCCCAACCACAACGGCAGCGCCGCCACCGAGCTGCAGGAATACTTCGCCGACCCCATGGCCGACAACGCCTAACCTCGGTAGCGACCCTTACGCCGCTATACGCTCACCGCTTACCAAATGTAGGCGCGGCGCTCTACAGGCAGGTATAACAGGTTGTTCTTATTCACGTTGTAGAGGTCGTACCACATGTCAGTATTCATCACTACACCGTTGACTCTCAGACGAGCATGAGCGTGGACGTCGCTGTTCTTGAGAATCTGGAATTTCTTCTCTCCATACTGTATGCACCACAGATGAGCGTACGACTCATAGAACTTACGCAGCTGCTCTTTCCGTGTCTCGCCGGTGAATCCCTGCTGGTCCAGGCGCGCCTGATAAGCGTCGAGCGCCGTCAGGAATCCGCCCAGGTCGGCAATATTCTCGCCCTGTGTACGATTGCCGTCGCAGTAGAATAGCGAGGCACGCTCGGGGTCGAGCTCCATGTTGTCGTAGGTGCGGATGAGGTTCGCCTTGCGGTCTTCGAAATTCATCTTGTCAGCCACCGTCCACCAGTTTTTCCTCACTCCATACTTGTCCCACTGGGCACCATTGTTGTCAAAGCCATGCGTAAACTCGTGACCAATGATGCTAAAGACAGCATAGTAGCACGCCTCGCTCACGTCGCCTTCCGGCATCATGGGCGGCAGCAGCATGGAGGGGAATATCGTCACGCTGTTGTCGCTTGCCGAATAGGTGGCGTTCACCAGCGTCAAGTCCATGGGCACCATCTCACCATTGCTGTTGAGAAGCTCCATCAGCAGCCTATATGAGAACAGGTCTCTACCGCCCAACAGCTTCGTACGCAGCAGCGCAGTGCCCTTCCGCAGCCTGTGCAGTGCTTCCACCATCGTCTTGCAATCGCTGAGCGTAGGAATACAGTCTTGGTGCCAAGTGTCGGGAAAAGCCACATTCAGGGAATAGTGGTTCAACTTGTCGATAGCATTCTGCTTGGTGGTCTCACTCATCCACTCCACCCTCTCGATACGCTTCTTCAGGGCTGCCTGTATCTCCTTCGTAATGCCGAGGTATTTGTCCTTCAGGCTCTGCGGGAAGAACTTCTGCTGCATGTGGTATGAGATCGCATATCCCAAGTCCAAGCGGCTCCTCGTGCGCAAATCCTTCATCGTCAGCTGCAGCTCTTTCGCCTCGTTATATTGCTTCAATCCTTCCGCGTCGGCAAAGGCCAGATATTCCAGCCAGCCGCGCTGCATCGCCTGATACAAGTCATCGGTCGAATATTTGTTCCAATACTTCGTCCATACCTCCAACTCCTCGTCGGTCACCTCCAGCAATGCAGCGTCCACGCCCATTCCTTCTGCTAACAGTGCGGGAATAGTCGTATTGCCTGCTGCCCTGGTCTGCGAGAGCGAGTGACGCTCCTGACTCTGCAGGCGCAGCATCGTCGTCTCGTCATTCTCTGGATAGTCTATTGGCGATAAGACAAGCTTCAGTTTGTCCTTGTTCCAGATAACGAAAACGCCCATATCCAGCACGTTGACGCCCTCCATATACAACTTGCCGATAGCGCGGTAAGCCTCCTCCTTGCTGCTGGGCTTCGTCATCTTCGCCATCTCTCCCTCGATATATGCGCGCGACTCCGTGGGATAATCATGAATATGGTCCATCAGCGCGAAGAACTTCCCCATGTCGGGCACATCCCTCTTCAGCTGTTCTATCCTTTCGTTCATCACCGTCTCGGCAGCATACAGTCCGCCAAGATTCTTCGTCGGGTCAGCAGGAATAGGGTTCTTCTTCAGCCACGTGCCGTTGCAGTAGTCGAAAAAGCTATCGCCAGGATTCACCGACAAGTCCTTATTGTCAGTATAATCCTTAGGATACGGATAAGGATCAGTAGCCGAAGGCACCTCCTGAGCACCCTCATCTTTCGAACACGAACTTAACAAACTCAGGCTGCTGACAGCCCAAAAGATAACGGAAATCCAAAGCGTCCTATTTCTCATCTCTATCTCAGTTAGAATATCCCATTCATATTTAATGCCACAAATGTATATAAAAATCTCGAATTATAAGCCAGTCAAGATAAAAAACTGAAATAAATTATCTCGAATCGGGTAGGAAATCAAGGCTCACATGCAATTCTTTGTCCTAAATG
>JAEEGG010023467.1_pt1 | contig 12047 bp, 6 predicted proteins | sample 9134161 | NCBI WGS metagenome assembly JAEEGG01 (sample SAMN16246543, study PRJNA631951) | gut metagenome | biome: gut microbiome; feature: rumen; material: CR-attached | host: Bos | place: Iran: Karaj | collected 2018-10 | reverse complement strand
TAATGCTTTCATTATCCATCAACAAAACATTAGAAGATCAGATTTCAAATTTTTGGCAATTTATTTGGTTATTGCCAATAATTTGTATCTTTACATTCGAAAGTTATGGACAATAATAAGGAACAAAAAATAGGAAACACTGGCGATATCATCATCTACCAGACCGAAGACGGTTTGACGAAGATCAATGTAAAATTGGACAATGATACTGTATGGCTAAATCAGCAACAGTTGGTCATGCTTTACCAATCCAGCAAATCGAATATCAGCGAACATATCAAGCATATTTTTGCAGAAGGAGAATTGGATGAAAAATCAGTTGTTCGGAAATTCCGAACAACTGCCGATGATGGCAAAAACTACGAGGTCTCCTATTATAATCTCGACATGATTATATCGCTTGGCTACCGCATCAAATCTGCCATTGCCACCCGTTTCCGCATCTGGGCCACGCAGCGCTTGAAAGAGTATATGATTAAGGGATTCACAATGGATGACGAGCGGCTGAAAGGCAATGGTGGCGGCAACTATTGGAAAGAACTACTTGACCGCATCCGCGACATCCGTTCATCGGAAAAAGTGTTGTACCGCCAAGTGCTTGACCTCTACGCCACCAGTGTGGATTACGATCCCAAAAGTGACGAGTCTATCCATTTTTTCAAGGTCGTTCAGAACAAACTGCATTATGCAGCACACGGACACACCGCTGCTGAAGTCATCTACGAGCGTGCCGATGCCGACAAACCATTTATGGGATTGACATCATTTTCGGGCGAACTTCCTGCACTGAAAGATATTGGTATTGCCAAAAACTATTTGAGTGAAAATGAGTTGAAGATTCTGAACAATCTCGTTTCGGGTTATTTCGATTTGGCAGAAATCAACGCGTTGGAGCACAAGCCTATGTATATGAGTGACTATATCCGCCAATTGGATTCCGTGCTCACCTCAGGCAACCGTCCTTTGCTTGAAGGCGCAGGTTCTGTAAGCCATGCGCAAGCTTTGGAAAAAGCCACCAACGAATACCGCAAATACCAAAATAACACGCTCTCACCCGTGGAAGAGGCGTATTTGGAAACCGTGAAAGAGACAGTCAAAATGGTGAAGAAAAACACGAAGGGTAAGAAGCAATGAACGAATCGGGCCATTGCTTATGGATATGGGCAAGAAAAGCTTTGCAATTGGGGCGGATGGTTTGTTGCGAAAAGCAAAAATGCCATGCGAGGTTCAAATGAATAACCAACAATAAAACAAAGAAGTATGAACAAACAGGAAAGAATCTATTTTGAAGAACTAATAAAAGATAGAGAAGATAGTTATAGGTTGATGGAAAAGCAGAGCATGAGTGCCATAGAAGATTTGGTGGTGCAAAAGTACTCTGAAAAGGCACATTTTATTCATGAACTTTTGCAGAACGCAGACGATACTAAAGCGACTGAGGCACATTTTGAATTGAATAAAAATGGACTTCGTTTTTGGCATAACGGTAGTGAACATTTTTCCATTATTTCGCCTCAACTGGAAAACGATAAAAAATATAGGGGACCAAATGGTCATGTTAATGCCATTGTCGCAATAGGTAATTCTACTAAGGGAAGAGACGGCAGTCAAGAATATAAAATTGGAAAATTTGGTATAGGTTTTAAGGCGGTGTTTCAATACACTAAGACGCCACATGTTTATGATGACTGTTTTTCGTTTTATATAAGGAACTTAATTATTCCTGTTCTGCTTGATAAAGACGATAGTAAAAGAAAACAAGGAGAAACTCTTTTTTATTTTCCTTTTAACAGTGATGATAATAGTCCAGAAGCCTCTTATGAGGATATTGCAGAGAAACTTCAAACATTACAATTCCCATTATTATTCCTAAATTATTTGCAAAAGATTTATTGGACAATTGAAGGCATTACTGGAACCTATTCACAAAAAGAAAAGATAATACCTCAATTTAAGGGAAGTGCAAAGAGTATAAAAACAGTATTTACTTCCAGTGCTATTTCTTCACATAGAATTCAGAATTTGATTTTATTTACACGTAAAGAATCAGAAACAGGACTGGAATATAGTGTAGGTTTTTGTTTAAATGATAGAAAAAACACCATTGAACCTGTTACAGTGCCAGTGTTTTGCTATTTTCCTACCACAAAAGCAAGTGGCCTTAGTTTTATTGTTCACGCACCTTTCAAATTAATAAATAATAGAGAAGGCTTCCCAAACAATAAATGGAATAGTTATCTTGTTGACTTATTAGCTTCATTGGCTGCTGATAGTTTGATTAACTTGTGCGAGTTGAATTTAATACATGACGATGTTTTCGATATTATACCTTATACATACACTTATGATTGGTTTCAATATCCGTTTTATAATCGTTTTTTGAATGCATTTAAAACCCAACAAATAATTCCTTGTTTGGGTGGTGGGTATGTTACTGCTGAGCATGCTTATTGGCCAAGTTCAGCCTCAATTCCAGAATTTTTCCCTAAAGAACAGTTGAAAAGCCTTACAAAAGATGAAAAAGCCGAATGGGTATTTGTTAAGAATAATTACAAGGCTTTGGCAAATAACTACAAGCCATTGGCAGCTTATCTTGATAATATCATTAAGGATGATAACAACCAAAAGCACAGATTAGAGGAAAGCACAATATTTGCAAGGTTTACCCCCGACTTCATTAAAGCTCAACCAATAGAATGGTTTCATTTATTGTATAAATATCTGCAAAAAGCAGAATCAACATGGAAGGATGTCAAAACAAAGCCGATTTTTCTTGATCAAAACAGAAATGCTGTTGCTGCATATAAATACGACTTTTCTAGTAAAAGGTTTGAAAAAATTCTCTTTGTAGATACCATTGAGGGTTCAACACTGACTACCATACTGGATGAATTGCTTGAAAATGATACATCCTTTGAGTTTATTAAAGCTTTCGGAATCTGCAAACCAGAACTTAGAGATGAGATTTATAATGATATTTTGCCTCAATATTCGAAAAGTGGAGGGATAAACACAAAACCTCATTTTAAAAAGTTCTATCAATATTATAAACAATGTGGTAATGAAGAACAATTAGCCTTTCTTGATTTGATTAGAAGTTTAAACTTTATTATTGCGAGAAAATATCCTTATGCAGAGGATAAAACATATAGAGTAAAAGCTGACGAGATCTATTTCTATTCCGATGGGCTGGCTGCCTATTTTAGAAATAGCAAGAATTACATATGGTTTATGGAAGAAGATGACTATGAAGATGTTTTTGAAGAAGAGGGTAGAAAAAATGTAGAGGATTTTTTGCAAAAACTAGGAGTAAGGAAATATATTGCAAAGAAATCGACGTGGAAGTTGGCAAATTATGGTGAAGAACAGTATTTGAAAGAAATCAAAGAGAAAAACGGTATTACGCCAAACAGCCGTAATATTATAGACTATTATTATCCTTTGTTTGAAGAAAATTTGATTGAAATGACTAAAGCCATTTCAATAGAAATTTGGAATTCTGCGGTTTATGAAATAAGCTTAGACCCTATGGGATTAATGGGTAAGCACAAAAAAGATTACTTTGTCTCATATTTGTTGTGGATGCTCCAAAATAAAGCCTGGCTGTATTCAAAAACTTGTGAGTTATTTGCGCCGATACAGATATTTGTTGGAGATTTAGACGAACAATATGACATAAAATCAGAAGCAGCACTAACGTTATGCAAACTGCTGCATTTTAAGAGCGAACAAATGTCGGTGACGGAAGCGTTGAAGCATGCAAGAATGGTGCTTACAGATGAAGTGATTAGCAGGATTCTAATGGAAGCTGCAAAGGAGAAAAATGCAGGCGAATATTTTGGCGAAAAAGGTGAACCAAAACTAAACAAGGAGTACGAAGTGAAGAGAAAAGAACTTGCTAACAGTCCAGAAGGAAATGAACCAATATATAATGAAGTAGAAGACGAAGAGCAAACACCTTCTTATGATTATGACCCTGAAAAAATTGAAGAAGAAATAAGAAAAAGGTTAGATGAAGAAACGAAACTTAAATGTAACCGAAAAGAATTAGTAGAAGGCATTAATAAAAGTAAAAAGTATTCTTATGAATGGTTCTTGAATTATATTGCATTGATGTCAACTTATTCCGAAAGGCTTTCGCCAGATAAGCGTTCTTCTGTCTCGTTTTCTTCTATTGAGGCGGAAAAGAGAAGTAATCGTTTCTTTATTTTGGATGGTGCGAATAGGTTTATTCCAGAAGACATTTCGGAATCTGAAGGAGCAATGATTAGGCTGTGGTATGACGACGATACAGCTTCGGATGAAATCAAGATAGAAGGCGTTTCAAGAATAGGGCAAAAGGTTCAGATTCTTACAGACAGTGCTGTTTCAGAGATGGTATTGGAAAAGATGAAAAGAGTACGGCGAGTAGAATTTCAATATACTCCAGTAATTGATTTGATTGGTCGTTTGCAAAATGCTTTTGTTAATAGTAGCATTATTGACAGATGGGATGATATTAGTGATGCTTTACCTTCAATTCAGTACATATATGGGCCTCCTGGCACTGGAAAGACCTGGACAATAGGGAAAAAGATTGAGTCTATTACAAAATGTAACAAAGCCCATATTTTGGTTCTTACGCCCACAAATAAAGCAGCGGATGAAGTATGCAAGAAAGTGCGTTCCAATGAAATATATGTGAGTGTCGTCCGATTAAGTAAAGCTACAGATATAGAACTTCAAGATATGGGTGGAATCTATTTCGACAATTTATCTGTCAGTGAAGTAGACCAAATCCCTGTAGTAGCTTCAACAATCCATAGGTTACCTTATTTTGAACTTCAAGGAGGCGACGATATGAATAGCTGCAAGTTGTTTCAATATCCGTGGGATTATGTTGTATTTGACGAATCTTCAATGATAGGCTTGCATTATATAGTATTTGCAATTATGGCTATTTATAAATCAAACCCTAGAGTAAAGTTTATTGTTGCTGGCGACCCAATGCAAATACCTCCTATTGTTGAGATAAATGACGAAGATTTGGAACACTTTGAAGTACAAGATGAGAATATTTATACAATGATGGGCATTTCGAGTTTTGATAATACACAAAAACAAATACGTTTTATTGATAGCATTGAAAACCTTGACACCCAACATCGTAGCGTCCCTGCTATTGGCCAACTTTACAGTGACTTGTCGTATTCTTCGTTACTTAACCATAATAGAGAAGATAAACCAGATAAAGCATTGCCTACAGCGTTCCAATCAATTTTACAGTCAGCAGTTACATTTGTGGATTTGCCTTTGGTGAAAACTGTTGACACCTATAAAGTGTATAAATTACATGGAAGTAGCTACCACTTCTATTCTGCCATTTTGGTAATGGAGTTTTTGAAGCGGTTTGATATGGAAAATAATAAAGAGCAGAAACAAGAATGGAACATTGGATTGATTGCACCATACAAAGCGCAAGCAATACTCATGGACAAGTTGGTCACATCGTATAACTTTTCACCGCATTTAAAAATCGTCTCAGATACAGTTCATGGTTTCCAAGGTGGAGAATGTGATATCGTGTTTTTTGTGTGCAATCCTAATAGTTATGGCATTAGTAATAATAGCAAGTTGAAAGATAAATGTTTGCTTAATAAACAATACATCTATAATGTAGCCATTAGCAGAGCGAGGGATTATCTTGTGGTTTTGCATCCTTTTAGTTGGATAAAAAACAATCTATTTATCAACAAGATAACGAAAGCATACGCTATACAGAATGGGTGTCTAGATTATGTACCTTATGATGAACTAGAGCGTAAATTATTTGGAATGGATGGATACATAAGAGAAAACAGCTACGTAACCAGCCATGATTCGGTTAATGTGTATAATACGGCGCTGATGAAAAGGTATATATTAAAGCATGGAGTAGACACATTGGATGTTCAAGTGTTGGGAACAACAAATAATAATACACAATCAAAATAAAAATAAAAGAAGTTCTATTCCCATAATTTAAAGTCTAAGAAAGACAAAAAAGACCATACTTGATACAAAAAGCCCTGACATTTCAAAAACGCCAGGGCTTTGTTTTCAATAACTTGAAGAATTATTCAGCCACTTCCTTAGCTTTCGCCCTAAAATTCACCAAGTCTTCCTCGATGAAGTTCTTCACGTAGACGCTCTTGCCGATGACGTCTTCCTCAGCGGCACGGACCTAATAATGAAGAATAACTACAGCTCACCGCTTGACTTCACTGCGTTTATCCCCCTCAATCCTCGTTCACTTAAAACCATATCCCAAATAACATGTATCTTTGCCATCGGTTCGTCCCCTAGATAGCAAGGAGCAGCCTCCTATCAGACAGGGAACAAGTCCGATATTCCTTCGTTAGTTGTTCGATAGTTCTCCGATAGTTGTCCGATAAATTATCGGAATAATATCAAAGCTGTAATGAAAGACTATCGAATATCTTCCGGACCTGCTACCTGCTTGGTACGAAGTTATCCCACAATAATGGTAAGCCAAGTCCGCCTGCTGGTCAGCAACAATAATAATTCCTAGGATTAATAAAAAACGGTACACCTCATTCGAGGCATACCGTTTATAATTCAACAGGACTAAAGTCAATCAATCTAGATCTTCCTTCGCCTTCGCCCTGAAGTTCACCAGGTCTTCCTCGATGTAGTTCTTCACGTAAACGCTCTTGCCGATAATCTTAATAAACCATCCCAAACATCCACAAAGGAATGCGGTTGCCATAACCCACTTCTGTGTCATCAACAGCGAGGAAACTGTTAGCTACATCCGCTATCTGGTCGAAGTTCTTTTTCTTGCCACCAACCTCGAACAGGTACTTGTCATTGATGAGGAAATCACCTTGCTTTGGAAACTTGACTTCATTGGCGACACGCAGATGACTATAGAAAAACGTCTCCCTCTCATTGCCTTTGTCAACTTGAGGGCATAAGACATGCATCAAGTTCGTATTGTTCAAGAATATCTTTTCGGGTTTGCAAAGATATTTATAGCTCTTTGTCTGATTAATCAACAACGCCAATATTTGTGCCTTGTCAAGTGCATAAAGCATACGCAATCCCAAATCGTTGTTGGTGGATAATTGTTTCCAAAGTTCCGACATATTTGGCTCAAACGGCACACGCTCGCTGATGATCATGAGCAATTTCTTGGTCTTCTGAATGGTGTCGAACGACACGTTTTCCACAGCAGGCAAATCGGTATCGATGACCACAGAAACCGTTTGGCGCAATTGGCCAAAAAAGTCCTCAACGGATTCGCGATAGAAAGGATAGTAACCATGAGCCAGATAATCTTCAAACAAAGGTGTCACCTTGATCTCTTGAACTATATTCATGGCATGACGGACATGGTGCTGCAAAAGGTCTTTAAGCGGAATAGGTTCTATGTCAAGCACTCCCTCAAAGTTTAGGAACTCACGAAAAGAAAGGCCATGAAGCATGTATATGGTTTGGCGGCGCGACAGGTCGACTTTGGCATTGTCCATTATCAAGATGGAACTGCTGGTATAGACAATGCTCATGTCGGGATAATTGTCATAGATGTTTTTTAGTGTCTGAGACCAATTGTCGCAACGATGAACCTCGTCGAGGTAAAGACGGGAAATGCCATGACGGTCAGCCCAATCCACAAGTTCGAGCAATGAATGGGTAGTAAACCAAAGGTCATCAAGCGAAGCATAAAGCGTCTGATCAATATCTTGGTAATGCTCTAGAATATGTTGTAATAGCATAGTTGTCTTACCAACACCACGCGCCCCTTTGATGGCTATGATTCTTGCATTCCAATTGATTTGAGCATATAGATAACGTTTGAACCGAAGGCTTATTTTTGCAATCTTACGGTGATAGTTGTCAATAAGGGGCTGTAATTCTATGGTTTCCATCGTTTTTTATTATTGATTGACCGTGCAAAAATACATATTTACATTTTAATATGCAAATGGATATCTATTTTTTACATTTTAAGATGTAAATAGTTGTCAGTTTTTATATTTCAACATGTAAAACTAAGTGCATTTCTTACATTTTAAAATGTAAAATTACCAACAATGACCACAAAAAAAGCACGCTTCATGAAATAAAGCGCACTTTTCCTTTAGAGTAAAAGCCTGATTACTCCGCCACTTCCTTCGCCTTAGCCCTGAAGTTCACCAAGTCTTCCTCGATGAAGTTCTTCACGTAGACGCTCTTGCCGATGACGTCTTCCTCAGCAGCGTGGACGTAGACGTTGGCCGACTGGGTAAAGAGATGCGGAGCATGGGTGGCGTCGTCGAGGATGAGCAACGACATCATGATGTCGCCAGTCATGTCGTAGAGACGACGGGCCAAGAAGTCCTGAACCTCCTGGTTGTTGGCACCCTTCACGTAGTTGATGCTCTGCTCGTAGAGTTCCACGAGGGTGCGCACCGTGTTCTGCAAGGGCTTCAGGTCCTCGGAGACTTCGTTTTCGAGCATTTCCTTCATGATGGTGAGGTAGGTGCCATTGGTAATGTAACGGATGGCGGCCACCACCTGCAGCTGCGTCGTGCCTTCGTAAATCGAGAAGATACGGGCATCGCGGTAGAGGCGCTGGCACTTATACTCCATGATGAAGCCCGAGCCGCCGTGGATGCTGATGGCATCGTAGGCATTTTGGTTGGCGTATTCGGAGTTCATGCCCTTGGCCAAAGGCGTAAAGGCATCGGCGAGGCGCGAATACTTTTTGCATTCGGCCCGCTCTTCGGGTGTCAGCGGACGCTCGCGCTGGATGTCTTCCAAACACTTGTACACGTCCACATAACGGGCGGTCATATAAAGCAACGAACGACCTGCGTCAATCTTGGCCTTCATGCGAGAGAGCATGTCGTAAACTGCCGGGAATTCAATGATTCTCTTGTGGAACTGCTGACGTTCGCTAGCATACTTCAGAGCCTCATTATAAGCCTCTTGGCCCAGACCAACCGACTGTGCGGCAATGCCCAAACGGGCGCTATTCATCAGGGCCATAACGTACTTGATAAGGCCCAAACGGGTCTCACCGCAGAGTTCAGCCTTGGCGTTTTTGTAGGTCAACTCGCAGGTCGGGGAACCGTGGATACCGAGCTTATGCTCGATGTGGCGCACATTGACGCCACCTTGGCGCTTGTCGTAGATGAACATCGACAGGCCACGGCCGTCTTTGGTGCCTTCCTCGGAACGAGCCAGCACGAGGTGGATGTTGGAGTCGCCATTGGTGATGAAACGCTTCACACCGTTGAGCAGATAGCAACCGTCCTTTTCACTATAGGTAGCCTTCAGCATGACGCTTTGCAGGTCGGAACCGGCATCAGGCTCGGTGAGGTCCATCGACATGGTCTCGCCGGCGCAAACGCGCGGGATGTATTTCTTACGCTGCTCCTCGTTGCCGAATTCATATAAGGTATCGATGCACGACTGCAGCGACCAGATGTTTTGGAAACCAGCATCGGCGGAGGCCACCATCTCGCTCAGCATGGAGAAGACAGTAATGGGCAGGTTCAAGCCACCGTAACGGCGCGGCATGGAAACGCCCCAGAGACCGCCCTTGGTGCAGGCATCGAGATTCTCCACGGTCTTGGAGGCATAGATCATGCGGCCATTCTCCAAATGCGGGCCTTCGAGGTCGACGCTCTCGGAGTTGGGTTCGATGATGTTGGCGGTGATGTCGCCCGTGATGTCAAGCACGCGGCGATAGTTCTCCATCGCGTCTTCGTAGTCGACGGGAGCATCTTCGTAGGTGTCCTTATCCGCAAAATTGCGTTCCTTCAGCTCAACGATGCGCTTCATCAGCGGGTGGTCGAGGTAGAATTGCAGGTTCGGGTTGTCGTTATAATAGTTTGCCATTGTTTTCTTGTTTTTCCGCTTCTAGCTTCTGGCTTTTGGCTTCTGGCAGCTTCACGATAAAAGTGTACACACACGCTCTGTCAAAGCTGCCAATAGCCAGAGGCCAGTAGCCAATAGCCATTTATTTACTATTCTGCTTGTAATACTTAATCAACTTCGGGACAACTTCTTCAACCGTTCCAACAATCACGTAGTCCGCAATCTTATTAATAGGTGCGTCGGGGTCGCTGTTCACCGAGATGATGATCTTGGAGTCCTGCATACCGGCGATGTGCTGGATCTGGCCACTGATACCGCAGGCGATATACACCTTGGGGTGCACGGTGACGCCCGTCTGACCGATTTGGCGGTCGGTGTCGCAAAAACCCGCATCGACGGCAGCACGCGAGGCACCGACTTCGCCGTGGAGCACCTTGGCGAGTTCAAACAGCATATCGAAGCCTTCCTTCGAACCCATGCCGTAACCGCCGGCCACCACGATGGGCGATCCTTTCAGGTTGTGCTTGGCAGCCTCCACATGGTGGTCGAGGACCTTGACGACGTAAGCCTCGGGCGAGACATACTTGCTCACCTCGGGATAGACGACTTCATTCTTGGCCTTGCCTTCATATATGGCTTTCTGCATCACGCCCGAGCGGACGGTAGCCATCTGCGGACGGTGTTCTGGATTGACGATAGTCGCCACGATGTTGCCACCGAAGGCGGGACGAATCTGATAGAGCAGGTTGTCGTAATGCTTCTTGGTCTTGACGTCGTCGAAGTCACCGATTTCAAGTTGGGTGCAGTCGGCGGTGAGGCCGCTGGTCAGAGAGGAGCTGACGCGAGGGCCGAGGTCGCGACCGATGACGGTGGCACCCATCAAGCAAATCTGCGGTTGTTCCTCCTTGAAGAGGTTGACGAGGATATCAGTGTGTGGTGCAGAGGTGTAGGGGAACAAGCCCTCGCCGTCGAAGGCGAACAGCTTATCCACGCCGTAAGGCAGGATTTGGTCTTCCACCTTACCCTTAATGCCAGTGCCAGCCACGACGGCATGCAGTTCCACGCACAGCTGGTCAGCCAGTTTACGCCCTTTGGTGAGCAACTCCTGGGAGACTTCGGCCACCTGTGTGCCTTCGGTCTCGATATATACGAATACATTATTCATAGTTCATTCTTTTTTGACTATGACCACTGACTATGACCATGACCACTTTTACCAAGGCTTCAAGCTCATGTTTCCGTTGAAGTGGTCATTGTCATTGTCACAAGTCATAGTCGTTTTTCATTTTAACCGATTATCTTCTCCTCCAACAATTCCTTAATCAATCCTTCCACATCGGCATCGCTGGCGGTGAGGGTCTTGCTCTCCTTGGCCTGGAAGACGATGTTTTGCACGGTTTTCACCTTGGTGGGACTACCCGAGAGGCCGCACTGGTTGGGGTCGCCATCCACGTCGGCCACGCTCCACTGGTTGAGTGTCAAATAAGGACGTGTCTTGCTTAATTCCGCATTCCGCATTCCACATTCCGCATTCGCATCCACTTCTAATGGACACATAGCATATTTATACTTCATCACCAATTTGGCGTTGCAAGGACGGCAAGGTGCCGCGCTACCGTTGACGGTAATCACGCAGGGCAGCGGCACTTCCACGGTCTCCACGCCACCGTCGATATGACGGCGGATAGTGGCGATGTTGTTTTCGATCTTGAGGATTTCCTCGGCATAAGTCACTTGGTTGAGACCCAGTTTCTGTGCCACTTGTGGACCCACCTGGGCGGTGTCGCCGTCGATGGCCTGACGGCCTCCGATGACGATGTCGACATCGCTGATCTTCTTGATGGCGGTGGCGAGGGCATACGAAGTGGCGAGGGTATCGGCGCCTGCGAAGAGGCGGTCGGTGAGCAGCCAGCCCGTGTCGGCTCCGCGGAAGAGGCCTTGACGGATGATCTCACCGGCGCGCGGCGGGCCCATGGTGAGCACGCCGACGGTGCTGCCTAGATTCTGCTCCTTGAGGCGCAGGGCCTGTTCAAGGGCATTCAGGTCTTCGGGGTTGAAGATGGCGGGCAATGCGGCGCGGTTGACGGTGCCTTCCGGCGTCATGGCGTCTTTGCCCACATTACGCGTATCGGGCACCTGCTTGGCAAGCACCACGATTTTCAATGGTTTGGTCATAAAATAAAATTTCTCGTTTTCAAATC
>JAEEGG010023462.1_pt1 | contig 12048 bp, 6 predicted proteins | sample 9134161 | NCBI WGS metagenome assembly JAEEGG01 (sample SAMN16246543, study PRJNA631951) | gut metagenome | biome: gut microbiome; feature: rumen; material: CR-attached | host: Bos | place: Iran: Karaj | collected 2018-10 | reverse complement strand
TCGATTTCTTGTCAGGGAATTTTTTTCAACTTTAAATTTAATCGCCCTAGCAAGCTTACTACCCGATAAATAATGCCTGAACCAAGGCACAGGAATCGAATCCATAATCGGGAAAATCGGTGTTACAACCCCAACATACCCACCCAATTGACGGCGGCCTATAAATACATCACTAACTTTCACATCAAGGACTTTTCGCTCTTTCAACTTTTCATTGTCCGAGACTGAGTCTTTGTCCGGTTCCGAGTTCACCAAGCTATCGTTTGTATGCAACTCTTTATTTTTTAAATCATCAACAGATTTATCATTGACAATCGAATCTTTTCTTTCCCATTTGGCGTTGTTGCCAATGTTGCGGATTAGGCGGAAACCCTTTGCAGCTCCACTGCTATAATTAGGATATGAGTAACCATAATTTATCCATTTCCAATAGGGTTCTCTATAAGCTTTGTACCATATGTGGTTTTTTCTGACATGGTTACTCCCTCCTTTCAAACAAGAAGGTCGTTCTTTAAGAATTTGAAATGGATTACTGTTTTCAAAAAGAACATGTTCCCAAACCAAACCGAACATGTCGTATAAGCCAAATCCATTAAGCTTTAATTGACCTACAGGTTCTGCTTCATATCTACTTGCATGTGTTCCGAATATAGCATATTCAGACGCGTCTTCAAAAGTTGCTGTTGTATCACCCCATGGTGCGGTTTTCTTTTTATCTCCACCACGTGCGAACATCATCCATTCATTATAAAAAGGTAGTCTATAGCCATCCGATGACGGATCTACAGAAACCAGAACATATTTGTCGTCATCTATTGAAAAATCAAAAAAAGCAATAATATACTGTTTATTTGATAATATACGAGGGGCTTGATAATCCGTTGATGTGAAAATGTAGTACGGCTTTAAACCTTCTTGAATACTGCGAGCATTAGCATATTCCATCGCCTGTGATAAAAAAATTGTACATGCAGCGGAATCATGTGTTATGCAATTATTTTTTTGTGTGAAAATCTTTTTCCTGTAAGCCCATTTTTCAGCCATTTCCTGTCTATCTGAATTTGTAAAGGATGGTTTTGATGTTATATTGTTCAACATTAATTGAGTGAATTCGCAATTGGTTATGGGGTATTTATCTACTAGATATGTGCCAGTAACTGATATTAATCTTTCAGGATCTTCTTGGGGGTATAAATCATTGTTTATTGTTTTCTTGCTGAAACCTAAAAGAGCTTCTTCATTTTTGAAATCCAGATACTTCATGTCGATGGCCAAGTTTATTTTATAGGCACTGTCTTTTTCGGGTAAATATATTTTCAACGTTTCAACACCTACAAAAATAGGAGCTTGGAATGCCAAGCATGAATCATTGAGAATACTCGAATTTAACGAGGTTTCCCATGCGACAACAGGCCCATCAACACAAATTTTCACAAATTCATTTTTCTCTACTTCAAGCCAGTTTTCTTTGCCCAAAGTATCGCGGCTTACATTAAGCGTTCTTTGAATTTTGTTTTCTGGAATCTTTTTCAAATTTTTTCTTGGCTTGACACCTTTGACAGGCTTTTTCACTAAAATCGAACCATGAAATCTTTCGGCGAGCCCGACAAGCGTCGCGTGTTCCAAACTATCCTTATACGCACCGCGGCTTTCTCCATGCTTATCGTAATAGAATTGGGCATTTGCAAACGCAAAGCACATCGTTAGGAACAACAAAAAAATTTTCATACAATTGAATATACAAAAAGGAATACTGAGATAGCTCGGTTCTGCATTTGTCAATTAGATTTTACTTCGGTCCACTTGGCGTTATTGCCGATGTTGCGGATGAGACGGAAGCCTACAGGAAATCCTCTATTATAGTTTGGCTTCGAATATCCGTAATTAATATCTTTCCACACTGCTGTCCACTAAAAAAACGAGGCAAACAGTCTAGAAACCTCATAAATAAAGGATGTTTCAAAAAGAGCATCCTTAAAATAAAAAATGATGGCTTATATCATCGTTGCGCTCTGCGCTTCTGAATTACTTCTAGCGGAAATCCAGAAATAGCGGCGATATCTTCGTCGGTCAATTTGGAATTGGCAAACATGGCATCGACCATTTCGAGTTTTCCTTCAGCTCGGCCCTCTTCCTTACTTTCATGAAGGTCAAATTCGTAAGTCATATACTTGTTCCTTATGAGAGTGTCAGCTTTATAATAAGACACCTGGTCGTTGATGGTTTCGGTTTCACGAGAGTCAGCATTCCTAGTCGCGAAGTACTTCATATAAGCTTTGAGGACAGGGTCTGTGAATTCCTCGTATTTTTTAAATATATAAAAATTTTTGAAAGTGTAGTCGTTTAAAGAGATGTTGAAGTTCTCACGAGCCCTGTTTTCGAAATGGTAGACGGGGAATCCACCCCCAAAAATGTCCATGGGACATAAGAAGATAATGTATTGTTCCTTCAGATTGGTGTAATGACCACCTTTCGAAAGGGCTACGCCATCACCTACGCTTTGATAGTATCTAGCACGCTGCGGGAGTTCCTTGGTGTCAACCATTTGCATCTCTAAATCAAAGGAACGAATCGTTTCTCCGTTCTCGTTGGTTTCTCGCGCGAAGACATCGTAGCGGACACCTTTGTGTTCTGCATCGTAGCTCAAAACTGCTTCAGGAACAGGAGTTTCTAAGTGGTCGATTTTGATGCCTAGCAAGTGTTCGATGAAAGGCTGCGCAATATGTTTGTTGCTAAAAACGAGCCCGAACATAATCGGGTCAGTTATATCAAGATCGTCAAAAGACTTTATGTTCATGATTATACCTCTGTTAAGTTTAGAGGCTCTAAATTACAACGGAAATCTTTGAAAAAGTGAAAATCCGAAAATTTTGCAAACTACCGTTAGCAAAAACGTTCATTTTGTCAACTATAGGATTACTTGTGATGACGAGGCTTTGACAATGACTTTTGTTTTTAAGTAGCTCTTTGTGAAAATTTCGAACTATTGCATGCTTAGTTTTTTGAGGTTATATTAGAACGTGTTTAAGAAAAGGAAATAAAATGACGGAATACTACATTGTAATGGTTTATCACTGCTGTCCACTAAAAAATAAGAGAACCGGGATTATTCGGTTCTGCATTTGTCATTTGGACTTTACTTCGCTCCACTTGGCGTTATTGCCGATGTTGCGGATGAGGCGGAAACCTTCAGCACGTCCTGCTGTATAATTAGATCTTGAATATCCGTAATTAATATCTTTCCAGTAAGGATTCATATAAGCCTTATACCATTCTCCTTCATCTTTTCTAACAGCATCGTCGCCCCCTTTTAAACAGGATGGAAATGCACGAAGAGCGATGAAGGGATTTCTTTCTTCAAAAAGAACGTGTTCCCAAACGAGTCCAAACATATCATATAGACCGTAACCATTAGGTTTCAACTGGCCCACGGGGCCGGATTCATAAACGACCGCATCCGTATTGAATTGAGCGTATTTTGAAGCCTCTTCAAATGTTGCTGTAGTATCGCCCCAAGGTGCTGGATTTTTTTTATCTCCTCCACGAGCGAACATCATCCACTCGTCGTAATATGGGAGTCTATAGCCGTCAGACGAATAATCTGCTGTAATCTGAATGAATATATCTTCGCGATCGATGAAATCAAGATATTTTATAATGTATTTCCCTTTTGATATGATGAAAGATTCTTGTTTATCTGCTGTAGAAAAAATGTAATATGGTTTTAATCCATCACGAATACTGCGAGCATTTGCGTATTTCATTGCTTGAAATAAGTATATTGTACAAGCTGCAGAATCTTGCATTGCGCATGATTTGTTGCGAGTGCTTGCTTTTTTTCTTTTCGCCCATATTTGGCCTATGTCTTGTCTTGTTCCGCTATCAAAAGATGTTTTCAAAGGGATACTATCCCACATCATTTGTAGAATTTCGCAGTTAGTAACCGGATATTTATCTACTAAATAAGTTCCTGTGACAAAAACATTTCTTTCAGGATCCTCAATTATTTCTCTATTGCGAAACTCTATTCTTTTATTAAAACCAAGCAAAACTTCTTCGTTTTTGAAATCAAGATACTTCATGCCGACTGCTAAATTAATTTTATGCGGACTATCTGATTCTGGTAAATAAACATTTATAGATTCAACACCAACGAATATAGGAGCTTGGAATGCTAAGCAGGAATCATTGAGAATACTCGAATTTAGCGATGTTTCCCATGCGACAACAGGCCCATCAACACAAATTTTCACAAATTCGTTTTTCTCCACTTCGAGCCAAAGCTCCTTGCGCAACGAATCGCGGTTCACATCAAAAGTTCTTTGAATTTTATTTTCTGGAATCTTTTTCAAATTCTTTCTTGGCTTAACACCTTTAATCGGCTTTTTCACTAAAATCGAACCATGAAATCTTTCGGCGAGCCCGACAAGCGTCGCGTGTTCCAAACTATCCTTATACGCACCGCGGCTTTCTCCATGCTTATCGTAATAGAATTGAGCATTCGCAAACGCAAAGCATATCGTTAGGAACAACAAAAAAATTTTCATACAATTGAATATACAAAAATCAATTGTTATAAAGAATGTAACTGGATCTTTCCTCCCTTCGGTCGTCAGGATGACGGCTTCGAGGAAATGGCTTATGTTTCCACCATTTTCCATTCGCCGAGGGTGCGTTTTGCGGAGTCGATGACAGCCCCGATTTTAAAGAGTTTCTTGGGCGTTCCGTCATCCGTTTTTTTAACGGTGTATGGAATTAAGTAACCCCTGTCGTCAATCTGCTTTAACGCGTCTTCAGCGGTCGCGTTCTTGTCCAGCTTAAACTCGAATACATAAACCGCGTCGTCAGTCTCCACGACCGCATCGGCACGACCTGCGGCACAGCGTGCCTCCGTTTCGGTAACGAACGGCGAGCACATGCGGAACAGCAGATAGAAAATGGTCTTGTAGTGGTCTTCGTCCTGCCGCTCCGCGTCGTAAGGGATTGAACTCAAGAACGCCCGTAGCATTTCCATCGAATCGTTTATTTTTCCGTCGTAAATTGCGTCCGTAAAGCGAATGATGAAGGTATCGCTCCTGCTTTTGTCGATGCCGGCATAATGCGGAAGCAGGCTTTTGAAAATTCCTTCGCGGACTTCTTCATTCGGGATCGCGAGCTTATAGACGTTGCCGCGAGGGCGGAACCCCTTGATGGTCAGGTAGCCGCTTTGGTAGAGCACAGGCATCGGGTTTGCAGATGTTTCTGTCGGAATGTTGAACATGTCCGCAGTCGCCTCGATGCCTTTTGCAAGTTCTTCGGGGTCTATATTGAATTTGTTAATTTGCTCTATAATGTACGTCGGCGTTCCTGTTTCGAACCAGTAGTTGGTGAATTGCTTATCTTGCAAGGCGTTCATCAGGCTGAACGGATTGTAGATATCGGGCGATTTAGCCGAGAAATGGTAGCCGTCGTATTTTTGCTTGAGTCCGTCGCAAACCTGCTCAAAAGTTTTTCCTGTGGTTGCCGCCATAGCCTCGATTTCGGGCTTCATTTGCGTACGCAGTTCCTCTTCGGAAATTCCGCAGAGAGTCGCGTATTCGTCAAGCATCGAAATGATTTTCAAATTGTTCAGTTCGCTGAATATCGAAAGCTGGCTGAACTTGGTGATGCCTGTAATGAATATGAATCTCAAGTGAGCATCAAGGCTCTTGAGTGGGCTGTAAAAGTCGCGGAGCGTCTGCCGCATGGCTTCAAACGCTTTATGATCGACTAGAGTATCAAGCAGAGGGGCGTCGTATTCATCGACGAGGAAAACGACTTTTTCACCGGTCTTTTTTTCTGCTGCAAGAATTACATTTTGCAGACGGCTGCTTTTTTTTAGAGTTTCTTCTCCAAGCGACCTTGGCTGCAAATCGATGCCATAAAGCGACTCGTATTCTTTTAGCTGCAAATCCAAGAGTTCGTCTAAATCGCCGGGTCTTTGGAATTTCATTCGGCTAAAATCGAATCTAAGCACTGGATGCTTTTTCCATTCGGTTTCGAGGCCTTCGATGGCAAGTCCCGTAAACAGTTCCTTGCGGCCTGAAAAGTAGTCGTCGAGCGTGCTTATCAAAAGCGATTTTCCGAAACGTCGCGGACGAGCGAGGAAATAAACCTTGCCTTCTTGAGCAAGCTTGTAAACCAAGTTCGTCTTATCAACGTAAATAGCGTTGAAATTGCGAATCTCCGAAAATGTCTGAATGCCTATGGGAAATTTGCGAGCCATACCGACAATATATAATTTTTTATAGCAGGGTGGGGAGGGGTGCTTTTTGGACCTGCTTGGTAAACTCTGCGAGAACATGGTGTTGCTGCGACCGTGCATACGCAAAAAAAAGAGGCTTGCAGGCCTCTTTTTTGATAATGACGTTTTGTGAATGTTATTCCTTGTCGGACTTTACTTCGCTCCATTTGGCGTTGTTGCCGATGTTGCGAACAAGGCGGAAACCGGCATTTTTGTCACTATTGATATTTAATTGAGAATAACCGTAATTTAACTCTTTCCAATATGTAGTGGTATGATATTTATCATCATCTTTTCTTTTAAGAACGCCGTTATCTCCGCCTTTTAAACAAGAAGGACTGTTCTTCTGTACACGGAATGGATTCGATTCTTCAAAAAGAACATGTTCCCATACTAATCCGAACATATCGTAAAGACCATAGCCATTGGGAAGTAATTGCCCTACGGATTCCGATTTGAAATTTTTTGCAGTGCTTAATTTTGCGTATTTTTCAGTATCATTAAAGGCTACGGAGGAATCACCCCAAGGTGCCTCGTTTTTCATGTCTCCGCCACGGGCCAAAATCATCCATTCGTCATAATAAGGCAGCCTATACCCATATGACGAATAATCTGCAACAACCTTTATGAAATTGAATTGATTATTGCGTTTTGTAAAGTCGAAATATCCAATAATGTATTGACCTTTGGATATAATGCTTGATCCTTTTTCTTTTGTTTCAAAAAATCTATAATAAGGTTTTAATCCTTCACGAAAACTTCGCATATTAGCGTAAGCCATTGCTTGCAATAAAATTATTGAATTTGCAGCAGTGTCATGAGCGGGGCATTCTTTGTAAAAAAAACGTTCTTTGAAGACATCTGACCATCTTTCATGAACACCTTTTATCCACTCATGCTTGTATGAAAAATCTACAGGCATACTGTCATTCATAAAATGTGCTATTTCACAATTTGTTACAGGATACTTATCAACAAGGTATGTTCCAGTGATTAAAGCGAATCTCTCTGGGTCTTCTTGTTTTGAATGTGCAAGAGATAGGGCTTTTGCAATATTTCCTTCCTCTGGTTTTGGGCTATATCCAAGCAATACTTTTTTTCGTATGAATTTTAGATGTTTCATTCCTATTGCCAGATATATATTCCGCGAAAGCGGTCTTTTTGAAAAATGAACTTTAAGGGTGTCGCTTCCAACAAGAGATGGTGCTTGAAATACCAAGCATGAGTCGTTGAGTTTTTTTGAGTCTAATTTTGTTTCCCATTCCTTAACTTTTTTATCAATGCAAACTTTGACGACTTCATTCTTCTCCACTTCAAGCCAAAGCTCTTTTCGCAAGGAATCGCGGCTCACGTCAAAAGACCTTTGGATTTTATCTTTTGGAATGTTTCCCAAATTCTTAATTGGTTGGACACCTTGAGCATTTGCAAACGCAAAGCACATCGTTAGGAACAACAAAAAAATTTTCATACAATTGAATATACAAAAAGGAATACTGAGATAGCTCGGTTCTGCATTTGTCAATTAGATTTTACTTCGATCCATTTGGCGTTGTTGCCGATGTTGCGGATGAGGCGGAAACCGGCTATTGCACTACTATGAAAATTAGGCCTTGACGATGAATAGTTCATTGACTTCCAATGCGGCTCAGAATGGTATTCACCATCGTCTTTTGTCAATACTAAATTACCGCCACCTTTCAAACAAGATGGACTACCCATAAGTAAATGGAACGGATTCTTTCTTTTAAAAAGAACATGTTCCCATACGAGGCCGAATATGTCATATAAGCCGAATCCGTTTGGTTTTAACTGTCCAACGGGTTCTGATTCATCAAAATATTTTCCAGTACCAAATTTCGCATACTTTAGAACATCTTTAAGATTAGCGGAGGAATCTCCCCAAATTGCTTTGTTTTTTTGGTCTCCTCCTCGTGCAAACATCATCCATTCATCGTAAAAAGGAATACGATAACCATCAGATGATGGATCTACAGAAACTTGAATGAAACCTTCTTTATGATTCGTAAAGTCCCAATAGCCTACAACATATTTACCTTCTGATAATATTTTTGCATCGTTGCTTTCACTTGCCGAAAAAATGTAATACGGCTTAAGTTGTTCTTGATTGCTACGAACATTTGCATAAACCATGGCTTGATATAAGTACACTGAAGCCGCTGCAGAATCATGGGTTAAGCAATTCTCATTGCGAATTCCGTTTTTCTTTCTTAATATCCAATTTTGGGTGTATCGTTTAGAATCGGGATCGAGGTTTGGAACATTTTGGGGGATGCTATCCCATAACAGCTGAGTGATTTCGCAGTTTGTAACTGGATATTTATCGATTAAGTATGTTCCTGTAACGGATACAAACCTTTCTGGATCTTCATTTATTTCGTTTTTTCCATTTATTGTTGTAACGACATTTCTTTTCTTTTGGTTATATCCCAAAAGAACTTTTTCACTTTTGAAATTTAAGTATTTCATGCCTACAGCTAAATTAATTTTTCTTGAACGGCCTGCATTTAAAAAGAATAAATTAAGTGATTCTACGCCGATGAGCGTTGGTGTTTGAAGAATTATGCAAGAATCATTCTTTACTTTTGATTTTAACGATGTTTCCCATGCGACAACAGGCTCGTCAACACAAATTTTAACGATTTCGTTTTTTTCTACTTCGAGCCAGTTTTCTTTATCCAAAGTATCGCAGTTTACATTAAGTGTTCTTTGATTTTTTTGAGGAAACTTTTTCAAATTCTTTTTCGGCTTGATGCCTTGAGCATTCGCAAGCGCAAAGCATATTGTTAGGAACAACAAAAATATTTTCATATAATTGAATATACAAAAATCAATCGTTATAAAGAATGTAACTGGATCCTTCCTCCCTTCGGTCGTCAGGATGACGGTTTCGAGGAAATGGCTTACGCTTCTGCCATTTTCCATTCGCCGAGGGTGCGTTTTACGGAGTCGATGACAGCCCCGATTTTAAAGAGTTTCTTGGGCATTCCGTCATCCATTTTTTTAACGGTGTATGGAATTAAGTAACCCCTGTCGTCAATCTGCTTTAACGCGTCTTCAGCGGTGCCGTTGCCGTCCATTTTGAGTTCAATAACATAGATTGCTGATTTTGTCTCCACAACGACGTCGGCTCGTCCACCTGCAGATTTATGTTCGCAGTGTACAAGGAACGGTGTGGCCAAATAAAGTAATCCAAAAATTAGCGTACTGTACAACAGTTCGTTTCGCTTAGCAGCATCGTAAGGAACAGCACTAAGATATGCCCTGATTGCATTCATCACGGAATCAATGTCGCCAGAATTGAAGCCATTGATAATTGTGTTTGCGGTCGTGTTGTAGGCCATGGATTCTTGCCCGGAATAACATTTCAGCAAACCCCTGACAAAGCCGTCGCGAACTTCTTCGTTAGGGTAAGCAAGAGTGTAAGGCAGAAACTGGGTTTCGTCGTAACCTTTGATGGTCAGGTAACCACTCTGGTACATTACAGGAACAGGACTTTCACTTCCTTCCGTTGGAACGTTGAAATCCTCAGAAGATGCAGCTATGCCGTTTTTTAAAAGCTCGGGATCTATCCCGAATTTGCGAATCCAGTCTATTAAAAAAGTAGGCGTTCCCGTTTCGAACCAGTAGTTAGTGAGTTCCTTCTTTTGCAGTGAATTCATCAGGCTGAACGGGTTGTAGATATCGGGCGATTTAGCTGAGAAATGGTATCCGTCGTATTTGCGTTTGAGTTCGCCACACACCTGCTCGAAAGTTTTTCCTGTGGCTGCCGCCATGGCCTCGATTTCGGGCTTCATTTGCGTACGCAGTTCCTCTTCGGAAATTCCGCAGAGAGTCGCGTATTCGTCAAGCATCGAAATATCGGACAAATGATTCAGTCCAGCCCATCCTGTGTCATACCCGACTTGATCGGGTATCCCCAAAAAAAGAGATTCCCGCTCGGAGGCGGGAATGACATGTAAGGATAACTTGGTGATGCCTGTAATGAATATGAATCTCAAGTGAGCGTCAAGACTCTTGAGTGGGCTGTAAAAGTCGCGGAGCGTCTGTCGCATGGCTTCAAACGCTTTATGATCAACCAAAGTATCGAGCAACGGTGCGTCGTATTCATCGACGAGGAAAACGACTTTTTCACCGGTCTTTTTTTCTGCTGCAAGAATTAAAGATTCCATTCTTGCACTGACAGCGATATCTTTTTCATTTTTCCCATAAATTGCTTCGTATTCAGAAAGCATCTTGTCGATACGCTCGTCCAGCATTTCCTGTTTTAGGTATTTTGTCCGGCTAAAATCGAATCTAAGCACTGGATGCTTTTTCCATTCGGTTTCGAGGCCATCGATGGCGAGTCCCGTAAACAGTTCCTTGCGGCCCGAAAAGTAGTCGTCGAGCGTGCTTATCAAAAGCGATTTCCCGAAACGTCGCGGACGTGCGAGGAAATAAACCTTGCCTTCTTGAGCAAGCTTGTAAACCAAGTTCGTCTTATCAACGTAAATAGCGTTGAAATTGCGGATTTCCGAAAATGTCTGAATGCCAATGGGAAATTTGCGAGCCATACCGACAATATATAATTTTTTGTGGCAAGGTGTGAGTCACCACTTTTCCGCCTGACTTGGTAAACTCGGCGAGAATATGGTGTGACTGCGAATGTGTATATGCAAAAAATGAGGCTCGGCGGAGTCTCATTTTGATAATTTGATTTTAGGGATGTTAATCCACGTTAGTCTTGACTTTGCTCCACTTGGCGCTATTGCCGATGTTGCGGACGAGACGGAAACCTTCGGCTCTGCCTCCAGTATAATTAGGTGCCGAATAACCATAGTTAATGATTTTCCAATATGGTTCATATGTTACTTCTAGCGTTGGTTCTAGCAAAGCTCTATTGTTCCCTCCTTTTAAACATGATGGACTCCCTCTTTGTACAGAAAATGGATTATCTTCTTCGAAAAGGACGTGTTCCCATACGAGCCCAAATACATCATATAATCCATAGCCGTTTGGTTTTAATTGTCCCACAGGCTGTGTATATCCGTTCCCTATGCCGAAATTTGCGTACATCTGGGCTTGCTGTAAAGATGATGAATAGTTACCCCAAATAGCTCTTTTTTTCTTATCTCCGCCACGAGCAAACATCATCCATTCGTCATAATATGGGAGTCTGTACCCATCTGATGATTCATCAACAGATACCTGAATATAAACGTCATTTGGATTGTTGAAGTCAAGGTAACTAATGATGTATTTTTTTCTTGATATAATTGCTTGATTGTCTTTTGTTGTTTTGGAAAAAACATAATATGGCTTTAATCCTTCACGTTTGCTCCGCTCATTTGCGTATTTTATTGCTTGAAACAAGAAAATTGAACTTGCTGCAGTGTCATGGACTGGGCAATTTTCGTAGCGAACACTTGCTTTTTTTCTTAGAATCCATAGTTCAGCAAGATCTTTAAAAAAGCCACCCGGATAGGTTGGTTGAAGAGGAATACTATCCCACATTGTTTGAATGATTTCACAATTAGTTACTGGATATTTGTCGATTAAGTATGCTCCTGTGATTGAAACTAGCCTTTCAGGATCCTCATTGATGTGATGAAACATCCTTATGTCTTGCTCTGTATAATTGTTAAAGCCAAGTAAAACTTCTTCATTTTTGAAATCAAGATACTTCATGCCAACGGCCAGATTGATTTTATAGGCACTGTCGGTATCGTAAAATTGCACATTAATTGTATTGACACCGACAAGCGTCGGAATTTGAACTTTTAAGCATG
>JAEEGG010023461.1_pt1 | contig 12049 bp, 16 predicted proteins | sample 9134161 | NCBI WGS metagenome assembly JAEEGG01 (sample SAMN16246543, study PRJNA631951) | gut metagenome | biome: gut microbiome; feature: rumen; material: CR-attached | host: Bos | place: Iran: Karaj | collected 2018-10 | reverse complement strand
TCTGCTCCGCGAATTCCTTGTAGGAGCTGATGACGAACTGCACGTCTTCCGGCGTGCGGAAGATCAGCCCGTGGTCCGGGGCGATGACGTCGATGGCGATGCCGAGGTCCTGCACGCGCTTGAGGGTCTTGAGCACCTGCGGCGAGTAGGGCAGCACGATGTTGTAGTAGTAGCGCTTCATGGAGGACAGAAGCAGGCTGCGGTCGCATTCGTCGGCGAAGCGGTAGGAGCTGGCGATGTTCTGGCCGAAGGCGTCGTTGCTGATGAGCACGCGGTCTTCTTCAAGGTAGGAGACCATGCTGTCGGGCCAGTGCAGCATGCGGGTCTCGAGGAAGGTGATGTTGCGCTTGCCGATGTTCAGGCGCGCGCCGTCCTTGACCACCTCGATGGGCCATCCCGTGGTGTCGTAGAGGTTGGTCATGGATTTCAGCCCCATGGCGGAGCAGAAGATCTTTTCGGGCTTGCACAGCCTGACGATGCGCGGGAGCGCGCCGGAATGGTCCGGCTCCAGGTGGTTGCAGACGATGTAGTCGATGCTTTCGGGATCGCAGATCTCGGAGATGTGCTTGACCATCTCCGCGTAATCGTGGGCGTCCACGGTGTCGAAAAGCACGGTCTTCTCGTCGCGCACGAGGTAGCAGTTGTAGGTGCTGCCCTCGGGAGCGCGGCTGTAATGGTGGAAGTTGCGGATGTCGAAGTCGACGGACCCGACCCAGTAGATGTCTTTTTTCAGTTCAACAGGCCTCATGCGGGATCTCCTTCCCTGCCGTGGAACAAAAAAGCGGGGAGACTCGGCAAAGCCTCCCCGCACGTTGGAAAAGCATGGGCCTATTCGGCCTCGAATTCGTCTTTGGAAGCGCCGCAGACCGGGCAGACCCAGTCGGCAGGCAGGTCTTCAAAGGCGGTGCCGGGGGCGATGCCGTTGTCGGGGTCGCCGGCGGCGGGGTCGTACTCATGCCCGCAGACGTTGCAGATGTATTTCATGGGGACCTCCCGGGGATGCCTCAGCGGCATTCTCCCATGTCGCAGTGTTTGACGCGGTCGCGCTCTTCGGCGCGCTTGCCATCATTGAAGCGGTCCAGCGTGCCCACCAGGTAGCCGGTGATGCGGCGGATGCGCTCGAACTTGACGCCGGCGCCGACAAGCACATCTGAGGTGCGGGCCTCGACGGCCTGCTGCTTGAAATGAACCATGTTGGTATCCTCCCTGGCAGCCCGGGGTCAGCCGAGCTTCTGAAACATTTTCTTGCTTGCGCCGCATACCGGGCAGCGCCAGTCATCCGGCAGGTCCGCAAACGCGGTGCCCGCGGGGATCTTGCCTTTCCTGTCGCCCTTTTCCGGGCGGTAGATGTACCCGCAGTTGCCCGTCTGGCACTGGTACATGGCCATGTCCTTTCCGCCGGCGGGGGCAGCGGGCTGCTCCTCCCCGGCTTCAAACTCATCCCTGGAGGCGCCGCATACCGGGCAGGTCCAGCTGGCCGGCAGGTCTTCGAAGGCGGTGCCGGGGGCGATGCCGTTGTCGGGGTCGCCGGCGGCGGGGTCGTACTCGTACCCGCATACTCCGCAGATGCGCTTGCTCATGGCTGCTCCTACGCCTGGGCCTTCCACAGGCCGTGCTTGTTGCAGAATTCACGGGCGGTGACGCTGGCGGCCTGCACCTGGAACTCGGCGGCGGGCGCGTCGCCGGGGTTGAGGAACTTGATGTGCGTCTCGCCGTCGGCGATCAGCTCGATCCATTCGATGTAATGGTCTTCGGCCATGGGATGGGCCGCGGAACCAACGGTGACCTTGTAGCCGGCGGCGGTCTTTTCGATGACGGGGACGTGCTTTTCGGAAGCGCCGTCGGTCTCGCCTTCCCTGAGCTGCTTCATGGGCTGGCCGCAGCAGGAGGGGACGCAGGCCCCGCCGTGAAGAACTTCAACGATATTGCCGCAGTGCATGCATTTGAACACTTCGAGCCTGGCAGTCATTGTATGTGCTCCTGGTTGTTTTTTGGCGCTTGATGCCAGCGCTGTTAATAACAAAAATTCTCGATAAAAGGCAAGCTCTTTTTAAGCCTTTCCATGGCGGGACCGCACGTTGGGCAGGGCGGTGGTCAGCGCGCCCGCCCATGTGCCGGGACGGCAAAAAAACACTGGAAAGGCAATGTGATTCGTGCTATATTTCTGCCTCTCTGCCACGGCGCGCAGGCTTTTGGCCCCGCGCAAGCGCTCCGGCCCCTATGAAAGAGTACCGCGACTACTATTTCCGCAAGGCAAAGCAGGAAAATTATCCCGCCCGCTCCGTGTACAAGCTGCAGGAGATGGACAGGGCGTTCCGCCTGTTCCGCCCCGGCATGAAGGTGCTGGACCTGGGTGCCGCGCCGGGCTCGTGGTCGCTGTATGCGGCGGAGCGCGTGGGAGAGAAAGGCCGGGTGCTGGCCTGCGACCTTCAGGAAACGGACACAGTGTTCCCGCCCTGCGTCCTTTTCCTGCAGGAAGACGTTTTTGAACGCAGCCCCGCCTTTGAGGAGCTTTTGAGGCAGTCGGGGCCCTTCGACGTCGTGATGAGCGACATGGCCCCGCGCACCACCGGCACCAGGTTCACCGACCAGGCCCGTTCCCTCGAGCTTTGCCTGGAGGCCCTGGCCGTGGCGGACGCGCATCTCAAAACGGGCGGGACGTTCATCGCCAAGATCTTCATGGGGCCGGATTTCCAGGATCTGGCCGGAGCCGTCCGGCAGCGCTACGCCGCTGCCAAAACATTCAAGCCCAAGAGTTCCCGGGCCGAGAGCAAGGAGATCTTCGAGGTCGGCATGGGATTCAGGGGACCCGCACAGGGATAAAACCACACTTTTGTTCGGAGGCTGTATATGTCGGGACATAACAAATGGGCTAACATCAGGCTGCGCAAGGGCGCGCAGGACGCCAAGCGCGGCAAGGTATTCACCAAGGTCGCCAAGGAAATCATCATTGCTGCCAAGAGCGGCGGCGATCCTGCCGGAAATGCCCGCCTGCGCTCCGCCATCGCGGCCGCCAAGGCCGTGAACCTGCCCAAGGACCGCATAGAGGCCGCCATCCGCAAGGGCACCGGCCAGGATGCCGGCGGCGACATCACCGAGATCATGTACGAAGGCTACGGCGCCGGCGGCGTGGCCATCATCGTGGAGACCGCCACCGACAACAAGAACCGCACCGTGGCCGACGTGCGCCACGTCTTCACCAAGTACGGCGGGACGATGGGCGAAAGCGGCTCCGTCTCCTTCCAGTTCGACCGCATGGGCGTGATCACCCTGGAGAAGGAAAAGTACCCCGAGGAAGACGCCGTGATGAACATGGCGCTCGAAGCCGGGGCCGATGACGTCATCGACAGCGATGACGTCTGGGAAGTGCGCACCTCCATGGCCGACTTCAATGCCGTCCGCGAGACGCTGGAAGAGCAGGGCGTGGAAATGGCCGAGGCCCAGCTGTCCATGGTGCCGCGCGTGCTCGTGCCCATCGACGCCGAGACCGCGCAGAAGCTTTTCCGCATCACCGACGCGCTGGAGGAGCTGGATGACGTGCAGAACGTCTATACCAACGCGGACATACCGGATGATTTCGAACCGGCCGGATGACGGCCGGCGCGCCATGTTTCCGTGAGGGGCTGCGGCCCCTCTTTTTTTGCCCTGAGGCTCTTGTATTGCGCAGGAGATTCCGGTATGCTGTGGCTGTCCGTGGAGAGAAGGGCAGCTGTCTTTGCAGGGCATTGCTCCTGCAGGGGCTGAAGCCTCCGGAATCGTTCATGTCAAACCCGAGGAGCCTTCCCATGAAGATCTGTAAAGTCGTTTTGCCTGTGGCGGGATGGGGCACGCGTTCCCTGCCTGCCAGCAAGGTCATCCCCAAGGAAATGCTGCCCGTCTATAACAAGCCCGTCATCCAGTACGTGGTCGAGGAAGCCGTGCGCGCCGGCGTTTCCGAAGTCGTGTTCGTGACCAACCGCCACAAGAGCGTGGTGGAGGACCATTTCGACCGCAACATCGAGCTGGAAGACATGCTCGCCCGCGCCGGGAAGTTCGACTACCTCAAGGCCGTGCAGGAAGCCGGCAGCATGGTCGAGGTGATGGCCGTGCGCCAGAAGGAGCAGCTTGGGCTGGGCCATGCCGTGGGCTGCGCCGCCACCCTGGTGCAGGAGGACTTTTTCGCCGTCATGGTGGGCGACGACTTCATCGTCGGCGATGACGCCGGCCTGGTGCAGCTCGTCCAGGCGGTCGAAAAGTACAACAAGCCGGCCATCGGCGTGATGGAAGTGCCCGCCGACAAGATCGACAAGTACGGCATGGTCGCCGGCGAGGAGATCGAGGAGGGCGTGTTCCGCATCTCCGACATGGTGGAGAAGCCCGCCGTGGGCTCGTTCGATTCCCGGCTGGCCATCGTCGGGCGCTATGTGCTGCCCAGGGATATCTTCCGCTACATCTCCTGCGTGAAGCCGGGCAAGGGCGGCGAGATCCAGCTCACCGACGCCATGCGCGACTACATGCTGGAGAAGGGCATGCTCGCCGTGAAGATGAAAGGCCGCCGCTTCGACGCCGGCGACTGGGTGGACTACCTGAGCGCGGGCATCTACTTCGGGCTCAAGGACGAAAAGCTGGCCGGCCCCCTGCGTGAAGCCGTTGCCAAGCTGATAGGCTGATCCGGCCATCCCCTGATCAACGAGAGCAGGCGCTGATTCCCGCGCCTGCTTTTTTTATGCGCCTGTTTTTTCAGGTGCTCCAGCCGGCGGATCAGCGGGCAGAGCGCGGCGCAACGGACTGGGTGACGAACGTTGCCCAGCCGTCCGGCAGGGGGAGCTCGGCGTCCAGGGCATCGTGCTTCTGGTACTTCACGCAGTTGTCCAGCCCGGCGGACGCGCAGTACAGGCCTGCGTTCTGGTACATGGAGCCCACGTGCATGGCAGCGTAGCGGTCTTTCTCCGGCGCAGCGTAGAGCAGCACGAGCCCGGCACCGTCAAAGGAACGGCGCCGGTCCCCTTCCAGCACCTTTTTCATGGCGTGCTCCCTGGGCAGGTATTCCCATACGCCGTCGCTGCGCACGGCGAAGACCATCGCCTGCTGCTTGTTCATTGCCGTGGGGACGACGCGCTTGCCGTCATCCCGGTTGACGCCCCATGCCGCCCAGAGCAAGGCGCCCAACGCTGGCAGGCCGAGCTCTTCGCGCCCCAGGACATGGCTGGAACGCCTCTGGGCAAGGCAGGTCATGAGCGGCTTGCCGCCGCCGGTATCCGGCCTGGGCAGGGCAACGACGGATCCTCCGCCGGCAAGGGCGGCACCCGGTCCCATGAGAGCTGCTGCGGCAAAGACCGTGCCCTTGCGCAGGAAATCGCGTCTGTCCATGCATCCTCCTCCGGCTGCTTTTTCATGTGCTGCGGGCAATGCCGCTGAGATCGATGCAAACGGTACGCCCGTCCGGAAAAGCCATGGCAGGCATGGTTAAGGCAGCAGGCTGATGATGCCCCTGACAACATACAGCAGCATCCATAAGACGAGCACGGCGCACAGTATGTTTTGCACGGTCCTTTTCATTTCCCAGCCTCCGGTGCGGCAGGCATCACGCCGGCCCGTGAACACGCAGGAGCGTCCCTCCCGTGCGGTGCCGCCCCCGCGCATCACACAGCGGACCGTTCCCCGGAGCCATGCCCGCCAGGGCGCGGATCCGTCCCGCCATGCTTTGTGATTGCCACAGGCGGAACGATTTGGCAAGGCTTGCGGAACGCGGCACTCCTGCGGTAGGACAGTCCTGTGGGGATCCATAACGCACCGGGGGAACGCCCCGTCATGCCACTGGGAGGCACACATGGCCGAGAGCATACGGATCGACAGGGACACATGGCGCTTTGAGGATGGCAATGTCCGCTTTTTCCTGCTGTGCGGAACGGAGAAAGCCCTCCTGCTGGATACGGGCATGCACGCGCCGGATGCGAAGGAGCTTGCGCAAAAGCTGACGAGCCTGCCGCTGCTGCTCATGAACACGCATTGCGATCCCGACCACATTTCCGGGAACCGCGCCTTTGACGAGATATTCATGAGTCCTGCAGAGGAAGAGCATTACCGTTCGCGCGGAGGGACAGGGCGCATACGTCCGGTCCGCGACGGCGACATCCTCGACCTGGGCGGTCGCCCCCTCATGGTCATCGACAATCCGGGGCACACCCCGGGCAGCATCGCCTTGCTGGACGTGGATGCCCGGGTGCTCTACTCCGGAGACTCCGTGCAGGACGGGATCATCTACCTGTTCGGAAAATACCGGGATGTGGATCTGTACGCGGCAAGCCTGGCCAGGCTGGCGACATTCGCGGACCGCTACGACGTGATCTATCCCTGCCACGGCTCGTTCCCCGTGGGCCCGCTGCTGGTGCCCCGGCTGCTGGAAGGCATCAGCGCCGTCCAGAGGGGCGAGGCCCCGTGCGTCCCCGTCGACCTGCGCGGCAGCAAGGTGCGGCTCTGCAAGTTCCCTTACGCCGGATTCTACTGCGACTATCCGCAGCGCTGAACCGCAGTGCCGGACCGCTGCCATGTTGTTTTGCGTTAAACTTGACGCTGCACATGGACAAGCACTATATCAGCCATGGACCGCCCCTGTTACATGGGGCTATATGACTGTCGTTTTTGGAGGTTGCAACGATGCTGGCCTGGAGCATGATGGATATCCTTTCCGGTCATTGCAAGGGATCGCCGGCGGCATTCTGTGCTGCAAAGGCATTTTTTCCTCTTGCTGCGTCTTTCCTGATTTCTTGCGCTCTGCCGGCCATGGCGGAAGAGAACGGGCATCTTTCCTTCGACGGCAACGTGGTCGTCGGCGAGGATGACGGCGGCATCGCCCATGCCGTGGTCATCCCCGTTATCGAAGACGGCGTGGGCAGCATCGACCTCGGTTCCGGCGACACCTTCATGGTGGCAGGCGACAATTACGTGCAGGTCACCGGCGACGGCAGCAAGCTCATCCGTTCCGGAAAAGGGGATGTGCGCGTCCTTGTGGGAGGGGCGTCGGACGAGGATCAGGCGGCGCTCGACCTGGGCTCTGCCTGGGACGGCGGACGTTCCGGTGGCACCATCAGGGGTTCGGTCGCGGTGGCGGCAGGCAATTCCCTGACCATCAACGGCGGCACGGTCAGCGTCACGTCCGGGATCACGGGCGCAGGTGATGTCAGCGTTGAGGAAGATGCGCATTTGTCCGCATCCCTTGATATGGCGGAAGGTTCGTCACTGTATGTCTTGGGGACGGTCAACGCCCAGACCCTTGCTTCCTCGGGAGACATCGACGTGTATGCCGGCGGTCGGATCGACGCCCGGCAGCTGGCGGCAAAGGGAAGGCTGGGCATCGCGGGCGAAGTGGAGGCGGCTTCCCTCACCGCTGCGGGAAGCAGCGTGATCAACGTGGGCAGTGACGGAGGACCAGGATATCTTTCCGCCCGCGAGACGTCATTGAACGGGGCGGCCGTTTTTGTTTACGGCGGAGAGCCCGCGGATCCGGAGGAAGATCGGGACGACGTTGAAGAGGAAGATCCTGAGGACAGCTTTGACGAGGGGGAGGACGACGAGGGTATCGACGGCGGCGATGACGCCGACGCCGATGATGACGAAGAAGGCTGGGATGGCGACGATGACGCAGAAGACGACGCCGATGACGGGGACGACGGCAGCGACGACTTCTGGGACGATGAAGCAGAGGCGGATATCAGCCTCGCTTCAAAAGCCATATTCAGCGGGACGGAGATCAACGGAAGGATCACCGCAGGGCGCAATTCCCTGGTGGTGCTGGGCGATGACAGCCCGGACTGGGCGGAAAACGCCTTCTGGGAAACAGGCTATGCCTGGGGAACGGATGTCAGCGCGGCCGTTGCCATCGTCAGGAGCCAGCGGCTGTCTGCCCTCGGCGGGCTGAAAGTCGATGGTTCGCTCACTCCGGACGATGCGGAGGAGATGGATCTTGCCGAGGCCAACAAGGCGGAGTTTGCCGATGACTCCCTGCTCATCGTGTCGGCGGAGGCGGCTTCAGGGGAAGGAGCCCTCGTCGGAGACGGATCTTCCGAGCTCTATGTCGCTCCGGACGCGAAACTCCACCTCCAGGATGCCGCGGCAGGAAAAACGTACACGGTCACGAGCGGATTCAAAAAGCAGGAGATCCTGGGCTGGCAGGGAGAGAATCTTTCCACCAACAGCCTGATCGACGCCCGGGGCGAAGTGTCTGACGGGACATTCAGGATAAAGACCGCAGCCCTTCCCGCAGCCGAGGTCCTGCCCGGCAGCATGATACCCAAGACGCTCGACGCCCTCATCGCGGGCGGGAGCCACAGCGTCCTTGCGTCCAGCGCATCCATCCTTTTCCTCAGCAGGGCGGTCGACTCCATGTATCTTCCCCATGGGCAGGAAGACAGGCTCAATGAAGTTTCCCGCGCGGCCGTGACCGCGGGCGTGCAGAACACGTCCCTGAAGGTCGCCCATGCCGCCGGCGAGAGCATCGAGCACCATCTTTCCCTGGGCTGGCATGACCGGGAGGGCGTCATCCACAGGGACGGGCTGGACGCCTGGGTCTCCCCCATGTACGGCAATACCTACACGAGCGGGCTCGCCATCAGGGGCGGCGCCGTGCGCGGCAACTACGGCGGCGTGACGGCCGGCCTGGACGGCGCGCTGGGCAGCCTCTGGGGCGGGGACTTCCGCCTGGGCTTCGCCATCCATGGCGGCGGCGGCAAGGCCCATGTGGGCGGCATGGTCACCGACACGCATGATTCCTATAATTTCGGCGGGTTCCACCTGTATTCCGGATGGCGCCTGGGCGGGCTGAACATCATGGCGCAAGCCGGCTATGCCGTGAGCAGCCATGACATGAAGATGAACCTGCCCGCTTCCATGCGCATAGGGCAGGTCAAGGCAGACATCGGCACGCACGCGGTGACGGCCGCCCTGCGCGCGGAGCATGCCTTCCATGCGGGACCTGTGGACATCATCCCGCATGCCGGCGTCCGCTGGACCGCGCTCACCACGGAACAGCACAGCCTGAAGATCAGGGGCGAAAAGGTCAACACCGTCAGGTCTGACACACAGAATGTCGTGCAGTTCCCCGTGGGCATCACCCTGGTCAAGGACATCCGGATCGGCGGATGGGACGTGAAGCCCAGGCTGGACCTCAATGTCACGCCTGCAGCCGGCGGCAAGAAAGCGGTGACGAAGGTGTCGTATGCCGGGGTGGATGCCTGGGACAGCATGCGCAGCCGCGTCATGGACTCCGTCACCTATGGTGGACTGGCCGGGGTGCAGGCCTCGAAGGGGAACATGTCCTTCGGCGTCGATTACGGGATCCAGGCCGGCAGGCACGAACGGGACCAGCGGGTGAGGCTCAGCTTCAGCTATAAGTTCTGACGGCAAGGCGGAGCGCCGGCGTCATGCCGGAGCGCAAAAGGTCACAGGTCCAGGCGGTACACGTAGTCATCCATGCAGAATCCGCCGCCTATGTCCTTTTTCTCCTCCCGGGCGATCCTGAAGCCCAGGTGCTCATAGACGAAGCGGGCACCGTTGTTCCTGTTGACGTTCAGCTCGATGCCCGCCAGCCCTGCGCTGCGAGCCTGCCCGATGACGAACGCCATGATCCGGCGCGCGTATCCTTTGCCGCGTTCCCTCTTATGCAGATAGAACTTGCTCAGGTACAAGACGCCGCCTTTCGGATAGAACGCGGTGAATCCGACATTCCTGCCGGCATGGTCCTTCACGAAAAAATACCTGCTGCCTTCGCCGAGCTGCTTTTTGATGGAGCTTTCCGACTGGAACATTTCCAGCATGTAGTCGTTCTGCTCCCTGCCGATCAGCGGGTCGAAGCATTCCCTGACGATGGACCAGGCCATCGCGGACATCTCGCGTATGCCGGCCTCGTCATCGACGAACAATTCCGCGAATTCCATGTCCATACCTTTCCCGAATGGGGAGGGCGGGGGAGAACACCGCCCCGCTCCGGGGCGTTCAAGAAACAGGGGTATGTCCAGCCCGCAGGCTGCTGCCGGCAGGGCATTCCAGACGGTAACGCGTCAGAGGCGCTCCAGCTCGGCTGCCTGGGCGGACAGTTCCAGCTCTTCCTCCGGGGTGGGCGTGAGGAGCCCGCTCATGAAGGCCTCCCTGCCCAGGACGACGCCCGTGCCGGTGCCGTGCAGGAGCTCCATCCCCATCAGTGAGGCAAGCTCCATCAGTTTCGTCCGGGAATGGAGGGCGGCGGACTGGCCCGCGGCGCCGCTCATCATGACCGGCTTGCCCCGCAGCACGCTGGGGGATTTCCTGTCCGCAGGGTCGACGGGACGGGACAGCCAGTCCAGCAGGTTCTTGAGCACGCCGGGGTAGCTGTGGTTGTACTCCGGCGTGAAGATCCATACGAGGTCGGCAGCCGCGACCTCGCCGCGCACCCTCGCGACGGCCGGCAGAACAGGATCTTCCAGATCCTGGTCCATGAAGGGCACGTCCCGGTAGTCGAGGAAGGAAACGTCGCAGTCTGAGAGCAGGGCGGCCGCCTTGTCCGCCAGCTGCCGGTTGAACGAGCCTTTCCGCAGGGACCCCACGATGAACAGCACTTTTTTTCGTGCATTGGATTTTTCCGGCATGCCGGCCTCCTTACAGATCCTTATGACCCCGTGTCATCGCCGCTCCTCTGTGATTCAAAGCGGCACTGCCCGATCTCTTTCGTTTTCAGGTCCAGCCGCATGGAGCGGCGTGCCTACCCAGTTGCTGCTGATAAAATGATGGGCTACGATGTGCAATACCCAGAACAGCGGCTGCTTTCCTTCACCACTGCGCCACCTTAAAATATTCCGTCTTCCCCTTCAGGTGGTTCCTGAAGCCGTAGCCGTCCTTGTCTTTCTTCAGCTTAACTTCACGTCGGAGACGGGAGCATGAAGGACGACATCCTTCGAATCGGCATGCTGGACAGGGGCAGTCCGGCAGCGATGCACAGCACCAGGATCGCAAGCATTTTTTCATCGGGATCTCCCCCAGTAAAAAACGGCCTCCGCAGACCGGAGCCACTGGAAATCGTACGCCCTGACTATCCGTTGCGCAAGCTTGCCATGATGGCCAGGTAAGGCAAGCGTATCTGATCCCCCATGCTAAGGAAGCGTCGCAACTTGGCGTGTCTGATTTCTGAGCGATTGACGCTCAGAACAGATAATCAATCTTTTCGAAATATTGCCCAGTTCTGCTGCCAGATTGAGCAATTCGGTCTTGTGTCTGATGATGTTTTGATTATAACTTTGCATGAGGAACTCCGTTGGGCATGGTGCCCGGTTGATGGGTTCTGCTTTCTTCCATCAAAGCGGAGTTCCTCTCCTTTGACAAGAGGGACTGTACGGTCAAGTCGAAACTAGTTCACATTTTTTTTGATGATGTTACGTTGACGGCAGAACGCTAAAATCCGGCTTCGCTCAATTTGCGATAGTTGTCGCAACCCTGCTGTAGGCCATTGTCGCAGGCTTGGCCATACCATTTTTTGGCTGTTGATGTATTCTGGCGTACTCCTTGACCGTTAAGATACATCCTTCCTAAAAGGTATTGCGCCTGGGCGACCCCCTGCGCGGCGGCCTTCTTGTACCACTCACGAGCTTTGGCATAGTTCTGCTTTACTCCATGGCCGCTTTCATACAACACACCCAGTTTGAATTGAGCATCTGCATTACCCTGCGTCGCAGCTTTCTCATACCACTCACAAGCGCGAACGTAGTCCTGCTGCCCGCCTTGACCGTACTCGTATGCAACTCCCAGGTTGAATTGAGCATCGGCATTACCCTGCGTCGCTGCTTTCTCATACCATTCAAAGGCGTTGACATTATCCTGCCGCACCCCATCACAATCTCCTGCATTATAGCAGGATGCCAATTCATATTGCGCAGTTGCATCACCTAATTCTGCAAGAGCTTTAATCCTTGCTACGAAAGCTGCGTCATGCTCGACAGCCTGTGCGGACGAAAATGCCATCATTGCTATGACAGATACTGCACACAGTATTCCTTTAATCATAATATGCCCCCCTAATCATGATCAATGCGTGCTTGTATTAACA
>JAEEGG010023460.1_pt1 | contig 12049 bp, 8 predicted proteins | sample 9134161 | NCBI WGS metagenome assembly JAEEGG01 (sample SAMN16246543, study PRJNA631951) | gut metagenome | biome: gut microbiome; feature: rumen; material: CR-attached | host: Bos | place: Iran: Karaj | collected 2018-10 | reverse complement strand
ATATTTTTACAATTGCATATCAGTGAGCAGACCGGACGCGGGATTCCAACTATATCTAATGTTTATGGTAAGGAGGCCTTCAGTTTCAGAGAAAACAGCATCAAAGTGACCATTCCTTATCATCGTTTAGATATAAATGACACAGTTCCTTGCAACGTACCAATTACCGGCCATGATGCACCAGTCAATGTACCAGTCACCGGACACAATGCACCAGTCAATGTACCAGTCACCGGACACAATGCACCAGTCAATGTACCAGTCACCGGGCACAATGCACCAGTCAATGTACCAGTCACCGGGCACAATGCACCAGTCAATGTACCAGTCTCCGGGCACAATGCACCAGTCAATGTACCAGTCACCGGACATAATGCACCAGTCAATATACCAGTCACCGTAGAAAATACGTCTGTAAGCACGTCTGAACAATTGAGGGATGAGGATAAGATATTACGGTTTTGTACCGACCCCAAGAGCACCCTCGAGATAGCAGCCTGTCTGGGATACAAAGACAAGAGAACTGTCCGTAAACGGCTTGAACCCCTAATAGAACGGGGAAGACTTGCCATGACAGTTCCAGAGAAACCAAACAGCCGATTCCAGAAGTATATTGCCATAAAGTAAGAACCGGCAACAAAACAAATGGCCAAGTAAGAAAACTGCATCTGGAACATCATGATTCACGCAGTCGTATACTCCCAAATACCAACCTGCCCCGGGAGGATAATATTTTAATGAATGACAGAGTTACCTTTGGTCATGTAGCCAGAAAACGCTTCGGCCAGAACTTTTTACAGGATTCCCGGGTAATCGCCAATATTGTCAATGCCATAAACCCCAAGAAGGATGACTTTATTCTGGAAATCGGCCCCGGACTCGGGGCTCTTACCGAACCTGTGGCCGAAAAAGTTGACCTCTTAAACTGCATTGAGCTTGACCGGGATCTGGCGGACAGACTCCGTCATACCCCCTTTCTCAGCGAAAAGCTCAACATTATCGAAACCGATGCCCTGAAATTCGATTTCCGGAGCATCGCCACCCGGGAGCATCCGGTTCGGGTATTCGGAAACCTGCCCTACAACATTTCCACCCCGCTCCTTATTCATCTCTTTTCCCAGTGCGAGGTGATTAGCGACATGCACTTCATGCTCCAGAAGGAGGTGGTGGAACGACTGGCCGCCGCTCCGAATTCCAAGGATTACGGCCGGCTCAGCGTGATCACCCAGTTCTACTGCAAGGTGATTCCCATCATGGAGGTTAAGCCCTCTGCCTTCCGCCCCGCTCCGAAGGTAGTAAGCGCCGTGGCTCGTCTGGTGCCTCATAAGGAAAGACCCTTTAATGTCCGGAGCATTCCGGCTCTGGAAAAAGTGCTGGCCGTGGCCTTCAACCAGCGCCGCAAGACTGTGCACAACAGTCTTTCCTCCCTGTTCACTGATGAAAAGCTGGAGAACGCGGGAATTTCCCTCACCGCCCGCGCGGAAAACCTCTCCCTGAAGGATTACTGTACTCTTGCCGATCTTCTGGAGGACTAATGTCTCTTAAAAGCGAACTTCTCTCCCGTCATCCGGAAATTTTTGAAGGGAGAAGCATTCTGGTAACGGGATTTTTTCCGGATAACGAAATCATCTCCCTAGCCAGAACTGCGGAAAATCTTCTGGTCTGGTGTACCGACTACGTTAAGTTCCTAAGCTTTGCTCCGTTATTTTCATCCGCTGCTGCTTCTCCTGCTGCATCTTCTCCGGCCCCTGTATCCGCAGCTTCCTCGTCTGATTCATCCCCTTCCTCCGCAGGCTTTTTGTCCTGGCAGAAAGGAAATAAGACCGTTATGTTCGGTGCGGAACCCAGAGTATCCTTTGAGCCCTCTTCTGCTCTTATCTACATGAGCAAAAACAAAAAGGAAAACATCTTCTATGTTGAAAGCGTAAGAAGGCTTCTTCCGGAAGGAGCTGAGGTTTTTGTCATCGGAGGCAACGACGAAGGCGTCCGGGGCATGGAGACCATTCTTAAAAACACCGGCCCCGCAGAAAAGTACGACTACGGAAGAAAATGCGCGCTTTTCCGCATGATTGTTAAAAAGTCACCAGCACTGAAAACGGAAGCAGCCCCCGCCACAGCCCCGTCAGAAGCTACCCCCTCCCCTGCTCCCCATGCGGAATGCTATAACGCCGTAATCCGGAATATCAGCCTTAACGTTGCCATGATTCCGGGGGTTTTCAGCATGGACAGAATGGATCAGGGCACCCGTTTCCTGCTGGAAAGCATAGCGGATCTGGATCTCTCCCATGTGAAAACCGTGCTTGATGCCGGCACCGGCTCCGGCATTATCGCCGTATTCCTGAAAAAGCTCCTCCCGGACGCCCGGGTTACCGCCGTGGATGTCAGCGCCTTTGCCCTTAAAGCAGCCCGGGAAACCGCCCGGCTTAACAATGCGGATATCCGGGTCTTGCCCTCCGACATGCTTGATGAAACAGACCGTTACGACCTCATTATTTCCAACCCGCCCTTTCATGTGGGAAAGAAGCAGGTATTCGGGCCGGTGCTCAAGCTTATCCGGGACTGCCCTTCCCATCTTAATTCCGGAGGATCCTTTTTCATGGTGGCCAATGCATTTCTGCCCTATGAAAACCACCTGTCTCAGGCATTCTGGAAAAGCGGTGTTAAAAACCGCAATTCTCAGTACAAAATCCTCTATGGTTTCACTAAATGAAATCTCTGATAATATATAATCAGTAGTATGCGAAGTTTCAGGGAGACAGATCATGGCGGGAGTACTGGCAATGGTTCTGGCTGGCGGCGAAGGCACAAGACTGCAGCCGCTTACGGTTACCAGAAGCAAACCGGCGGTTCCTTTCGGCGGCAGCTACCGGCTGATAGATTTTGTGCTTAATAATTTCGTCAACTCCGACATTATCAGAATATTCGTCCTGACCCAATTCAAAAGCCAGTCCCTTTACATGCACATGAAGAAGGGCTGGACAGTCAACGGCATTCCCGGCTGCTTCATTGATCCGGTGCCGGCCCAGATGCGCATGGGCAAGCGCTGGTACGACGGCACTGCGGATGCCATTTATCAGAACCTCAGCTTTATTGAAAACAGTTCTCCGGATCAGGTGTGCATCTTCGGCAGCGACCACGTATACAAGATGGACATCAGACAGATGCTGGCCTTTCACCGGGAAAAGCATGCCGAGCTTACGGTTTCCGCTATCAGAGTTCCCATTAAGGCTGCAAGATCCTTCGGCGTCATTGAGGTTGATCCCACGGGCAAAATGATAGGCTTTGAGGAAAAGCCCCGAACCCCCAAATGCATCCCCGGAGATCCGGATCATGCCCTGGTTTCCATGGGCAACTACGTTTTTGAGGCGGAAACCCTGTACCGGGAACTGGCCATGGATGCGGAAAACTTTACCTCCTCCCATGACTTCGGCCGGGATATCATCCCCGACATGTTCCCCCGGGTGCCGGTTTACGTCTATGATTTTCTGACCAACGCCATCGCCAATGAAACTTCCACCGGCTACTGGCGGGATGTGGGCACTCTGGATGCCTACTGGGAAGCAAATATGGATCTGGTGTCAGACACTCCGAAATTCAATCTTTACAATCCCTCCTGGCCTCTTCATACCCACTACCCGCCGCTGCCCCCGGCTACCTTCCGCGACACCCCGGATTTCAAGTGCCGCATCTCCCAGTCTCTGATATCCGCCGGCAGCAACATTACCGGAGGACTCGTGGAACGCAGCATTGTGGGCTTCAATTCCATCATTGACGAGGGGGCGGAAATCTCCGAATGCGTCATTCTGGGCGACGTGAAGATCGGCGCCGGATGCCGAATTCGCCGGGCCATCATTGACAAGCATGTGGTAATTGCCCCGGGATATGTCATCGGGGAGGATTTCGAGCGCGACCGGAATTTCTTTTCCGTATCTGACGGCGGTATTGTTGCAGTTCCCAAAGGGGCCAAAATCGGCTTCTAAGAATACGAAGTATGAAAATATTATTTCTTTCCTCAGAAGTTGTGCCTTATGCCAAAACCGGCGGACTCGCCGATGTGGCCAAAGCCCTGCCCATGGCATTAAAGTCAAAAGGGCACGATGTCGTAATAATGATGCCCTGTTACGGCAAAATAAGCGGCTGGCGGTATTTCCCCGTGGTAGCGGAGCTGACTATGCAGAACGGACAGTCGCAGGGTATCAGCTATAAAATCCGCGAAGGCAGCATCGAGGGCATCAAGGTCTGGCTGGTGGACTACGAGTATTATTTCAACCGCAACAATCTTTACGGCGAGAACAACACCGCCTATCAGGACAACGGAGAAAGGTTTGCGTTCTTTTCAGCGGCATGTCTGGAAGCCGTGCTGGCCCTGAACTTCTGTCCTGACATCATTCACTGCAACGACTGGCATACCTCCCTCACCCCTCTTATTCTCTCTGTAAAATACCAGAATAACGAATTCTACAGAAACACCAGAACGGTGCTCACGGTGCATAACGGCTCCTTCCAGGGCATCTACGACCGCAGCCAGCTCTGGATGATCCCGGAGCTTTCGCATATCCACAATGACAGCATTGAGCACGGCTATGGCAACATCAACTACCTGAAATGCGGGGTCTTCTATGCCAATAAGATTAATGCCGTGAGTCCCAGCTATGCGGAGGAGCTCACCACCTTTCTGGGCGGCCACGGCATGGCACAGAATTTCATCGACCGCATCTCAGATCTCTGCGGCATTGTAAACGGCTGCGACTATACTGACTGGGATCCCGTAAACGACCGGGAGATCCCGTTCCGCTTTTCAGAAAAAGAAATCCACAACAAAAAGCTCTGCAAATACCTCCTTCAGGAAACCACCAATCTTCCGGTAAAGGATGTGCCGGTGTTCGGCATGGTCTGCAGACTCACGGAACAGAAAGGGGTGAACCTCCTCCTTCCCATCCTGAAAAGTTTTCTGGGGCATGAAATCCAGTTTATTCTGGTAGGCACCGGAGATCCGTCGCTGGAGCAGAGTCTGACGCCCTACACCCGTGAATTTCCCCAGCGATTTGTATTCAAAAGCGTTTATGACAATCATCTGGCCCATCTGGTAGAAGCCGGAGCGGACTTTTTTATCATGCCCTCGCTTTTTGAACCCTGCGGACTCAATCAGATGTACAGTCTGGCATATGGCACCCTTCCCATAGTGAGAGCCGTGGGCGGTCTTAAGGATACGGTTATCTGCTACGATGACGATTCGGACAACGCCACGGGGTTTGTCTTCACGGAGCCTGCGCCTTACGAGCTTCTTAACTGTCTCCGCCGGGTGCTTATCTTCTATCTGCAGGACAAGGGAGAATTTCAGCGCATCAGAAAGAATGCCATGAAAATCCGCTACAGCTGGGAGAAATCCGCTTCAGAGTATGAGACCATGTACCGAAGCGCGCTGGAGTCCCCCCAGAGAATCTGATGATGTCTCCGGATTCAGAAGTTCGGCTTTCCGGGAATTATGATGAAGAGCCCCTTCAGAACTATACTTTACTCAGGCTCTTGTCGTTTCTCTGCAATTCCCTGATTCTCAGCCCTCCTCTCAGCCCTTTCGGGCTCTTTTCCCGGTTTCCCGCCGCCATATCTGCAAGCCATTACGCAAAGAAGGTATAATTATCTCCCGGTTAAAGGCAGGAGTGTTTTATGCAGTACTTTATCGATAATCTGGCGGAACCCCGCAGAATTTCACCCATGAGCGCATTTATGAGTCCATTTCAGGCTCTGGCCATGATGTTCAATGTTCCGGGAATGTTCATTGTCGCCATTTTGTCCGGTCTTGTCTGTCTGCTTTCCTCAGCCATTCCCTTTCTGGCGTTTTTTCTGATCCCCATGGCTTTGGGACTGGTCATGGCAAAAACCGTATCCGCAATTCACGGGAGCTCCTCCGGCTGGCAGGAGCTTAATATCTGGGTATATGCCAGACTGAAGCTCCGGGTATGGATCTTTGCTCTCATGATCCTGCCGCCTCTGCTCCTCATCTTCGGCAGCATCATTAACCTTATGCAGAACTTCGGCGAACCGGGAGCCCGGAACTTTTCAGCAGTATACTGCGTTATCGGCGCCATATTCTTCAGCGCCATATGGGGCCTGGTGCTCTTTACGGCAAACTTTCAGGCACTGCAGGAAAAAAACGGCATTTCCGTATCCTGTATTCGCGCCATTTCGCTCCTGAAGGAGAACGTCATCCCCCTGATGGTAATGCTGGTAAACTGGTTCATGGAGATGGCATTCTTTTACTTTGTCATAGCTTCCGCAGTTATTGCGGGCCCGCATATTTTCGGGAGCATGGGACTTCTGGCAGTTAACATTTTTAACTGGGGCTTTCTGTTTATCGCAGGAACTTTTTTTCTCAGTCATTATCTGGTAACTCTGGGCATTCTGGGGTACCAGATATATGCCGCTGCTGCCGATGACAGCAGCGCTGAGGAGAAGACTGCACAACCCTGACGTGCCTCATCTTGCTCTCAGTCTCTCCCGCGCTGCCTGAAACAGCCGGGGGTATCCGCCCGGATCTGCAAAATACCGCCGCAGGATAGTTTTGCAGCCCGTAAACCTAATTATTCGTCACTAAAATAGCATCGTAATTGTTGCTATTCTCCGCATTCATCATTATCATAAAAATGTACGGGGAGATAAATTAGTTGTGATACTGAAAAACTCAATCATGGCAGCCGGTACAGGAAAAGATTCTTAAGTTAACCGGGAAAATGTCTGCCCTGCACCGTCATTTTCAGCGCATTCCCCATTACATAGCAGAATGACAAGAGAAGCCGCCGGACTCCGGCTGTTACCAGGCAAACCTTGTTATTTCAGATATCATGCTTGTCACCCGAAAAACTGAGATGAAAAAAAGCCTGCGGTTTTACCACAGCAAGGACAAAAAGGTTTTTGTAATGCCCAAAAAAATCCCGATTGGAATGACGGTCTTTAAGAACATTATTGAGAATAACTGCGCTTTCGTAGATAAGACCCGTTTTCTTGAGGTTTATGAAAACAGCGGTACCACTGTATCCATGTTTCTCAGACCCCGGCGGTTCGGCAAAACCATGTTCACCGAACTCCTCCGGTATTACTACGATATCGCTCTGAAGGAGGAAGCTGACCGGCTCTTTAAAGGCAAATATATAGCTTCTCATCCCACGCCCCGGAAGAACTCCTATTACGTGCTGCAATTTGACCTTTCCGGAGTAGACACCCATAGCAGCGACAGTCTGACAAGGTCTTTTATCAAAAGGGTTCTCATAGGCATTGCCGATTTTTTTATAAGGTACCCGAAATCTGTCCGGGGCTTTCTTCCAAATGACGTATCAGACAGCAGAGATGAATTACGACCTTCCGCGATAACCGCATACTACGAAAATATCTCCAGGTTTTCTGATCCTTCCTTGATAATGCTGGATTTTTTTCTCCGGATAAGCGGCTTTGTTCCCTCAGACAAACTCATGGTTATCGTTGACGAATATGATAATTTCAGTAACGGCATAGACATGCCGGGCAGAGCTTTCGGTGATTTTCAGCTGGCTGCCGAAGCAAGACAAATGCTTGCGGGATTTTTTAACACCCTCAGATCCGCAAATCAGGATCATCTCATTGACAGAATATTTGTAACCGGCGTGGTGCCGATAAACATGGATAATACAGTCTCGGGATTTGTCTCCGAACAGATAAGCTTTTATAACCGTTTTAACGAGCTGGCCGGCTTTACCGATTATGAAGTATTGGAGCTTCTTAAGCAGACAGTGGACTTTGCGAAATGCCCGTTCTCTCCGGAGGTGCTAAGAGGAGAGATAAAGAGAAGGTATAACGGATACCGATGCGCCGATAACGCTAAAAAAACTGTTTGCAACGCCGCCATGTGTCTTAATTTCATCGCTGAACTTATCAGTAATGATTACCGGAAAATCCCGGCATTTAAAATGTGTGCCGATGGCGGCATTGATTACCGCAGGCTTTGCGAGTTCTTCATGCTGATGGATGAACAGGATCGCAACCTGCTTATTACGGATCTCAATGACCGAAACCCCGTGGTATCAAATATCGGCATGGCCGTGAAGCTGAAATCAGAACACGAAACCTTTAGCTATCATGAAGGAGCTACTGTTCTTTATCATCTGGGCTTTCTCACCATAATGAGCGAGGAAGAGAAGAAAAACACTCCCAGCTGCAGTCCCCGTGTCGAATACCTTACCATCGCCAATGAATATTTTCGGAATCTCTTTGCCAGGTTTCAGCTTGCCAGATCTCCCAAAGTTCTTTGTGAAATCGAAAAACTAAACAATCTCGGCATGATGGCGGTTTCCAATGACATTTCCGTTCTAAGCGACATGCTTTACCGGGCCGCCGACAGCTTTACCAAGACTGACGTCTCCCGGGAAGGCGAAAATGAGCTCGCCCTGGCGATATACACCGCTATAAGCATGGCTGCCGGATCCAGTTTCGATCTTACGAAGGAATATGCCATAAAGCACGGCGGCAAATTCGTTTTTGCGAACGGCCTTACAGAGGAGGAGTATGCGAATGTGCCGGATGATGAGTCTGAGACATCTCCCGAGAATTCAGAGCCCGCAAGCGAGTTTGAGGAATTCGTTAAAAGTTTTACGATGCCGAGACGGGATGACATAAACACCCGCGGAGGCCGGGCGGATCTTGTTGCTATAAATACCAATCCCCAAGGCCCCAGCTACATTTTTGAATTCAAGTACAAAAGAAATTCCAACGCCTCTGAGATAGTAAAGGACAAGGTACGGGAAGCCCTTTATAACAGAGCCGTGAAGCAGCTTAACTTTTACGTTGCCGACGATTATCTCAAAACCGTTCCGGATCTGCACAAATACGTAATCATGTACACCTACGGAGAGTTTTTCATAGAAGAAATAATCTGATGCGGCCTTTCTTCCGGCAACCGTGTTTTCTCAGCTGGAAAAGACGATACAAATAAGCCGCAAACCGGACATATGCCTATTTTAAATATTGCTCAAAGGGAGAATACAGATGTTAAAAGCTCTGCCTAACAGTTTTACGGACTTTGCCGCCATCATTGATGAGAATTATGCCTTTGTTGATAAAACCCGTTTTCTTGAGGTTTATGAAAACAGCAAAACAAAGGTTTCCATGTTTCTCAGACCCCGGCGGTTCGGCAAAACCATGTTCACCGAATTCCTCCGGTATTACTACGATATCGCCCTGAGGGAAGATGCTGACCGGCTGTTCAAAGACAGATATATAGCCTCTCATCCCACGCCACGGAAGAACTCCTATTACGTGCTTCAATTCGATTTCTCCGGGATCGATTCCAGCGGCGCAGTCGATGACATTCTGGAAGACTTTCGTGACAAGGTGATTGATGGTATCACAGATTTCCTCCAAAGATACCCGGAATTCATACGCTCAGAGATCAGACAGAAAGTTTCTGACGGCAACCTGAATGAATTAAATAACGCCATAATCGGGTATTACAGCGATAAAACCGCTTTTCCCAACGTTGCCATGCTGACAAATCGTTTTATTAACAGTCTCAGACCGTTATCTTCCGCAAAACTCATGGTTGTGATTGACGAATATGATAACTTTACAAATGATATCTTAAGCAAAGATCCTGTCATGTTTCAGGATATGGCCAGAAAAGGCGGCCATATTTCAGCTTTTTATCAGGTTCTGAGGTCACGCAATCAGGCTCGGCTTATAGACAGAATTTACGTGACAGGAGTGCTGCCAATAACCATGGACACTTCAATTTCAGGTTTTGTCTCCGAAAACTTAACCTCCGATCCGCAGTTTAACGAGATGGCAGGTTTCACCGATGATGAAGTAATGGATCTGCTTAAGCAGACTGTGGATTTTGAGAAATGCCCGTTCTCTCCGGAAGTGTTAAGGGCGGAGATGAAAAAAAGATATGACGGCTACAGATTTGCCGATAACGCTGAAAACACTGTTTACAATGCCACCATGTGTCTGAACTTTATCAGAGATCTGCAGAAGAAATATCAGGAAATTCCAGAATTTAAAATTTTTGCCAATACCAACATCGATTACAACAAGCTGTACGGGTATTTCATGCTGATAAACGAACAGCAGCGAAAAACGCTTATTCAGAATCTCAATGACGGCGCCCCTGTAAAATCAAATATCGGCATGGCTGTGAAGCTGACAGCGGAACACGAAACCTTTAACTACCCTGAAGGAGCCACCGTTCTTTACCATCTGGGATTTCTCACCATGATGAGCGAGAAAGAGAAGAAAAGCATCCCAAACCGCGTTCTCATTGGCGAGTACCTTGCCATCCCCAATAAGTACTACGAGGAACTATTTACCAGATTTCAGCTGATCGTGGTTCCGGAAGTTCTTCAGGAAATCGAGACGTTAAGCGATCTCGGCAAGATGGCGGTATCCAATGACATTTCCGTACTAAGCGACATGCTGTACCGAGTCGCCGGCGGCTTTACCCAGACTGACGTCTCCCGGGAAGGAGAAAAACAGGTTGCTCTTACGGTATACGCTGCCATAAGCGCGGCTGCAGGAGGGATCTTCAATCTTACGAAGGAATATGCCATAAAACGCGACGGCCAGTACGTATTTGCGGACGGCCTTGAGGAGCATGAATATCTGGAGGTTAATGAAGCTGATTTCAAGAATGACAATGAAAAAGAGGCCGGTGATAAGGAAAAATCCGGGAGCTCAGCTTCCCCGAAAACGGAACCAGTTTTTGTAAGCAGATTCAGCCGTCCTCAGAAACCCAAGGCTCCCAGTACCTTAAGAGGCCGGGCGGATCTTGTTGCCATAAATACCAATCCCCGTGGCCCCAGCTATATTTTTGAGTTCAAGTACAAAAGAAACACCAGAACCTCTGAGATGACAAAGGACAAGGTACGGGAAACCCTTTATAACAGAGCCGTGAAGCAGCTTAACTTTTACGTCGCCGATGATTATCTCAAAACCGTTCCCGATCTGCGCAAATACGTGATCATGTACACCTACGGAGAGTTTTTTATCGAAGAAATAATCTGACACCGATGTTTTCGAGCATCACTTGCTTACTCCGCATTACTTGCAAGGACAGTATTGCGCTGACAAAGTATCATGAAGGAAAACAGCTGTGTTTGAAGCATCTCATAACAACGAGGTATATGCAATGCAAAAAAAACTTCCAGAAGCAATGACAGACTTTAAGAAAATTATTGAGAAAAACTATGCTTTCGTGGATAAAACCCGTTTCCTTGAGGTTTATGAAGAAAGCGGTACCTCTGTATCCATGTTTCTAAGGCCCCGGAGGTTCGGCAAAACCATGTTCACCGAGCTCCTCAGATATTACTACGATATTGCATTACAGGAAGAGGCTGATCTGTTGTTCAAAGGCAGATATATAGCCTCTCATCCCACGTCGCTGAAGAACTCCTATTATGTACTGCAATTTGACCTTTCCGGAGTGGATACCCGCAGCAGCGAGAGTATGACAAGGAGCTTTATCAAAAGAGTTCTTATAGGCATTGCCGATTTTTATATCAGGTATCCGAAATTTGCTCCGGTCTCCCTTCCTAGTGATGCTCCTGAAAGAAAAAATGAAATATTTCTTTCCGCGATATCCTCATACTATAAAAACATCTCTGAATTTCCTACTCCTTCGGTAATAATGACGGATTTTCTGTTCAGGGTAAAATTCCTCATTCCCTCCCGCAAGCTTATGGTTATTATTGACGAATACGATAATTTCACTAATGACATATTGAGCAGGGATCCCGGGAAATTCCGGGAAACAGCCAGAAAAGGAGGCGAGCTTTCGGCGTTTTTTCAGGCTCTCAGGGCTGGAAATCAGGATCATATCATTGATAAAATCTACGTAACCGGCGTGCTGCCAATAACCATGGATACTACGATTTCCGGTTTTGTGTCCGAAAACTTAACCTCTGATCCGCAGTTTAACGAGATGGCAGGTTTCACCGATGATGAAGTAATGGATCTGCTTAAGCAGACTGTGGATTTTGAGAAATGCCCGTTCACTCCGGAAGTGTTACGGGAGGAAATGAAAAAA
>JAEEGG010023459.1_pt1 | contig 12049 bp, 11 predicted proteins | sample 9134161 | NCBI WGS metagenome assembly JAEEGG01 (sample SAMN16246543, study PRJNA631951) | gut metagenome | biome: gut microbiome; feature: rumen; material: CR-attached | host: Bos | place: Iran: Karaj | collected 2018-10 | reverse complement strand
GGGGATGAAATTGCGTTTCATGTGGCGCTTGATCTCCTTCATCACAGCAGGCTGGCTCTCGCCATAGCGCAGGTCCGCACTCACTGTGATGCAGTGCACGCCGTTGCGGCGCACTATCTGCGACGGCTCCCAGCATGGCTGCACGTCGGCAACCTGACGCAGCGGGACCCATACACCCGGCAGCAGGGTGGGCACCAGCTCCTCCTCCAGTGAGGATGCTCCGTTGTTGCTGCTGTCACGTTCGCTCTTCAGCTTTACAGGGACGGCATATCCGCCCTCCCACAGCGTGGTCAGCGGTGTGCCACCGTATTGGGAGGCGAGGCTCAATGCGAGTGTGGATTGCGTGATGCCTAAACGGGAGGCCTCCACCGGATCGAGCCGGATGTCGGCATAGTTCTGGTATCCATCGACATCAGTGTGTATCCAGGTGAGCCGGTCATCTAGGGTGTGCAGGAAGGCGGTAAGGCTGTCAGCATAGTTGCGCAATGTGGCCATGTCCTCGCCCTTCAGACGGATTTCGATGGCGTTCCTGGCCACCTGATAGTCCAAATGCTTGAAACGCAGCAGGGCGTTGGGGAAACGGTGCTCCAGCGAATCGGAATATTTCTCCAGCACCCTCTCCGTGGCATGGACCGAACGGGTGTTCACAATGAACTGGGCGTAGTTTTTGCCGGGCAAGCTGGGGGCGTAGGTCACCATGAAGCGGGGAGAGCCGCTGCCGTAGAAGGCGGTGATTGCCTCCACATCCTTATCCTTTTTCAGAATTGATTCCAGACTGTCGCACACTGCCACCGTCTGTTCCAGCGAACTGCCGTGCGGCAGCCGGATCTCCAATGCGAAGCTGTCACGCTCCGCCAGCGGCATCATCTGGATATTGGTATGGAACAGGAACATCCAGACAGAAATCAGAATGGTTCCAACACCCACGCAGAGTGTGGCGAACGGATGGCGGAAACATTTCTCCAGCAGCCATTCGTAGCTGTTCTGCAAAGCGTTGAAAAAGCGGTTCTGCATGATGGTCGCCTTGGAGAGGGGCAGGGCCGGATCAACAGGATGGATGAACTTGGAGGCCCAATAGGGGGTCAGCAGCACCGCCACCAGCAGGGAGAGCAGCAGCGCGAAGGTGAAGGGCCAGGGAAAATGGTGCACAAACTCGCCGATGGGGCCGGTCATGGTGAACATGAAGGGGAAGAAAGCCAGTCCCATGGCTAGGGTCGCCACCAGCAGCGGCTCGAAATAGCTGTTCGCGCTCTGGATGGCCGCCTCCTTGGGACTGCATCCGTGGTCGATGTTGTGGATATATCCGTCAATGATGACAATGGCATTGTCCACAATCATGCCCAACACCACAATTAGCGAAGCTAGAGTCACGGTGTTGATCTCCATTCCTAAGGCGTACATGAGGGCCCAGGTGATGGTGATGGTTATGGGGATGCTGGAGGCGGTGATCAGGGCGGAGCGGACAGGGAAGAGCATCAGCATGACAAAAATCACCACCAGAATTGCAACGCCGAGGTCACGCAAAAAGGAATATACCGAGGTGCTGACCACTTTGGGCAGATCGGTGATGCGGTAGAGCTGCACATCCTCCGGCAGGCTTTTCTGGAATTTGTCCAGCTGCTTTTCAATCTGCTTGCCGAATGTGACGATGTTGTTGCCCGGCTGCATCTCCACCGAGAGCACCAGCGCATTCTCCCCATCCTTGCGGATGAAGGAGGAGGGGGTCTCGTACTGCCGGCGGATGCGTGCGACATCCTTCAGCCGGATCACGTTTCCAAGCGGGTCGGACCAGATAATCTGCTCACCCAATTCCTGCTCGTTTGTAATGGGGTTCTCGATGTGGATGGGCAGGATGCTGCTTCCGTCGTCGATGCTCCCTCCGGCGGAGACAAAGCCCTGGGTGAAGAGTTCGGCCATCAGCGTCTTGCTGCTGATGCCGTATGTGGCCAGTTTCTCCTGGTCAATATAGACGTCAATCTCCTCGCGCTGTTCCCCGTATATCTTGATGTTACCCACCGCCTTGACTGTACGCAGGTTGTCGCACAACGCATCCATATAGTTGTGCAGCTCCTTGTATGTCTTGTCCTTGGATTGAATGGTTATGAGCAGGGAAGAGGTGTTCCCGAAATCGTCGTTTACCACCACCGCCAGCACGCCGGATGGCAGCTGCATCTTGAAATCCTTCAGCCCGTGGCGGATTTTGGACCAGACCTCAGTCTTGTTGTTCACACTCGTTTCAAGTGATACAAACACATACACAATCCCGTTCTGGGAGTAGGAATAGGTCTTCTCCTTGCAGACCTCAGGATAGGTGAAGAGGAACTGCTCCAGCGGCTTTGTCACCTGCAGCTCCATCTCCTCAGGCGTGGCTCCGGGATAAACTGCCGCCACAATCCCTTCGCGCAGCGTGAATTCAGGAAACTCCTGCTTGTTCATGCCGATCAGTCCGTAGATGCCGTAGCCAATCAGCAGAACAATAATAAGGTAAATGATACGATGATGCTGCATCATCGATTCCACAAATCCGATTTTCTTCTTTTTCATGGTTGCAGCAAAGGTTTATTGGATTTGGAGAAGTGTGTTCTCACTGATTTTCTGGCTCCCTTCAGTGATGATGCGGTCGCCCGGCTTCAGCCCCTCTGTGACTCGGACACCCTTTTCGGTGAAGCCGCCGGTGCGGATGAAGGTTTTGTGCGCCTTGCCGTCAATGCAGAGCCAGACGAACTCGCGGCCGTCGTTGCTTATCTGGACAGTCTTGGCAGGAATTTCAATGCTGGTGACGCCGGTGTCAGCATCAGCCATCTCCACACGGCACACCATCCCCGGCAGCAGCTTCGCGTCAGGCCTTGCCACCTGAAGGCTCACAGGGTAGGCGTGGGAGAGAGGGTCGGCCACAACGCCAATTTCAGTCACCTTTGCGTCAAACACGGCATCCAGCGCCTGCACCCTTACACGTGCGGTCTGCCCGATGCGCAACGCGGCAATCTCATTTTCCGGAATTGAGACGCTTACGGAGATGCGGCTCATGTCAAGCAGCTGCATAACCGGCTGGAAAGGCATCACATTCATGCCAGCCTCCACCTGTATGTTGCCGACGGTACCGCTTTGCGGGGCGTAGAGGCTGCAGTTCTCCAGATTCTTCCTGCTGATGTCCGCCATCGATTTGGCTTGGTTCAGCTGGGTTTGGATCTCCACCCACTTCACCTCCGGAAGGCTCCCTTTCTGATAGACGCTCTCCGCACGGCGGTATCCGTCCTCCGCCCGTTCCAGTGTCACTTTGGCAGCCTCGTAGGCATTGCGTGCGGTCCTGTTGTCCAGCTCCGCCAGCAGCGTCCCCTTGGCGACCTTCTGTCCGGCCCTGACGCATATCCTCTGCAGTGCGCCGCCTGTTTCAAAGCTGAGCGTCACCGCCTTGTCAGCAGCGATTGTGCCCACATAGCTGTGGGTTTCGCCCATGCTGCCGCTGGTCACCTCCTCAACACGTACCGGAATCCTGGTCTCCGGCTTTTTCCTCCTGATCTCCTCGCAGCTGCTTAGCAGTATGGCCGCTGCCGCCATCAACAATGCAAATTGTTTCATATCTGTTGTTTTTTTGTTACAAAATAAAAATCCGTCCCTGAGGACGGATTCACTCTTCCAAATAATATTCCAAATGGATAAATATTTGTCTAATTTGGAAATTTTTCCTATAAAAAACGCCTTTTAGACCAATAATATTGTTCTATTCTGCTAATTTTTCAATTTTAAAGGAAAATTTTCGGTTAATCCTGCGTCGGAAAAGATAGAACAGCAGATAATAGAGTACAACGGCGCCAATGGCCGCCAATGCGGTCGCACCTTCATTACAATGCAATGAAAACATGACGATCACGCAGGACATCAGCATGATGACAGGTAGAAGGTAGGCGTAGAACACCGCCTTGAATCCGTTGCCGGCCCTCATCCGTACAAGCACCTGCTCTCCAACTGAAAAAGAGGGCGCGTTACGTTCGAGTCCCGCCTCAACGACACGCTCCGTCGCATTCATCAGTTTGCACCCGGCCTGTCCGGCACAGTGTGCGCAGGCATCGCCGACAGCGATTTTCACCTGAATTCTCCGACCGTCACAAAAGATGACAGTGCCGTTGTGTGTGATATCCGACGTTTCCATCAGAGCATCTTTTCAAGGTAGGTGCGCAGCATCTCCTCGGAGAGTGCGCCTGTCACGCGGATGGGTTCGCCCTGCTGGGTGCAAAAAAGGAAGCAGGGGATGGCGTCGATATTGAAATAGTGGGAGAGAGCCGGTTCCTTGTCAGCGTTCACCTTATAGAAATCAATTCGTCCCTCGAAGTTCTCGGCCAGCTGTTCCATCAGCGGTGCCATGGCCTGGCATGGACGGCACCAGTCGGTGTAGAAGTCTATGACGCAGGGTTTGCTGCCAAGGTAGTTCCAGGCTGCTCCGCTCCGGAAATCGTATATCTCACGGATAAAATCCTGTGTGTTCAGTGTTTTGATGTGGGATTCCTTTACGGTGGCGGTATCCGTGGTTTCAGTACCATCGGTGGCCGGATTGCTTGGGGCGACGCATGCGGCAAGGCAGAACAATGCTGCTATGCATGGGATGAAAATACTGTGTTTCATGTGTTAATATAATTTCAGATTTTGATTTTACCTGTTTCAATCATACGGACAATCGATTCGATTTCCGCGTCCCTGCCGTTGGGGTCGTAGTTGTCTTTAAGGTTATAGTGCCACAACCTTGCAATGGACTGGTAGAAGAAGGCGGTGATTTTTCCTCTCAGTTCGTCCACAATGCGGTAGGTGGTCTTGCCGGTTTCGCGGTCAATCAGTTTCAGCAGCACAATCCCCTGGTTGAACGAGAGGTCCTCCACAATCGGGGTGTACTGTTTCACAAAGGCCTTCTCCACCTGCTTCATGGTCTTTTTGCGCTGTTCGTCATTGGGGATGGATAACAGCAGGGAATCATACTCCTGCAGTTTTACAGCGGCAAGCCGAGCATATGGATAAACTTTGATGACATTGTTCATGAGACGTGTTTTTCTCCGTATCTCCTTGTTGCTCAAATTACCCCTGAATGCAATCACGTTATAGGGCTTCAATTCAAAAACAGGGATAGTGTCGCGTCCCTCTATTACGGCATGACATACAATCCTGTTCGGGGCATCCTGTGAAAATGCCCATCCGAAAGCCAGCAGCAGAAGTGTGCCTAAAAAAAGTCCTTTCCTCATATCGTATTTTTTTGCTTTAACGGCATGGAATGGCTTTTATTGTGTGCTACCTATCCTAAAAATGCTTATCTTTGCATTGTAAAAAAAAAGGCATGGATAATATTCAAAACGACTATCAATCAGCACTTCATGTGAATGATGGCATTCCGCAGCCGGCGCAGGTGAACCCGTATCTGAAAAAAAAACCGCTTAAAAAGGCGCCGCAACTGACAACCTCGGAATATGTGGATGGCATCCGTGCCCATGACAGGACAGTGCTAAGCAAGGCCATCACACTGATTGAAAGCAATCTGCCTGAACATTACGCACAAGCGCAGGAGATAATAGATGCCTGCATCCCTTTTTCCGGACATTCGGTCCGTATCGGCATCACAGGCGTTCCCGGAGCGGGGAAAAGCACCTTCATAGAATGTTTCGGCAACCATCTGATTGCCTCCGGCCACCGGATTGCGGTGCTTGCTGTGGATCCGAGCAGCGAAATTTCCAAGGGTAGTATTCTTGGCGACAAAACCCGTATGGAGACACTTTCCGTCCAACCGGACGCCTTTATCCGTCCTTCACCCTCCGCCGGCTCATTGGGCGGTGTGGCGCGGAAAACACGTGAAAGCATCATCTTGTGCGAAGCGGCAGGTTTCGACACGATTCTGGTTGAAACAGTGGGAGTGGGGCAGTCTGAAACGGCGGTCCATTCCATGGTGGATTTCTTTCTTCTGCTTACAATTTCCGGTGCAGGCGACGAACTGCAGGGCATCAAGCGGGGAATAATGGAGATGGCCAACGCTATTGTCGTGAACAAGGCGGACGGTGAGAACAGGCCTCGTGCCGAACTGACCCGCAGACAATTGGCCAATGCCCTGCAACTGTTTCCCAACCATAACCAGACCGAATGGAAGACTCCGGTGCTTACAGCATCCGCATTGGACGGCAGCAATATCCCGGAAATTTGGAATATGGTTTCCTCCTACATAGAGAGGATGAAAGCGAACGGCGCTTTTGAAAGCCGCAGGATCCGTCAGGCGGAAGAGTGCCTAAAGAGCTTTATCGGCGAGCAGCTGTTCCATCTTTTCTACACCAATCCTGAAGTTATGGCAAAGTGGGAGCTGCTGCACCAGCAGCTGCTGAAGAGTCAGCTGAGTGCCTATTCAGCCGGCAACATTCTGATGGAATGCTACATACAATCACTTAAAAAAGAAAATTATGGCCGGTAACAGTTTCGGACGCATATTGGTGCTGACCACGTTTGGGGAATCGCACGGTGCAGGCATCGGTGGGGTCCTGGACGGTTTTCCGCCTGGAATAATCGTAGATAAGGCTTGGATTAACCGTCAGTTACAGCGACGCAGAACGGGAAGCCATACCGGCAGTTCCGCCCGCATGGAAGAGGATAACGTCCGTTTCCTTTCCGGACTGAAAGATGGACAGAGCACAGGAGCGCCCATAGCCTTTTGGGTGGAAAACCAAGATGTTACGGATGCGGCCTATCCGGAGGGGATATTGCGCCCATCACATGCCGACTACACATATTGGAAAAAATACGGTTTTTTTGACCACGATGGGGGAGGCCGCGCCTCCGCACGCGAGAGTGTCGCAAGGGTTGTTGGTGGCGCATTGGCCGCACTTCTTCTTAAACAGGAAGGGATTCACATTTTGGCATTTACACGTCAAATCGGCCCGGTATGTTGGAAAGGGGAGAGCAGTCAGGCAAAAGTGGAGGCAATCGAAGCCAACCGACTCTGCTGCCCGGACCATAAGTTGGCCGAAGAGATGGAGAATTATCTGCAGGAGCTGCGGTCGACAGGGGATACCACAGGCGCGATGGTCACGTGTCTGGTAAGTGTTGTTCCTTGCGGGCTTGGCGAACCGGCATACGGAAAACTGCAGGCCGATCTTGCACAGGCGATGATGGGCATCAATGCGGCGAAAGGTTTTGAATATGGAAGCGGGATGGGTTCCGCAGCAAGGAGAGGCAGCGAACTCAACGACATTTGGGAGCCGGGATTCCACACCCGTAACAACCATTCGGGCGGGATTCAGGGCGGAATAAGCAATGGAGAGGATATATATTTTAATGTAGCGTTCAAACCTGTTCCAAGCCTGCAACGCGCCCAGCCGACACTCAACGAAAAGGGAGAGGTGACGCAGCTGCCACCGGCAGGAAAACGTCATGACTGCTGTGTTGTCCCACGAGTGATTCCGGTGGTGGAATCGATGGCAGCGTTGGTCATAGCAGACCACCTTTTAATGAAATATGCATATCAATCATTTAGTTACCATAAAAAATGACCATTAAGGAAGCAGAAGAAAAAATTATCGGAGAATTTTCCTATTTTGAGGATTGGATGGACAAATACAACTATATCATAGAGTTAGGAAAATCATTACCACTTATCGACCCTCAATATAAAACTGACGAGTACCGGATTGAGGGCTGCCAGTCAAATGTCTGGCTTCAGGCTGAATACAGGGACAACCGGCTGCATTTCACCGCTGATAGTGATGCTATTATCACAAAAGGTATTATAAATCTGTTAATTAAAGTTTTATCTGACAGAACGCCTCAGGAGATACTTTCAGCAGATTTGTCATACATTGACGCCATCGGACTGAAAAAACATCTGTCGCCGACACGCTCCAACGGATTGCTGGCCATGATTCAGCAAATTAAAAGGTTTGCGATTGTATATCAAGCAAAATCACAACAAGATGAAAGATAAGGAAACGCTGAAGGCCGATATCATAGAACGGTTGAAAAAAATATATGACCCGGAAATGCCCATTGACATTTGGAATATGGGACTGATATACGACATACGCATCGACGAACACAACCACGCGGAGATATTGATGACTGTTACGGCTCCAAATTGTCCGGTTGCGGAGACTTTGCCGGAATTTGTGAAATCTGAGGTGGAATCGTATGTGCCGGAAATAAACGGCGTGGATGTCCGCATCACATTCGATCCGCCATGGGACATGGCGATGATGTCGGAGGAAGCCAAGACGCAGCTCGGCTTCGATTTCCTGTAAATATTTTTATGTGCTTATGTGAAATATAATATGCTATTATATTGTATTTCAGATTTTTATATTTGTTATATAATTTATATTATGTTAAATTGAAATATTAAATTTAATCATAAAAACATATTATACAGAATGTTATGTTATTATGGCAAAAACAGACAACTGTCGCCGTAGCTCAGAAATCGGAAACCGTGATCCAAAGCATACCGGTAGCCATCGCGCCAGACATCTCCAACCAATGCTGAAACCAGCAGCAGCAATGTGCTTTTAGGCTGATGGAAATTGGTTATAAGCCCATTGATAATCCGGAATCGGTAACCGGGCGCAATCATCAGCTTGGTTTCACCCTCCAATAGCGGCAAACCGTGACGATGCAGATACTCAAGCACAAGCTGTAGCGCATCTGTGGCCGGCAAATCACGATGATCCGCATAAGGAAACCACTGACCTATCAGCATCGATTCAGTTTCAGGATTTTCCGACAGCTGCACACCGAACCAGTAAAGCGACTCCAATGTCCTTGCAGTTGTGGTGCCCACAGCAACCAAAGGTTTCCCGGCCTGCTGCATCAAACGCCTGATTTGTCCTGGCGTGACGGAAATTTTCTCCACATGCATCTCATGTTCACCGACAAGTTCCGTGGAGACAGGTTTGAATGTCCCAGCCCCAACGTGCAGTGTAACAAACTCCTTGTCAATTGATTTAGATTTCAATGAATCAAATACTGCCGGGGTGAAATGCAGCCCTGCGGTGGGCGCTGCGACCGAACCCTCAAAACGGGCATATATGGTCTGGTAACGCTCCTTGTCAGACTCCTCCGCATCGCGGTGCAGGTACGGGGGAAGCGGAACCTCCCCTGCCGCCTCCATGACTTCGGCAAATGATGCCCCCCCGTTCCAGGAGAAACGCACCACCCAGGCCAGCCGCTCCATACGGAGCCGTTCAGCCTTCAAAATGACCTCCTTGCCCTGTATGGTGACGCTGCGCGACAACGCCCCCTCCTTCCACTTGCGGTTGTTGCCGATAAAGCAGAGCCATTCTGCCTCTGAACGTTGTTCAAAAGATTGTGCTGCAGACATCTGCCATGGCTCAAGACAGAAAATCTCAATCAGCGCACCACTCCCCTTCCGGAACATCATCCGCGCACGGATCACCTTTGTATCATTGAAGACAAGCAGCGCCCCTTCAGGAAGATGCCCGGCGATGTTTGAAAAACGGTCGTCAGAAAAAACGCCGTTTTCATAAACCAGCAATTTGGAGGAATCGCGCTCCTCAAGCGGAAACTTTGCGATGCGTTCCTCCGGCAGCGGATAGTCGTAGTCCTCTATATGGATTTCTTTCGGATTCATTCTGTTTGGTTTAGCAGTTCGGTGATTCGGGCCGGCGATATGCCGCGCATGCATCTGAAATGGCCAAGCGGGCAGCGCGTATAACCTAATTTTGAGCAGGGACGGCAGCGGCAACTGTTGTTTTCCAATATGATGCAGTTTTCAGGATGGTGTGGCTGGTATGGATACATGCCAAATGCGGGCACGGTGTTGCCCCAAACGGACACCGTCCTTTTCTGCAGTGCAGCGGCGATGTGCATCAGGCCGGTGTCGCCGGTCAGCAGGGTTTCCGCCTTCGCAACGCATGCTGCGGAGGCGCGAAGCGAAAGTTTGCCGCACAAATTCAGGGTTTGGTCAGGAAAACGCCTTTCAATACCTGACACAATACCGGCATCATTGCTGTCGCCCAAAAATACCAGCGGCAGACGGCATTTTTCCGCCACCGCCTCAAGTGTTTCAGCCGGAATCTGCTTGGTGGCGTGACGGCTCCCAACCGCCACCGCAACATATTTTTCCGGCAGCGGATAATTCTCCAATTCCTTGAAATCCTCCTCTTCCGGAAAGAAATCCAATTTGTCGCCGTCATTCTTCACGCCCAAACGTTCCACCGCACGGAAATAGCGGTCCACAATATGAAGGCGCGGCATCATGTTCCACTTGAAGAGCACAAGCAGGAACTTGCGCAAATTCAGTTTCGGAAAACTGCTGTACGGCACATGCATACGTCTGCACAACCGTTGTGAAAGCCTGTTTTTCTGCAGGTCTACAACATAGTCGTATTCTTCGTCACGGAGCCGCTGAACCAAAGTTGAATCGTCCTTCCGGAAAATATGTATATTGTCAATATTTGGGTTGGTCTCCACCACCGGCTTCATGGCCGGTTTGCAGAGAAAATGGATAACTGCAGCCGGAAGCTGCTGCTTGAGGCAACGGATTACCGGTGTGGCCAGCACAATGTCGCCGATACTGCTGAAACGGATGACAAGGATTTTCATCTGCACGGTCCGGATTTAATCCTTTGGTTCGTTAAACATATATATCAGACGGAATGTCAAGATATTGTGATATTGGTTCCGATCCCATGGCTCCGGGTCGTAATGGCCTATTTTTGGCTTGTAGAATCTGCGGGTACGGATTGGAACAATGGAATACTCATACCTGAAATTGAACTTCAGCCGCTGGTATAGGCGGAAACGGACATCAAAAAGAATGTCGTAGTCTGTCAGTGTGTAGGTGCCGCTGGAAAGTGTTGCGGCGGTCTGCACGCCGTTTTCAATTTCCCTGATGCGGAACAGCCGGTTATAGGCCAGGCCTACACCAAACGACCAGTTTGTCCGGGGATCGGTGTAATGCAGCATCACCGGCAACGATACATAGTCCATTTGTAACCGGTATTTTACATGTGGGTCACATGGCGTTTCAGGAGGGCATGTGTCACAGAAATTTTTTGAATTGGAATTGGTTGAATCAAGATACCATCTCTTATAGGAACCTTTCTGATGCCACAGCATCTCCATGCTGACCGCCCAGTTCCGTTCACCGTTTTTCTTGAAGCTGAAAGGAAGCATCACCCCCAAGCCGGTGTTGGCGCCGAACTTTTTGAAGCCGTACACCTCGTCCCCGTCCACTTGGGATATGTTCATGCCAGCAATTATTTCACCCTTGAATTGTTGGGCGTTAACCACTCCAGCAAAAAGAAGCAGGGGGAAAAATAGCAAAAGGGCAAACCGTTTCATGAACTATTTCGGTATCTTTATTTTTTGTCCCAAGCTCAATATGGCATCCTCATCTATTCCATTGAGCTTGCATATTTTCGCCACTGTAGTGTGATAACGTCGGGCAATTCCGTAAAGGGTGTCGCCCTGACGGACCACATGCACTGCAGGAGTTTTTGGAGCCTCAGGCTTCACCTTCGGTTTTGGCTTTGCCGGTACAGGATCCGGCTCCAAACCGTCCGAATCGGAAGGCAAGGCTTCGGTTATCGGAATGTCCAAGGCGGACTCCGCCGACCGCTGGCGGAAGGCTTCGGCAGTGTAGAATTTGCCGCCCACCACCATCAGGGTGTCGGTCACCAGCCTTTTGCCGGAAAAATCGATTATAGTTGCCGGATTGAATGACTGGTAGAGGAAACGGGTCTCGAAATGAAGGTGGTCGGTGGTTGCCTTTCCAGTCCTGCCGGCTTTGCCGATTTGCTCCCCTGCCTTAACCTTCTGGTTCACCTTCACCATTATTTTGGACAAATGGGCATAGAATGTCTCCAGACCGTTCTCATGACGGATGACAACTATGCCTCCGTAGCCGTAATATCCTGTCTTGGCCATGCGTACCACACCGTCCCATGCCGCGTAAATCGGGTCGCCGCTATTCTGCTTGTAGTCGGTGCCTGTGTGCATGCGGCCGCTGCGCGGACCGTACGGGGAGATTACTGCCCCGCCCTTGGCCGGAAAAAAGAATCGTGCGGAATCGAGC
>JAEEGG010023458.1_pt1 | contig 12049 bp, 13 predicted proteins | sample 9134161 | NCBI WGS metagenome assembly JAEEGG01 (sample SAMN16246543, study PRJNA631951) | gut metagenome | biome: gut microbiome; feature: rumen; material: CR-attached | host: Bos | place: Iran: Karaj | collected 2018-10 | reverse complement strand
CGCCGCTTGCGATATCAAGGAAAAACCGGCCGTTTCTTCGTTTTTCCGCAATCCAGGGCCCCTCCCGCGTGTCCGGACGCCCCCCAATCTGGAACGTCTCTGCTTGCCGCAAGCAGAGGCCCCGGCGATATGTCTAGAGCGGCTTGTGTAGTTCTGGGGGCTTTTCAGACATTTTCCACCCACATGGTCGCGCGGAAGCGCGACCCTCCCCGGGGGTCCTGCGCGGGGAGGGCCGCGCGGACGGAGGGTTTCCGGCATGTCCCCGAAGCGCCCTGCGGAGACGGCGCGCGCGGAACCGCGTCCCAAACGGGATTGACAGCCCATCCCCCCCTTTCTATTATGCGGAACGTGTTTGGCCGCTTCCAATCCAGATGGGTGGCGCGGATGCCGTCCGGCGTCCGTGGCCTTGCCATTGGGCTTGCGGCGTTGCTGGGAGCCGCGCTGCTCCCCGCGCGCGCCGTCCAGCCCGGCCCGCTGGTTCCGCCGAAGGCCGACATCCTTTCCGTCGAATGCCAGCAGCGGCCCGCCCATGCGTTCGCCTACTCCGGTGCCGGCATCCGCCCCCCCGACATGGCCCCGGCGCCTTCCGTGGAATCCGGCTACTTCCTGATCGAGTGGTTTGCGCACTCGCCGGGCATCCCGCCGGGGGCGCTTGTCATGCTCGAAACCATTTCCGACCGCCAATCCCTGGTGCAGAACCACATCCACCGCACCACGGCCAAGTCCGAAGGCAACCAGACGACCCGCATCGAGATTTCCCCCGAGCAAACGCGCGCCGGCGGACCCGTGCGGGAGTGGCGCGTGCGCATCGTCTGGCGCGGGCGCGCCCTGGCCGCCCGCACGTCGCCCGGATGGGCCGCCGCTCGGAGGGCCGGGACGTGACCGCCCCCGTCCAGCCGGCCCCGCCCGCCGCCAACCGCATACTCGCGGCGTCCGTCGACGGGTGCACGCTGGTGGCGGTCGTCGGGAAGGCCACCTTCCGCCTCGCCCCCGCCTTCAAGCAGGCGACGCAGGCCGCCCGGCTGGCCGGCAGCGAACTGATCGTCGTCGACATGGGCCAATGCCTCTCGATGGACAGCACGTTCATGGGCGGGATGGCCTCCCTCGGATTCGCGGCGCAGAAAGCCAGGGACTTCGCGCTGGTGTTCATCAACCTCTCCCCGTCCGCGATGGGGCTGCTCAAGGGCCTCGGCCTTCTCCGCCTGCTCAAGACGTACCCGGCGGGGGCCCTGCCCGAAGGCCTCGGCGCCCTCGACGCGCTCATCGCGAACCTCCAGCCGGTCACGGCCGACGAACTGGCCGGCTCCGACCTCGCCGCTTTCATGTACGACGCGCACGAGACCCTGACGCGCGCCGATTCCGCCAACCTGCAGAAGTTCAAGGACGTGCTTTCCTTCCTCCGGCAGGACATGGGCGCCCCGCCCCCGGGCTCCGCCCCGGCCTCGCCATGCTGAAAAGCAGTTCCAAGTTCCAGACGCAGCTGGCCATGCTCGCGGACGTGGTCCTGGTATGCCTGGCGATGGTCCCGGCCCTCGCCATCCACAAGATTCTCTGGCGGTGGTATCCCGACGTCTTCGCCGGCCAGTTCGACTTCTTCTGGGAGCAGGCCTGGCTGTTCGTGCTGATCGTCTTCGCCTGGATCCTGGTCTTCGACTTCGCGGGCCTCTACGACGAAGCCCTCGACATGGGCCGCGGCCGCGCCCTGGCCAGGACCGCGCAGGCGAGCATCGTGAGCCTCGCCGTCCTGCTCGGCCTCCTCTACGTCCTCAAGCTCCACAACTTCCCCCGCACGCTCCTGCTCCTGCACACCTTCTTTTCCGCCGCCGCGGTCGCCCTGCGCATCATCTGCCTGCAGCCCCTTTTCCTGCGCGTCCAGCAGCGCCGCCGGCTCGTCCTGGCCGGGCATCCCGGCGACGTGCCGCCCGTCCTCGCCTGGCTCCGCTCGCCCGCGAACGCCGCCCACTTCGAGCTCGTGGGCTTGCTCCATCCCGCGGGGACCCAACCGCCCGAAGGCGTCCCCTCGCTGGGCACCGACGACCGCTTCTCCGACACCCTCCACTCGACGGTGGTCGACGACGTGGCCCTCCTGCCGGCGCATCTCCCGGCCGACCGCGTCTCCGCGTGGCTCCGGCAGTGCCAGGAGGAAGGCATCGAAACGCTCGTCTTCGCCTCCCACCTCAAGCCCACCATCGCCCGCCTCGAACTCGAAGAAATCGGCGAAACCCCCGTCCTCCTCTACACCACCGCCGTCCGCTCCACCTGGGCCCTGCTCGTCAAGCGCTTCGGCGACATCCTCCTCTCCGGGGCCGCCCTGCTGCTCCTCTCCCCGCTCTTCCTCGTCTTCGCGGTCCTGATCAAGCGGACCTCCCCCGGACCGGTCTTTTTCGCCCAGCGCCGCTGCACGTGGCACGGGCGGACCTTCCCCATGTACAAATTCCGCACCATGGTCGCCAACGCCGAGGAAATCCGCGCCGAACTGCAATCCCAAAACGAGGTGACGGGCCCCGTCTTCAAGATGAAGAACGACCCCCGCGTCACCTCCATCGGCCGTTTCCTGCGCAAATACTCCCTCGACGAACTGCCCCAGCTCTGGAACGTCCTGCGCGGCGACATGTCCATCGTCGGCCCACGCCCTCCCATCCCCGACGAAGTCGCCCAGTACGAGAACTGGCAGCGCCGCCGCCTGAGCATGCGCAGCGGATGCACCTGCCTCTGGCAGATCGGGAGCCGCAACGCCATGTCGTTCGTGGAATGGATGCGCCTCGACCTCAAGTACATCGACACCTGGTCCCTCTCCCTCGACCTGAAGATCATCGCCAAGACCTTCGCCGTCGTCTTCCGCGGCACCGGCTACTGAGCCCCATGTCCACCGCAGCCCCCCCCGAAAAGCGCCCCGCCCTCTTCTTCGACCGCGACGGCGTCGCCAACGCCTCCCCGGGCCCCGGCTACGTCAACCGGCTGGCGGACTTCCGCATCCTGCCCGGCTTCCTCGACTGCGTCCGGGCCGCCGCCGACCGCGGATGGCCCTGCGTCGTCGTGACCAACCAGCGCGGCGTCTCCCGCGGCCTCACCCCGCCCGCCGAACTCGAAGCCATGCACGGCCTTCTCCGCCGCGCCCTGGCCGACCGCGGACTCGCCCTCCTCGACATCCTCGTCTGCACGGCGGCCGACGACAACCATCCCGACCGCAAGCCCAACCCGGGGCTCCTCCTGACAGCCGCCGCCCGCCACAACCTCGACCTTTCCCGCTCCTGGATGGTCGGCGACCGCGAAAAGGACGTCGAGACCGGCCGCCGCGCGGGCGTCGCCGTCACCGTGCGGCTCGACGACGACGGCACCGGGGCCAACCCCGACAAAAACAAACCCTCCGCCGCCACCTACCGCGTCCCCGACATCGCCGCCTGCGCCGACCTCCTCCGCACCCGCCTCCCCGACCTGCGCGCCCCGTGACGCGCGCCTTCCGCCCCCCGTTTCACACCTCCCACGACAAAAACGCCCACCGGAAATCGTGCCGGTGCCGCAGCCGCCCGTCCTCCCCCCTGGGAATCCGCTCCGCGTACGCCCGCACCCGCTTCTCCTCCGCCGCTGACAGCTCCCCCACCCTCCACCGCACGCTCCCCACGAACTCCTCCGTGTCCGCGTACTCCAATCCCCCCCGCGTCTCCAGGAAATCCACCTTCGCCCAGTACCCCATCTGCGCCAGCATGTTCACCGCGTACAGGTATCCCGGCCTGGGCACCGACCGCCGCCCCAGCACCTCCCGCAGCTCCCCGTCCAGAAAAAACCCGCCCGCGTGCAGCGTGAGGCAGCAGCGCACCTTCGCCTTCGAGCACATCTTCGCGAGCGCCCCCTGCATGTCCAGCGCATCCATCGCCCGCGAACAGACCACCAGGTCCGCCCTCGGCACCCGCGACCAGTCGTCCGCCCAGGCCAGCCGCTTCGCCACGATCTTCTTCCGCACCCCCGCCTCCTCCGCCGCCGCCGCGAGCAGCCGCAGCATCCCGTCCGCGAAATCGCACGCCCACACCTTCTCCAGCCGTTGCGCCAGCGGGACCGCCAGGTTCCCGCTCCCGCACCCCATGTCCATCGCCGTGCGCACCCCGCCGAAATCGACCCGCGCCAGGAACTCCCTCGCGTAATCGTTCCCCTTCTCCCTGCGGCTGCGGGCGACCGCCCGCCGGTTCCACTCCTCCGCGGTGCGCGGCGGGTACCCCGACGCCGCCGCCTGCCGCCTCGCCATCCCCGCGAAATCCACCCCCATCAACCCGTCCTCCGCCTCCAGCGGCCCCCTGCGCCGCGCGGCCTCGCCCTTCCCCTTCACGGCCCGTCCTCCCGCATGTCCCCGAACACCTCCGCCGCGACCTCCGCGAACCGCGCATCCAGCTCCCGGCCCGCCTCCGCGCAGAACGCCCCGTACCGGTCCAAGAACCGCGCCCCGAACGCCGTCAACTCCGCGCCGCCCCGCTCGCTGCCGCCCTTCCGCCGCCTGAGGAACGCCCGCCCGAACCCCTCTTCCGTCTGCCGCAGGATCTTCAGCGCCTTGACGTACGACAGCCCCATCGACTTCGCCGCCCGCTGGATCGACCCCGTCTCCCGCACCCCCCCGAGCAATTCCAGCACCCCCGGGCCGAAAAACACCCGTCCCCCCTCCCCCGACAGCGACAACTTGACCCTCAGCCGCAGCCGGGGCGTTCCCGGCCCATCCACCATCGTGCCATCCATCGACTTGCCCATAGGTACTCTCCGATTCTCCGCGCCGACCCTACTCCCTTCCCCCCCGCCCCGCAACCGCAATTCCGCAATCCCGACCTTTCCGCTTGCCATCCGGCCCGCCCTGCCCTACCTTCGGGACCGCATCCAAACCATGCAAACCAGAAAGGAACCCACCATGAAGAAACTCGCCATCCTCATCGCCGTCGCCGCCGTCGCCGCCGCCCTCTCCGGCTGCTGCTGCCCCAAGGCCTGCACCAAGGACGCCGCCAAGCCAGCCTGCTGCGGCGAAGCCTGCACCTGCGCCGAAGCCTGCACCGACTCCTGCGCCTGCGCCGCCCCCAAGGCTGCCAAGAAGGCCGCCAAGAAGGCCGAAGCCGAAGCCGCCAAGCCGGCCAAGAAGGTCACCAAGAAGAAGGCCGCCGCCGCCGAGTGATCCCCTTCCTCCCCTACCCCGGAGGCCCCCCGGCCTCCGGTTTTTTTGTCCCCCCCATTTCGGATATCAAGGAAAACACGGGGATTTTCGCTCCTCCCCCCGGGTTTTGCGCTTTCGCCCGCCATGCGTCTCCGCTACACTCCCGCCCCGTGCGCCCCTCCCGCGCCCGCCGCCGCCCCATGAACCCCGCCGCCATCCGACTCCTCAACCAGCACCTCGCCGCGCCGCGCTTCGGCGACCCCGCCGCCGTGGTCGCCCACATGGGTGCCATGCAGGCGCAGGAGTACCGCATGGTGCGCTGGGCGGTGGCGATGCGTACCCGCCGCCCCTCCGCCAGCGCCTTCAAGGCGGCGTTCGACGGCGGGCGGATCGTGCGCCTCCACCTGATGCGCGGCACCTGGCAGCTCGTGGCCGCCGAAGACTACTGGACGTGGCTCGCTCTCTGCGCCCCCAAGGCCATCGCCGTCACCAAAGGCTGGATGGCCGGCAACGGGATCTCCATCCCCGCCCGCGAAACGGCGCGCGTCCGGGACATCCTCGCCCGCACGGCGGCGGCCATGGGGAGCGCCACGAAGGACGATTTCGTCCGGGCCCTGGCGGCGGCGGGCGTGCGCCTGGACGCCCACCGGCTCTCCTACCACATCCGCATGGCGGAGTTCGAGGGCACCCTTTGCAGCGGGGACCTGCTGCCCATGAAAACCACCTACGCGCTGGCCTCCGCCAAGGTGCCCCGCCCCCGGCCCGCGGACAAGATGGACCGCGACGAAGCGCTGGCCCGCTTCACCCGCAAATACTTCCAAAGCCGCCAGCCTGCGACCCTGGAAGACTACGTCTGGTGGTCCGGAATGACCGTCGCCGACTGCCGCCGCGGCATCGCCCTGCTGGGCGGCGCCCTCCGGACGGAGCGGTTCGCCGGAGGCGAATTCCTCCTGTCGGACGCCTGCCGCACGCGGGGCTTCTGGCGTGGAAAAACCCTTCTGGTTCCGCCCTACGACGAATACCTGATCGGCTACAAATCCCGGGACCTGGTCCTTCCGCCGGAGCACCGCCACCGCGCCCACAACAACAGCGGCATCTTCCAACCCATCATCGTCCGCGACGGCCAGGTCTGCGGCAACTGGTCCCCCTACGGCAAGGCCCCCCGCACCGAATTCTTTTCCGGCGCCCCCTCCCCCGAGGAAGTGCAGGCCTCCTGGCGCCAATACGAACGCTACAAAACCACATAACCCACCGCCCAAGCAGCGCTCCCCCCACCCCCTCACAATCCGGTGCCCCATCGGCCCGGCGCCCGTTTTCCAATGATTGGAAAATATTTTTCCAATGGTTGGAAAATTTCATCCGATTTTTCCAATGATTGGAAAAATTTTTCGCGCGTTTTCCAATGATTGGAAAAATGTTTCGGTTCTTTGGTGGATCGCGGCGATGGGGGTTGGGGCGATGGGCGTCATGGGCCATCCTTGCCTTTTGCATGGTGCGGCCGGCCGGTAGGGGCCGACCTCCGGGCGGCCCGTCATGGGCCATCCTTGTTCGGTTCTTCGGGAATTATAGTGGACGGGGCGGATGGCCGAGAGATCGTGGAGAGATATTTGGAGAATGGAAAGCGCGCCAGCATTCGCCCCCCTCCGAGAGGGGGGTGCCGCCCGAAGGAAGATGGCTTATGGATTGCGAGTGCGGAGCGGAAGGAAAGGGCGGCGGGGGGAGTACTGCGGATGGCCGTGGATGCAGGCTTTCGCATGGTCCATCCGCAGAGGGATTGATTCTTTGGGTGCGGGATGAAGTCGTGCTTGCCGCGACGGCCGACCGCAGTACTCCCCCCGTCGCGGCCCCTGCCGCTTGTCTTTTGCCATGCATCCGCCTTCCATTCATGGCCACGCCACCCCCCTCTCGGAAGGGGGAGCGTCCTGTCACCCTCCTTGCGCCTTGCATTCGTGGGATTCCGGAGGTGGTTCCACTATAATCCCCGAAGAACCCCTTTTTCTTGCGTTGTTCCGCTTGTTCCCGAACCACTCGCCCCGCCCATCCACCGCGCGGTGGATGCCTCAACCCCGGCGGGCGTCAAGCCAACCCCAGAGGGCGCCGAGGAGGAGACCGGCGATGACGGAGAGGGTCGTGCCGGGGTCCATCATGCCGAAGGCGCCGAGGGCGAGGAAGGCGAGGAGGAGGGCGCTCGTGATGGGAGGAAGCGCGATGCCGAAGGCCGCGTCGAGGCGGTTGCGGAGCCAGATGTAGCCGAAGAGGCCGTAGATGGTGCCGAGGAGGCCGACGGCGGTGCCGCCACCCGCGAGCGGCATGGCGAGGTAGTGGGCGAAGGTCGTCGCGGCGGCGAGGCCCAAGACGAATACGCAGAAGCGGCGGCTCCCGATGCGGTGCTCCAGGATGCGGCCAAGGTCCATCCACCAGAGGAGGTCGAAGAGCAGCGTCCAGATTTCGGCGTGGACGAGGACGGGGGTGAACAGGCGCCAGATTTCGCCGTGGCGGAGGGCGGCGGGGTTGAAGAAAAGATCCGGCAACACGGGCTTGAGGGGACCGAGCCAGCCGATCAGGTACACGGCGGCGGAGAGAATCAGGACGATGCCGCAGACGCCGCCCAGGGGCCAGACGGATTCGCCGCCGGCGGTCGCGGCGTTCATGCGGGAGAGCCAGGCGGCGCGGGCGGCGGTGGGTTCGACGTCGGCTTCCTCGCGGGAGCGGCGGAGGCGTTCGGCGGCGGCCGCGGCGGCGGATTTCTGGAATTCCTCGGCGTCGGGCATGGAGAGGAAGCGCGAGAAGAGCGCCTTGGCTTCGTCCACGCGGTCTTCGTCGAGGACCCAGATCTGCCAAGAGGGATGGCCGGGGGGCGGCGGCTCGACGACCTCGGTGCGGGCGTCGATGCCGTGCACGAAGAGGTAGGCCGAAAAGAGTTCCGACCGTTCTTCGTCTTCGAGCTGCCCGATCTTGCGCACGTCAGCGGGGGCCGAAGGGGGGCATTCCGCCGAGACCGCCGAAGCCGCGCGGCATCTTTTTGCCCATCTGTTTCATGCGCTTGGCCATCTGCTTGGCCTGCTTGAAGCCGCGGAGGAGTTCGTTCAGGTCGCTGACTTCGCAGCCGCTGCCCTTGGCGATGCGGCGGCGGCGGGAGGCGTTGATGATGTCGGGATGGCGCCGCTCGCGCGGGGTCATGCTCTGGATCATGGCTTCGGTCTTCTTGGCGCGGACTTCGCCTTCGCCGAGCATCTTGTTGCGCACGTTTTCGGCGATGGAGCCCATCCCGGGGATGAGTTCCAGGAGCTTGCCCATGGAGCCCATGCGGCGGATCTGCTTCATCTGCGCGAGGAAGTCTTCGAGGTCGAGTTCGCCCTTGGCCTTGAATTTCTCCTGGATGCGGACGGCTTCGTCGGCGTCGATGGATTCCTGCACCTTCTCGACGAGGCTGATGACGTCGCCCATCCCCAGGATGCGCGAGGCCATGCGGTCGGGATGGAACGGTTCGAGGTCCTCCGCGCGCTCGCCGACGCCGGTCAGCAGGATGGGGCATCCGGTGACGGATACGACGGAGAGGGCGGCGCCGCCGCGGGCGTCGCCGTCGAGCTTGGTCATGACGAGGCCCGTCAGGCCGACGGCTTCGTGGAAGGTCTTGGCGACGGACACGGATTCCTGGCCGATGGCGGCGTCGAGGACCAGGATGACGTTCTGCGGCTCGACGGCGTTGCGCAGGGCGGTGAGTTCGGCGACGAGTTCCTCGTCGATCTGGAAGCGGCCGCCGGTGTCGTAGACGACGATGTCATAATAATTTTCGCGGGCGTGGCGGAGGGCGCGGCGGCCGAGGTCGGGTACGCTCTCGCCGGGCTCGGGCTTGACGATGCCGGCGCCGGTCTGGTTGGCCAGGACTTCGAGCTGCTCGACGGCGGCCGGGCGGCGGATGTCGCAGGCGGCGAGGAGGACTTTCTTGCCCTGCTTCTTCCAGAGGCGCGCGAGCTTGCCGCTGGTGGTGGTCTTGCCGGAGCCGTGCAGGCCGAGCATCATGACCTGCGACGGAATGGCGCGCAGGTCGAACTCGCGGTGCTCGCCGCCGAGGAGGGCGGTGAGTTCGTCGTGGAAAATCTTGATCAGCTGCTGCCCGGGCGTGAGGGAGGAGAGGACCTCGGTGCCGAGGCTCTTTTCCTTGACGCGGTCGATGAAGGCCTTGGCGGTCGCGTAATGGACGTCGGCCTCCAGCAGCGCGAGGCGCACCTCGCGGAGGGCGTCCTGGATGTTTTTCTCGGTCAGGGTGCCCTGTCCGCGGAGGTTGCGGAAGACGGTTTGCAGTCGGTTGGAAAGTCGGTCGAACATGATGGGGAATACTATACCGCCCGCCCTTCCCGGCGCAAGCCCCGTTGGGAACCGACGGGTTTTGCGGTTTTGTTCCAAGGGGGCAATCTGCTAGGATCCGGCCCGTGAGAAGGCGCACCATCCGAAACAGACTTTCAAGCCCCGCCCCCGAATTCCCCGCCACCGCCGCCCGCGGGCCCGGGGAGGACGGCGCATGAACCCCGTCGCCCTCCGCCTCCTGAACCAACAGCTTGCGGCGCCGCAGTTCGGCGATGCCGCCGGGGTTGTCGGGCACATGGGGGCCGTGCAGGCGCAGGACTACCGCATGATGCGGTGGGCGGTGGAGATGCGGACGCGCAGGCCGTCGGCCAGGGCGTTCCAGGAGGCGTTCGACGCCGGGCGGATCGTCCGCCTGCACCTGATGCGGGGAACTTGGCAGCTGGTGTCCGCCGGGGATTACTGGATGATGCTCGACCTGTGCGCGCCGAAGGCCATCGCCGTGACCCAGGGATGGATGGCCGGAAACGGAATCGCCATTTCCGAACGCGAGGCGGGGCGCGTCCGCGACATCCTCGCCCGGGAGGCGGCCGACAGGGGGAGCGCGACGAAGGAGGATTTCGTGCGGGCGCTGGCGGAGAAGGGCGTGCGGATGGACGGCCACCGGCTGTCGTACCACATCCGCATGGCGGAGTTCACGGGCGTCCTCTGCAGCGGGGACCTCCTGCCCATGAAGGCCACGTACGCGCTGGCCGCCGGCAAGGTGAAGCGCACGGGAACGGTGGACCGGGACGAGGCATTGCGGCGCTTCACCCTCAAATACTTCCAGAGCCGCCAGCCGGCGACGCTGGAGGATTTCGCGTGGTGGTCGGGCATGAACACCGGCGACTGCCGCCGGGGCGTTGCGCTCCTGGGCCGCCTCCTCCATGTGGAACGGTTCCAGGGGCGGGAATTTTTCCTGACGGACACCTGCCGCACGCGGGGGTTCCGGCGCGGGAAAGTCCTGCTGGTCCCGCCCTACGACGAATACCTGATCGCCTACAAGTCCCGCGACGTCGTGCTCCCTCCGGAACACCGGCACCGCGCCCACAACAACAGCGGCATCTTCCACCCGGTCATCGCCCGCGGCGGCGCCATCTGCGGCAACTGGTGGCCTTACAGGGAGGAATGCCGGGCGGAGTTCTTCGATGGCGAGCCGCCCGGGGAGGCGGTGCTGGATGCGTGGAAGGCGTACGAGCGGTACAGGAGGACGTGAAGCGCCGGGGGTGGGTCAGAACATCTTGTCGAAGGAGTCGGTGAAGGTGACGCCGGGGAAGAAGGATGCGGCGTCAAACATGGCGGCGGGGATGGGGGCGGTGGCGGAAAGGTTGTCGAGGCGCACGGTTTCGGTGCGGAAGGTGCCGTCCATCGAGAGGTCGATGCGCTGGCGGCGGGGGAGCCAGACGGAGGGGGCGACTTCGGCGAAGTCGGAGAATTCGGCCAAGAGGAGTCGGTCGGCCATGGCGGGGGAGGTGTACATTTCGAGGCGGATCCAGCGGTTGGATTCGTCGAAGGCGAGCACGGCGTAGGGTTTGCCCGGGGCGGTGCAGGCGATGCGGCGGGAGGCGGGGGCTGCGTCGGCGGGCGGGAGGTCGGTCTCGGGGAGGTCGCGGAGGGGTTCTAGCCAGTTGGAGTTCGAGCCGGGGAGCATGCGGAGGTTGACCAGGGCTTCGCCTTCGAGTTCGGCGACGGGGCGAGCGAAGCCGCGGGGGAGGCCTTCGGTGTACTGGCGGAGGGTGGTGCCGTCGCAGACGGTGCGGCGCTTCATGGGGGAGAGGTTCTCCGAATGGAGGCGGTCGGGGCGCTGGAACCAGATGCGGGAGAGGAAGCGGACGTCGTCGCCGTCGGGGGTCTGGATGTCGCGGCGGAGTTCACAGGTGAGTTGCGGAACGGAGGCGTAGGCGTCGAGGAGGGCCTGGACGGCTTCTCCGGCGCGGGCGGGGCGCGGGGCGAGGAGCGCGGCGGCGGCCAGGAGGAGGGGCAGGAGGGTCGGGATGCGGATGGAAAGGGGCATGGAAGGTCCTTGGGTTCGGGTGGATGGCGGGAGTTAAGCACAGGGGGGAGGCGGGGGGCAATGATGGAATTGGGGTGGGCGCCGGGAGTAGAGGCACGGGCAAGCTGCCCGTGCTCCCAAAGGGGGCGGGCAGGAGGGGCCGGGGCGGTGGTTCATGGGCGCGGAGAATGGGGAAATTCAAGGGGGAAGGCGAGGTTTTTCCGTAATTGCAAAAGGGGGTTCGGGTTCGGGCTGGCCAAGGGGAGGGAAAGGGGGTACAAAGGGATGGTTATGAACTATTGCAATGGATCCTGGGTTGAAGTGGACTTGAAGCGGCTGCGGCGGAACGTGGAGTCGATCCGCAAGGGGCTCGGCAGGACGCGGATGATCGCCGTCGTGAAGTCGGACGCCTACGGGCACGGGCTCGCGGGGATGGCGAGGGGGCTGGGCGCGGCCGGGGTGCGGAATTTCGCGGTGGCGTATCCCGCGGAGGCGCAGGTGGTGCGCCGGGAGGTGCCGGAGGCGGAGCGGATCGTCGTGCTGGGCGTCGCCCAGCCGGACGATGTGCCGATGCTCATGGCGGAGCG
>JAEEGG010023456.1_pt1 | contig 12049 bp, 10 predicted proteins | sample 9134161 | NCBI WGS metagenome assembly JAEEGG01 (sample SAMN16246543, study PRJNA631951) | gut metagenome | biome: gut microbiome; feature: rumen; material: CR-attached | host: Bos | place: Iran: Karaj | collected 2018-10 | reverse complement strand
CTCTTCGGCCGTAACGGTGAGAGCCCCATGCCTGTAATGGCTGCTACCAGTCCTGCCGACTGCTTCGATGCTGCCTACCAGGCTGCCAAAATTGCTCTTGAGCACATGACGCCTGTGGTACTGCTCACCGATGCTTATATCGCCAACGGTTCTGGCGCTTTCAAACTGCCCCAGATGGCTCAGCTCGACGCTATCAATCCTCCTTATGTTCCTGAGGAACTGAAGGGTAAGTGGACACCATACATGCGTGCTGAGAACGGTACCCGCTACTGGGCTGTTCCTGGTCGTGAGGGCTTTGCACACATCCTCGGTGGACTGGAGAAGGACAACGCCACCGGCGCGATCTCTACAAACCCTGAGAACCACGATTTGATGACTCGCCTGCGCCAGCAGAAGATTGACAATATCCAGGTGCCCGACCTCGAAGTTGACGGCGATGTGAATGATGCCGACTTGCTGATTGTAGGTTTCGGTTCTACCTACGGCCACCTGCACTCTGCCATGGACGAGCTGAAAGCTAAGGGATACAAGGTAGCTCAGGCACAGTTCAAGTATCTGAACCCGCTGCCCAAGAACACCGCCGAGGTACTGAAGAAGTACAAGAAGGTGGTTGTGGCCGAACAGAACATGGGTCAACTGGCAGCCTACCTCCGCATGAAGGTCGACGGTTTCGTGCCCTACCAGTTCAACCAGGTAAAGGGTCAACCCTTCGTAGTAGAAGAACTCGTTAATGCCTTCGAAGAAATAATTAACAAGAAGTAATAACAACAACCACATATTTTTTGAAAACAACGAATTAAAACGGATTACACGAATTATACGAATTTATAATTAAAGGATAATATTAAAACGAAATATTAAGATGATATATCCAAACGAGAGTTATGAAATAATTGGTGCTGCCATGAAAGTGCACAGCATCATGGGACCTGGATTCACCGAAAAGGTGTATCAGGAGGCTCTTGCTTTGGAATTTCAGGAACGTTGCATACCATTCAAACGCGAGGTAGAGATTCATGCTTCATATAAAAGCATTACTCTCGCTGGTACATTTATTCCCGACTTTATTTGTTACGACAAAATCATTGTTGAGCTAAAAGCTGTCAGGGAACTGGATGATGTTCATCGTTCACAGGCTATTAACTATGCTAAGATTGCAGGTTTTCAGCTTGCTCTTCTTATCAATTTCGGAAATTCATCCCTTGAATACGAACGTTTCCCCGTAGGATAAATTCGCAAAATACAGATTAATCTGAAAAAAATAATAATTCGCCAAATTCGTGAAATTCGTCTTAATTCGTTGTTAGAAAAAAAGTGGTAAAAAATATTAGTAGTATGAGTTATACAGCACAAGATTTTAAGAAAGGTCAGCCCCGTTGGTGCCCTGGTTGTGGCGACCACTTCTTCCTGGCTTCACTCCATAAGGCTATGGCCGAGATTGGCGTAGCTCCCGAGAACGTAGCAGTTATCTCTGGTATCGGTTGTTCAAGCCGTTTGCCCCACTACATGGCTACCTATGGCATGAACACCATCCATGGTCGTGCCGCTGCCATCGCTACTGGTGCCAAGGTGGCCAACCCCAACCTGACCGTATGGCAGGTATCTGGTGATGGTGACGGACTGGCTATCGGTGGTAACCACTTCATTCATGCCAACCGTCGTAACATCGACTTGAACATGATTCTCTTGAACAACCGCATCTACGGTTTGACCAAGGGTCAGTACTCACCTACCTCACCCCGTGGCTTCGTGTCTAAGTCAAGCCCTTACGGCACAGTAGAGGATCCCTTCCGCCCAGCAGAGCTCTGCTTCGGCGCACGCGGACACTTCTTCGCCCGTTGTGTGGCTACTGATGCCAAGGGTACTGTAGAGGTGCTGAAGGCTGCTTACGAGCACAAAGGTGCCAGCGTTACTGAGGTACTGCAGAACTGTGTCATCTTCAACGACCACTGCCACGATGTGGTTTACAACAACGAAGGTCGTAAGAAGAACGCCATCTACGTACGTCATGGCGAGAAACTCGTGTTCGGTGAGAACAATGAGTTCGGACTGGTACAGCAGGGCTTCGGATTGAAAGTAGTTGAGATTGGCAAGGACGGCTACACCATCGATGACGTATTGGTTCACGATGCTCACTGCGAGGACAACACCCTGCAGCTGAAGCTCGCCATGATGACCCCTGAGGATGGCTTCCCCATCGCCCTGGGTGTGATTCGCGACGTCGATGCTCCCACCTACAACGATGCCGTTCACGCACAGCTCGCTGAGGTCAGCGCTCAGAAGAAGTATCACAACTTCGAGGAGCTGCTCGAGACCAATGATATCTGGGAGGTAAAATAAGTATTAACTCCATAAATAAAAAAGCGGATGCGCAGATTTGCGTATCCGCTTTTTTTCTGTAACTTTGCATGCGATGAAACACCTAAGAACCTATTTCATACTAACCATTATAGCATTTGTTATCACATCGTGTACCGATGGCGAGCAAGGTAGAAATACAGCACAAAAAGCAGGTAATCTTACTATATATAGCTCAAATCGTGAATTGAGCCGATTGATTTCATGAATTGAGCCGGCTCAATCGATGATTTGAGCCGATTGAAGTTTTTAGGGGTATAATAGCTACACCTATAATTACATTTGATGTGTTTTGATGTAAAAAACAGTGTCACGCACTGAAAAAACAAATGGTTTATATGATAGGTGTTACCTCCATGAAACAAAAAAGAAAGAAAATGACACGGAGATTTTTTTGTTAAAAAAAAGAAAAGAATAACTTTGCCCCACCGACTTAATAATACAAGTTATAAAATATATCGTTAATTATGAAAAAAGTTATTTTATTAGTAGTGTTTATCTCACAATTTTTAAGCATTTCAGCTCAAAAAATAACTTGTGCGGATAGTTTGAAAGTGTTCTACACCAATTATTTTACATATGATGTAGAATTAGAAGATGAAAATCGGCTAAATTCATTGGTTTCTTTATATTGTACTAAAGATTTTTATAATGCTTGGTTTGAAGATGTATACGATATTGGATTATATGATCCCTTGACACAAGGCTCAGGTTCAACTTCAGAGGATCTTGAGTTTATAAAGAAAAGTCTTTCAGTGAAAAGAGAAAAAGATTATTACTTGGTATCATTTAAATTTCATGGATGGCAAGGGGATATAAATATGATTACTGTGTATGTATATGTTAACGCAGATGGGAAGATTAGTCACACTAAGCGCCCATCTGATGGCTATATGACCCCAGGACAATTATAGATCATGGGGACGTATAAAATTTATAGAAGAGAAAAATGATTATGAAAAAGTTGTTGGTATTTGTTGTTCCTATTTTGTTTCCAATACAAATATTTGCTATACAGCACAATATATTTGTTAGTCAGGAAAACTCTATTATTGGGGATTTGATCTCGTATCCTATGGAGATTGATTCTGCAATTCCTGTTTCGCGAAAAGATACTTTGGTAGCTCGTAATCAAAAAGAATCGACAGAAAAAATACAAGATGAGGTAGCAAATTGTTCTATGAAAGAGCACCTCAAGAAATTCTACAGAGAATATTGTAATGCCATTCTTATTGACTCTGTTTATTTTAGTGATAGAGCTGATTCATTAGTCGCTAAACATTGTACGAAGGAGTTTTATGAAAAGGTAAAAGATGAATTCATAACAGGAGTAGGCTATGATTTTATGACTGCTGATTATGGAATTACAAATGAATCATTTGATAAGATTTCTATAGTAGAGTTGGATTCATCTTCGTATAAAGTACAATATCAAACAGAAGGAGTTGATGTAAGTATGAAACCAATAATAGTAACGGCCAAGTTTATAGTCAAATTAAAAGGCTCTCTAATTGAAGACGTTGTAAGAATAGAAGAATAAAGCAATCCTGTTTTTTTCACAAAACAAGAGTCATTATCTCTTGCGAACTTATTTCACAGGTTCCCCATCGCCCTTCAGCACATCTAGCAATGTCTGAAGGGCGAACTGTTTATTGGTGCAGGGTAGAAAAACAGCACAAAAAGCAGGTAATCTTACTATATATAGCTCAAATCGCGAATTGAGCCGATTGATTTCATGAATTGAGCCGGCTCAATCGATGATTTGAGCCGATTGAAGTTTTTAGGGGTATAATAGTACTTAACCTATTTAATTTGGCTGCAAAGATCATGTAAATATTTGGACTACGCAAGGAAATCTTGTTTTTTGAGGTATTTCATTCGGTGTTTTTGAGGCGTTTTAATCTGTTTATTTGATAATTCTCATTCTGTATTTTTGATTTCACCAAAACATTGGCACCATTAAAACCACTTGCCGTATCCTTAGTTTGTTCTACAAAAGTAGGTAAACAGACAAAGGGATGCTATTATATAGAATATAATCCCAAAATGAATAATTTTGATTGCTATGCCATCAAGAGTTTCAATAAATCAAATGGAAAAATGGTGCATAAACGTGTTTATCCTACAGATGTGATAGGCCTAACCGATACATTCACCTATATTTTGATGAAGAAGTAACGTATCCGCTTCTTGCATAATGTAAGGTTAGTAAAATCTTTTTACCGTAAAAACACCACTAAAAAAGTTCACTCATAACAACCATTTTTTTGCCCCTTGATTAATGCGTTGATTTCACTCGAGTCATTTCATGAATTCACTCGAGTAATTTCATCAATTCACTCGAGTAATTTCACGAAATCACCTATATAGGGGAAAAAGAAGGTGGCACTTCCAACGGGGGAAAAACCGGCCGTCGCAACTTGTCAATAAAAAATCATTATAAATTGTATTTGGCGTAAACAGGGTTTGGGGTAAAAAGTCACACACACAAGAATTTGCAGGTGAGCAGCAAAGACACATGCCATTTCAGAAAAAGAAAGCATAAAAAAGGATTTTTTTTACATTTGCTTGCTCATGTCACAATAAATATGTACCTTTGCGCACAATTTTGGAAAAAGGGAACAATCATAACTGCAAAATATCACTAAAAATAAAATAACATGTTAACTAACTACAGAGGGCTTCACCTGGTACAGGCTGCCCGAAACTTGCGTCATAATCACAAGTATCACCCAAGTAATGCCACCTTGAGACTCATCAAGATATTCTTGGTATTGCTAGTCACATTAACCCTTTGGTTTATGCCTACCGACTGGTTTGGCATCAACAACCTGACGATTATCCAGCAGCGCGTCATCGCCATCTTTGCCTTCGCTACGCTGATGTGGATTTTTGAGATTGTCAGCTCGTGGGCTACATCGGTAGCGGTCATCGTGATTATGCTTCTATTCTGTACGGATAGTGGTATTCTGCCACTGGTCAACGAGGAAGAGGTTGGTCCACTGCTCTCATACAAAGGTGTGATGGCCACATTCGCCGACCCTGTGATTATGCTGTTCATCGGTGGTTTCGTACTGGCTATCGCTGCCACGAAGACAGGTCTTGATGCACAGCTGGCAAGAATCCTGCTCAGACCTTTCGGTACACGCAGTGAGATGGTATTGCTGGGCTTCCTGCTCGTAACAGGTCTGTTCTCAATGTTCGTATCAAACACAGCTACAGCTGCCATGATGCTTACCTTCCTGACCCCCGTGTTCCGTCAGTTGCCCCCCGAAGGAAAGGGCCGCGTCGCCTTGGCGCTGAGTATTCCCATAGCAGCTAACCTGGGTGGTATGGGTACGCCTATCGGTACGCCTCCAAACAATATCGCCCTGAAATACCTGAACGACCCCGAGGGTCTGAACATGAATCTGGGCTTCGGTCAGTGGATGATGTTTATGTTCCCACTGGTTATCATCCTGCTGTTTATCAGTTGGATGATTCTGAAGAAGATGTTCCCCTTCACACAGAAGACCATCGAACTGAATATCGACGGCGAGATGAAGAAAGGTTTCCACGCCAATGTGGTCATCGTGACCTTCTTCGTGACCATCCTCCTGTGGTTGACCGACCGTTTCACGGGTATCAATGCCAACACCGTGGCGATGATTCCCTTCTGTATCTTTGCCCTGACAGGCGTTATCAACAAGCGTGATCTGGAGCAGATCAACTGGAGTGTGATCTGGATGGTGGCCGGTGGTTTTGCACTGGGCTATGGTCTGAATAAATCAGGTCTGGCCGAGAATGCCATTGAAAGTATTCCCTTCGACACCTTCTCGCCCCTGCTGATTCTGATTCTCGGTGGTGCTATCTGCTACCTGCTGAGTAACTTTATCTCTAACTCAGCAACAGCAGCCCTGCTGATGCCTATCCTGGCCATCGTTTGTGGTGCCATGGGCGACAAGCTCGATCCTATCGGTGGTACGGCAACAGTACTCATTGGCGTGGCTATCGCCGCATCAAGCGCAATGATTCTGCCCATCTCTACACCACCAAACGCATTGGCATTCTCTACCAACCTGGTACAGCAGAAGGACATGTCAAAGATTGGATTCATCATGGGTATGATCTCTATGGTGCTGGGCTTCGGACTGGTTTACCTGATGGGTATCATGAAGGTGCTGTAGGAATTTAGAAGTTAAGGAGTTAAGACAATAGATATGAGAAACTACAAAAAACTATTAGTTGCTGCACTGCTCTTTGTAACTGGTGCATCAACAGCGATGGCTCAGCAGATGCCAGCCATCCCTACCGACCCCGACGTAAAAATCGGCAAGTTGGACAACGGACTGACTTATTACATCCGTCATAATGCATGGCCAGAGCAGCGTGCTGAGTTCTATATTGCCCAGCGCGTAGGTTCTATTCAGGAGAACGACGACCAGCGTGGTCTGGCTCACTTCCTGGAACACATGTGCTTCAACGGCACAGACAACTTCAAAGGTAACGACATCGTGAAATGGTGCGAGACCATCGGTGTGAAGTTCGGACGCGACCTGAGTGCCTATACCTCTAGCGACCAGACGGTATATAATATCTCTAACGTGCCCACCACCCGCGAAGGTATCATTGACTCTTGTCTGCTGATTCTGCACGACTGGGCTGACGGACTGCTGTTGGAAGCCGATGAGATTGATAAGGAACGTGGTGTGATCCACGAGGAATGGCGTATGCGTACCAGCGCACAGATGCGTATGCTGGAGCGCGACCTGCCCAAGCTCTACCCCGATTCTAAGTATGGTCACCGTATGCCAATCGGATTGATGGAGATTATCGACAACTTCAAGCCCGAGGTACTGCGTGCCTACTATGAGAAATGGTACCGTCCTGACAACCAGGCTATCATCGTGGTCGGTGATGTTGACGTGAACCAGATAGAGCAGAAGATCAAGAATCTGTTTGCTCCCATTAAGATGCCAGAGAATCCTGCACCTGTGGTAGCCGAGAACGTGCCCGACAACAAGGAGGCCATCATCGTGATTGACAAAGATAAGGAGATGCAGTATAGCATCGTTGAGATGATGTTCAAGAGCGACCCCATCCCCGATGAGATCAAGGAGAACATGCAGTATCTGGTTATCGATTATCTGAAGATTGCCTGCCTCGGCATGTTGAACGACCGTTTGGCTGAGTTGGCTCAGAAAGCCGACTGTCCTTTCCTGCAGGGTAGTGTAGGCTACGGACAGTATCTGCTGTCAAAGACCAAGGATGCCTTCGAAGTGAGCGTGCTGCCAAAGGAGGGTCAGACCGAGGCTGCCTTGAAGGCTGCCTTCATCGAGGCTCGCCGCGCCGCCCAGTTTGGTTTCACTGCCACAGAGTACCAGCGCTACAAGTCAAACTTCATGAGTCAGCTGGACAAGCAGTATTCTAATAAGGACAAGCGCTACAACAGTCGCTTTGTCAACGAGTATGTAAAGCATTACCTGGCGAAGGAGCCTATCCCAAGTCTGGACGACTACTATCAGGTGATGAAGCAGGTGGTTCCTGCCCTCCCCCTGGAGACCGTCAACGAACTGATGAAGGGATTCTTTGAGGATAAGGACTCCAACTTGGTGGTGCTCAACTTCAACCAAGAGAAAGAGGGCGCCGTCTATCCCACTGAGGCATCACTGAAGAAAGCCATTGACGAGGCACGCGCCACACAGTTAACGGCCTATATTGACAACGTAAAGGACGAGCCCCTGATCACCACGATGCCTAAGGCTGGTAAGATTCAGAAAGAAGTTGCAGGCAAGAAGTTCGACTACAAGGAACTGACCCTGAGCAATGGTGTGAAGGTCGTCTTGAAGCAGACAGACTTGAAGAAAGACCAGGTTATCTTGAGCGGTGAGGGCTTTGGCGGTAGCTCACTGTATGGTGAAGCCGATTTTGCCAACATCAAGATGTTTGATGATGTTATCGAAGCCAGCGGACTGGGCAATTTCTCACATACCGAACTGGAGAAAGCCCTGGCAGGTAAGATTGCCAGCGCCAGTCTGTCACTGAGCAGCGACCGTGCTAACATCAGTGGTTCATCAACACCTGCCGACGTAGAGACCATGCTACAGCTTGTATATCTCTACTTCACCAATATCAACAAGGATCAGGAGTCATACGACAATATGATGAAGACCACAGAGCTGATGCTGAAGAACAAACTGTTGCAGCCTGAGTCTGTGTTCAGCGATTCTCTGTCGCTCACACTGACCTGTCACGACAAGCGTCAGGCTCCTCTCGCCACAGAGGACTTGAAGAACGTCAACTACGACCGTATCCTCCAGATGGCCAAGGAGCAAACCAGCAATGCCGCTGCCTTCACCTTTACCATCATTGGTAATTATGACGAGGCAACTATCCGTCCGCTCCTCGAGCAATACTTGGGAGCACTGCCCGCTCAGAAGAAGATTGTAAAAGGCAAGAATGTAGAAAAGGTCTTCAAGGGCGAGGTCATCAACGACTTCAAGCGTAAGATGGAAACGCCAAAGGCTATCGCTGTCATGACTTGGCTGAACGACAAGATGGACTATTCTCTCCAGAACATCATCCGCACCTCTATGGTAGGACAGATTCTGACCATGATTTATACAGAGAAGATTCGCGAGGAGGCTTCCGCAGCCTATAGCGTTTCCGCTCAGTCTGCATTGTCACGCAATGATTTCCGCACAATGACACAGTTGCTTGTCTATTGCCCCATGAAACCAGAGAAGGGCGATATCGCAACCAAGATCATGAAGGAAGAGGTAGAGAACATGGCCAAGAGCGTTGACGCTGAGAAGCTGAACAAGGTAAAGGAGTATATGCTGAAGGATATCGACGATCAGGCAAAAACCAATAACTACTGGCTGCGTCAGATTAACCGTCTGCGTCTCTTCGGTGTAGACACACACACCGACTACAAGGCTACTGTTCAGGCTCAGACACCTGAGACGATTGCTGCCTTCATGCAGGAATTCTTGAAGCCCGGCAACCGCGCCGAGGTTATCATGTTGCCTGAGGAGTAATCCGCTTTCCTTATGAAAAGAAACATCTCATTGATATTAACTTGCGCTGTCCTGTTGTTTTTCAGCAGGACAGCCTTGTCTCAGAACGAAAGTAAGTCGCATGAGCATACAAACATTGACGACTATATACAGTATGCGCCAATGGCAGCTAATATCAGTATGGGATGGTTGGGCGTCAAGGCCAAACATACGGGCAGGGAACGTGTTCTCACTACGGGAACAGCGTTTTGTGTGATGACAGCCTTAGCCGGTGGACTGAAATATACGGTTCACGAAAAGCGTCCTGATGGTACCGACAATAAATCTTTTCCTTCCGGACATACGGCACGTGCTTTCATGGGCGCTGAGATGATCAGGACGGAATATGGCACAGGACTGGGCATTGCTGCCTATGGAACTGCCATCGGCGTAGGATGTCTGCGCGTCTATAACGACCGCCATTGGTGGCAGGACGTGGCTGCAGGGGCAGCCATCGGCATCTTGTCGGCACATATCGCCTATTGGTTATTACCTCTGGAGAAACGTATTCTTTGTTGGGACAAGGAAGAAGACCTTGTATTGATGCCAACATATCAACCTGAGACAAATTGTGTGGGGGTATCGCTGGCATATCGTTTTTAACCGAAAAACAGACTAAAATTTGGCTATCTCACAAAAACTCAGTAACTTTGCACCCTCAAAATTTAACTACAAAGTAAGAAATGTCATATTTATTTTCATCAGAATCAGTATCCGAGGGACATCCCGATAAAGTGGCCGACCAGATCAGCGACGCCATATTAGACCAGTTTCTGGCCTACGACGACCACGCACGCGTAGCCTGCGAAAGTTTTGTAACTACAGGCCAGGTGGTTATCATGGGCGAGGTGCGCAGCGAGGTTTATATCGACCTGCAGACTATTGCCCGCAACACCATCAAGAGAATTGGCTATACAAAGGCTGAGTACCAGTTCGATGGCAACTCCTGTGGTATCCTGACGGCTATCCACGAGCAGAGTGCCGACATCAATCGCGGTGTAGACCGTGAGGATGACGAGAACCAGGGAGCCGGCGACCAGGGTATGATGTTTGGCTATGCTACCAACGAGACGGAAAACTACATGCCTGTTTCATTGGATTTGGCTCACCTCATCATGCGTACACTGGCCGACATCCGTAAGGAAGGTAAGCAGATGCCTTACCTGCGTCCTGACTCAAAGAGCCAGGTCACTATCCAATACAGCGATGCAGGTATCCCCGAACGCATCGATACCATTGTGGTGTCAACACAGCACGACGAGTTTGACGAAGACGAGAAGATGCTGGCCAAAATCAAGGAAGACGTCATCAACATCTTGATTCCCCGTGTGAAAGCACAGATTCACAGTGAGAAAGTGCTCAGTCTCTTCAACGATGACATCAAATATTACGTGAACCCCACGGGTAAGTTCGTTATCGGCGGCCCTCACGGTGACACTGGCTTAACAGGCCGTAAGATTATCGTTGACACCTACGGGGGTAAAGGCGCACATGGTGGTGGTGCCTTTAGCGGCAAAGACTCTTCAAAGGTTGACCGTTCTGCAGCTTATGCTGCCCGTCATATCGCCAAGAATATGGTAGCTGCCGGTGTAGCAGACGAGATGCTCGTACAGGTAAGTTACGCCATCGGTGTGGCAAAACCCATGAATATCTACGTCAATACCTATGGCCGTTCACGTGTAAACATGAGCGACAGCGAGATTGCCAAGAAGATTGAGGAATTGTTTGACCTGCGTCCAAAGGCTATCGAGCGCACGTTGAAACTCCGCCAGCCTATGTATCTGGAGACAGCAGCCTACGGACACATGGGACGTCAGTCTGAGATTGTGAAGAAGACCTTCACCAGCCACTACCATGAGACAAAGACCATCGAAGTAGAACTGTTCACATGGGAAAAACTGGATCGGGTAGATGATATCAAGCACGCATTTGGGCTTTGAGCCATTGATAAACGACTCACTGCTGTGTGCCGCACAGGCACACAGCAGTCGTTTTGGTGTATTAGGGCATCCCATACCTAGTCAATTAGGTAATGACGACCTAACCACCATCACCTTATTGTTATGCTTTGTCATCATAGCTATCTCTATTGCCTTCGCTCGTGGTTTCATCAGCAGGCAACTGAGGAATTTCTTTTATGAGATTCACTCAGAAGAACTTAGCAATGTCACCTCCAGCGAAATACGCTTTGAGTTCTTACTGGTCGCAATTGACTGTCTGCTGTTGGGTATCGGCTCTTTTATCGCGGCAGAAGAGAAGATGCCTGGCATTTTCGTTCGCGACACAGTTTTCATCAACATCCTCATACTCTCAGCACTCTTTGCCTGCTACTTTCTCAGCAAGTGGTTGATGCATTTTATGGTAGATCCTGTATTCTTCGGCAGTAAAAAAACAATACAACTATTCAAAATTCAACTGTTTATCACTGCCTGTTCTACCGTCCTCACCCTACCACTAGTCATGTTGCTGGTATTCTTTGATTTAAGTGTGGGAAAATGCATATTTTACTTCTGCACCGTTCTTATTTTGAACAAAATACTGACATTTTACAAGTGTTGGTTCATCTTTTTTAGGCAAAAAGGCTTTTTTCTGCAAACTTTTTTGTACTTTTGTGCCCTCGAAATAACGCCATTGCTTGCATTCAGCGGAGTATG
>JAEEGG010023454.1_pt1 | contig 12050 bp, 9 predicted proteins | sample 9134161 | NCBI WGS metagenome assembly JAEEGG01 (sample SAMN16246543, study PRJNA631951) | gut metagenome | biome: gut microbiome; feature: rumen; material: CR-attached | host: Bos | place: Iran: Karaj | collected 2018-10 | reverse complement strand
TGCACATCTTCGCCATCACCCACATGCCGCACTTCCTCATGGCCATCGTCGGTATCTCGCTGCTCATCCAGTGCACCTGCATCATCATCAACATCTGGTGGAAGGTCAGCATGCACTCGGCAGGCGCAGGCGGCGTCATAGGCGCCATCATAGCATATGCGGCCATCTTTAACTTCAATCCCGTCTGGTGGCTCTGCCTGGCCATCTTCGTCGCAGGCTGTGTCATGACCAGCCGCATGCTGCTCCGTCAGCACACCCTCGGCCAAGTCCTCGGCGGCACCCTCATCGGCATCATCTGCGGCATCGTAGGAACAATCCTGATGTAAAGCCTCGCCGCACTCTATCTATTTCAAAAACTCAAGTGTCGGGCAATAATATCCGACATTCCTGATTTGCATTGTTGCTGTATGCCACGAAATGACATCACTCTATCGCCACAATACTTCCGAAGTTTTTCCAAGGTGCTCTTGCTTTATAAGCATCCACAGAACCTGCCGGCACATGGAGCGTGGCAGACGAAATGGGGGCGTTATTAAACACATAAGAACCTGTACTGGGGACATCTTCAGCATAGCAATAAACATCAGTCAGGCTGCTGCAACCATAGAAGGCATAGTAGCCGATGCTGGTCACACTCTCGGGGATGGTGATGGAGGTCAGGCTGCTGCAACCATAGAAGGCATCGCCGCCGATGCTGGTCACGCTCTCGGGGATGGTGACGGAGGTCAGGCTAGTGCATTCATAGAAGGCATAGTTGCCGATGCTGGTCACGCTGTTTCCAATAATATATTCTTCAACTTGATTCCCAAAGATTGTTTTCATAGAAGAATTATATTCTCTTGCTGCAGAGACGATATTATTGCTTTTCAGAGTCACAGAGGTCAGGCTGTAGCAACCAGAGAAGGCATCGCTGCCGATGCTGGCCACGCTTTCAGGGATGGTGATGGAGGTCAAGCTGCTACAACCTGAGTATTTGCAAGTCTTTTACTATCAATTATTTACATATTAAATGGTAGAAAAGTGATTGCGTGGATTCTATGAAGAGTCAGAAATGGGAAGATTTAACGTTTTTAACTTTATTAAATAGGATGATGTATGGTTGATAGATATATTTTCGTTGAATTCACTTTCTAACCATTTTACTTTATCGTTCTAGAATTATAGTTTAAAAACTCCAAAAACGCCTGTTTAATATCAATTTTATGCAAAAAATCGCAAAAAATCGCAATAAGTCGACCAATATTAAGAAAAATAACGTAACTTTGCAAAAGAAATCACGGCTTAAAAGAAACAAATATGTTAGTACAGTTTTCATTTAGCAACTACAAAAGCTTCAAAGATGAAGCAATCCTGAATCTTGTTGCTTCCGGAACAGGGAAAAAAGACTTCTATTGCCATAAAGTGGATGGTAAGACAAGTCTTCTAAAAACGGTAGTGGTATATGGTGCTAACGCAAGTGGTAAAACAAAGCTGTTTGACGCTTTTAATTTCATGAAGTCGTTTATCAGTCCCCCAAAGCGTGACAACCGTATTCCTATATTAGATTACTGGCAGACAAAGTATGATGCTTTCCGTCTAAATACAGCATCAGAGAAGGAATGCTCATATTTTGAGACTGTGATGATAATTGATGGAGTTCAGTACCGCTATGGTGTAGAGTTGAACAACAAAGAAGTGCTGAGTGAATGGCTCTATTTGAAGAGACAGAGAGAAATCAATGTGTTCTCGCGAGATGGTGCTGACATAAAATTCAATAAGGAGCAAATCAACGTCAAGGTTGCGAACAACATCATTTCTGCAGATATGGTATCCCCATCATCAAGTTTCCTTGCAGTTCTGAAAACATTTAATGAACCTTTAGCTACAAAAATAGTAAACTGGTTTGACGATGCCATCGTGATTTCTGCTAATGACATTCGCTCGGCAGTACCTTTACAGTATCTGGCTGATGAAGAAAGGAAAAAGGTTATCACAAAGTTCATGAAGGCTTTCGATTTCAACATTGAGGACATGAACCTCCATGAAATTAGAATAGAGGATGTGCCGGAAAAAGTGAAAGCTATGATCGGGGAAGAGAATCTGGCAGGCCCCTTGTATGACGGCATCAGCACCTCGCACAGACAGTATAATGAGCTGTATGAGCGAGTTGGTGATGTGTGGTTTTCATTGGAGAAGGATGAATCGTATGGTACAAACCGACTGTTCTGGTTGAGCTGGGCCATTATTTCTGCACTGGAGAAAGGAACAGTGCTGTTTATTGATGAGTTTGACAGCGGTCTTCATCCATATATTGCCCGCCAGGTAGTGGATATGTTTTATCGTTGCCACACTAAAGCGCAGTTGATTATCAACACCCAAAATGCCTCTCTTCTTAGGTATAAAACAGAGGATGACCAAAAGTTGTTTGTGAAGAATCAAGTTTATATCGTAGACAAAAACCGATATGGCGAATCTACACTCACTCCACTGACAGACTTTGGTGGTGACATGCGGTCGAATCTGGAGAATCTGTATCTTGATGGTGACTTTGGTGGAGTTCCTTATGTGAGCATAAAAAGTCTGATGGAGTTAATTCAGCGTGAGAGGAAGTGATATGGGTAGGAATCATTCTCGAGTAGTTACTTCACGAAGAAACCAGGGTACGAAAGTAGTTAATAAGGTTATCCTGTACTGTGAGGGAAGAAACACAGAGCCGAGCTACTTTGAGATGTTGAAGAAGAACAACTGCAAAGTAGTACCAGTTGTCGTGCCCGGTCATGGCATAGGCTCATGTGTGGAGTTTGTGGAAGAAGCTAACAGAAAATATGATTGCCTGCCGAGGACACAACGCGATAAATACAGTCAGAAATGGCTGGTGTATGATTGTGATGGTCATGATGATTTTGCTGCCAGTATCAAGCTTGCCAGGCAATATGGGTTCAGAGTGGCTTTCTCGAATATGTGTATTGAGTATTGGTTTGTTCTACATTTCTATAATTTGGATGGACAACCAATACCAATGAAAAATGACAGTCATTCACAAGCACAGATAGACCTTGTGAACAGAGCTATCGAGTTGTACAACAGAAATGCGCCAGTGAAGGTAAAGCCTTATGATAGTGAGAGCAAGGCTGTGGAAGAGGACTTCTTTGACTTGATGATGGCTATTCATCCAGAGACTCACACCCAGAGATTGGTAGATGCCTACAATCGCGCTAAGGCAATCCACGAGACAAAGAAAGCGCAAGGTGCTGAATTTACAGAATCGGTAACCACCATGTATGAACTGATGAAAGAATTAGGAGTGGTGAAAGAATAGAGGATTTGAAACAATGACAGAGCAAAAACAAGCAAGTATAAAGAAGGAACTGGAGAGATACCAACTTTCATATAGGAAAGATGGTGAGACTATTGTTGTTAGGCAGTTTGGCAAGAAGAATGTGTTTTTTCTGAACGTGGTGAAAGAGATGAATTTCATAGTGCCAGACGAGAAGCTTGCCATTCAGGTGTCGTACAGTATCAATGAGGAGGCAACATTCAATAGGGAGGTGTCGCAACAGGTGAAGTATTCCAAGGCGCATGAGGATTGGAAGTGCCTGCTGATTACTTTCGATGAGGAAGGCACGGAAGAGGGAATATTCGTGGTGCCGGTTTGGAAGTGGCTGATGGAGGTGTGACTTCGGGGGAATACATCTAAAGGATGCTGGAAGTATGGAATTACGGAGCTACGGAACCTTGCTGCGTAGCAGCGGAATGACAGATTTATGGAAAAACGGAATTACGGAAGCGGCAAGCCGCGGAAATACGGAAACGCAAAGCGCGGAGATGCGGATACGAGGAAAGACGGAGAATCGGATACACGGAGATTTGATAATCCGGTAAAACCGTTGATGACGGAAGAGGAGAAGAAGGATGCTCAGGTTTTGGAGTTGAGCTATGACTTTTCTTGTAGGATTATCAGGTTGTACAAATACCTGAATGAAGGAAAGCTAAGTATGGCTGATAGAGATATCATTGATGCGTTGGGAAGGCAGCTGTTTAGGTCGGCAACCAGCATCAATGCCAATATGAATGAGGCGCAGCATCCTCAAAGCGACAGTGACTTTTTATCAAAAGCCTCTATCGCTTTGAAGGAATCACGGGAATCGGAAACGTGGTTGTCCTTGTTGAAGGACAACGGATATTTGGAACCACGGGCTGCGGAATCACTGATGAATGATTGTGCTAGGATTAATAAGATACTGATCACGATAACGGCGAAAGTTAGGAAACGCCTCTCTGGAGGCAAGGAATGACGGATCTAAGGATTGACAGAATTACGGAAGGAAAGAATAAAAAAATAAGAGTTAGTAGTGCAAATATGCCATGAAATATCCGTTTTGGAGTTAAAAAAGAATAATAATCGCAAAGAAATGCAATAGAAGAGGTGGAAAATTGCTAATTTTGCAAAGCGTTATTATATATTAAGTACGATTAGAATACCTAAAATTAAGATAGAGATACATTATGAAACCAGAAAGGCTGGACATAAAAAAGGAAATGTTGATATGGGCAGTTACGCGATACGGGCTGTCCGTGGAGGAGTATGCCCAGAAGAATCCGGCTTTCAGTAAATGGATTAATGAAGAGCGAAAACCCACCTTCAAGCAATTGGAGGAATTCGCAAACAGCGTGTATGTACCTTTAGGATATCTATTTCTTGATGAGCCTCCTGTTGAAACTGTACCCATACCAATGTTCCGTTCTGGAGGCGGTTCTGTTTCTTTAAATGTTATGGACGAAGTTAGAAAAGTCCAGGAACGTCAAGAATGGCTTTCTTCTTATATTGAAGGTAATGGTATAGAAGCCCCAAGTTATGTGGGAAGTATTGCGACGGATACGCCTGTTGAAACAACTTGTCAGACAATCAGAAATATTTTGGGCCTGAGTCTTGACTGGGCCTTTAAAGAGTATTCCATGGGTGATGCAATTCGTAAATTGGTGACGAGAATGGAAGATTCCGGCACTATGGTTTGCATCAACAACATGGTTGGTAATAATATTTTTAGAAAGATATCCGTTTCTGATTGTAGGGGTTTTGCTTTAATTGACAAGAATGCTCCCTTTATTTTCGTAAACGGAGGTGATGCCCAAGTTGCCCAGACGTTTACGCTGATACATGAATTTGTTCATGTATTAATTGGTTACGAATCTGGAGTAGGAGACGAAGATAGCATTATCAATTCTTCTGATGACGAGCGGTACTGCGATAAAGTGGCGGCTCATTTCCTGGTTCCAGAAGGGCTGTTTAGACAGGTATGGACTGGGGATACGGAAGATGTATATACCCAACTTGCAAGAAGGTTTAAGGTTAGCAGATATACCATAGCACGAAGGGCGGCTGAGCTGAATTTTATTAGCAGGGCTAGGCAATTCCAATTGTTTGCAATATGGAAGAATGAGCCGATTCCTCATAAAGATAATAGTGGTCATCCTCCTTTTAGGACTATGGCACTCCGTAGAATAAGTCCAACCTTTATGATTCATTTATCTAATGCGGCGCATGCAAACAAGATTCTCTATCTTGACGCATATCGTTTGGCTGGATTAAAAGGTGATACGTTCCATAATGTGGTTGGTGATAATAGACAGATAGCAAGATGAAGTACCTAATAGATGCAAATACGTTTATCACACCATATCGTGGATATGCTCCAATGGATGTGGCTGTGACGCTGTGGGATAAGTTCAAGGACATGTCTGATAGTGGCACTATTGTCTTGTTGGACAGAGTACAACAAGAGCTGTTTATTAATTCGGATGCATTGCATCAGTGGGTAGGTGCGAATTTCAATGTGGCATCTATTGAGACGTTCCAAAACAACCAGCAGGCGGTGGCGAAATATGCCACCATATCCCGATGGGCAGCATCGCAGAACCGTTCACAGAAGGCTCTTGAAAAGTTTCTCCGCCCCGATGCTGCGGACATTTTTCTGGTTTCATACGCTGCGACTGATCCGAATAATTATACCGTTGTTTCCTTTGAGGTTTCTAATCACAACGGCTCTTCTGAATTCAAATTACCGGACGTTTGCAATCAATTTGGCGTAAAGTGTATACCATTTCAAGATATGTTCCGTGAGTTAAATGAGACATATTGAGAGTATTGGGGGTAATCGAACGGTTGCTCTTTGGCTCTATGGAATAATTTGAATATGATAACAGCTACGTCCGATGAGGGTGTGGCTGTTTGTGGTTATAATGATAAGGTTTAAGATAATAGATTCGTTGCTATAATGAATAAGTGTTATTTTCGCTCTTTTGATGTTGGTATAGGGGACTGTTGCGTTATCCGATTGGTGAAAGAATGCGGAGAACAATATGTCATTATGGTGGATTGCGGTAAGTTTACACCTGCAGTGAAAAGATTCATAGAGGGAGAGCTGCAAAGTCATATCAATCTACTTGTAGCTACACATATTGATGGCGACCATATCAATGGTTGTGCACAGATGCTGAAAAAATGTCCAAATCTACAAATAGATCACATCTGGTATAATTGTTATGGACGAGAAAAAAAAGAGGATGAAACTGTAGAACTGACGGAAGAGCAGAAGGAAATTTTGCAATGGGTTAAGAATGCTCTACCAGCTGAGTTTGATGCTATTAATTACAAGAAAGAGATCAGCGCGGAGCAAGGAAAGACTTTAGCAGGCGAAATATTGAAGAAAGAACCCTGGCGAAATGCCTGGAATATAGAATATATAACCGACCAGACCCCCAATTTTGATTTAGAGGGGGGCTTCGGGAAAATCGTGTTGTTAGGACCTCCGAGAGACGCACTTGATGAAATAGAGAAAAGATTCAAGGATGCCTTCAATAAATACTTTATGCAAGTATGGAATGATAGTATCAGGGGAGGTGAGAGCTTGTCTGAATTACTGATAAGACTTGCAGATGCATACATAGATAAATTTGAGAAGAAACAGATATCAGCTTCATCACCCCAAAAACTGGATGCAGAATATGTGAAAAAGATGGCAGAGAAAGAAGGGACTGACACATCGTACACCAACTATTCTTCAATAGCATTCATGCTTGAGTGTGGTGTACACAAGGTGGCTATGTTAGGAGATTCATTTGCTGTGACATTAGAAAATGCCATCAAGAATAAGTATGGAGAAGAACATAAACCGTTGGATTGTGATGCTATTAAGGTGGCACATCATGGTAGTAACGGAAATACAAGTAAAAGCCTGTTAGAACAAATTAATTCGAACAGATACTTCATACCGGGCGGCAGAAAAGACGAATATCCCACTTGGGGAACAATAGGCAGAATAGCCCTAAGTCATCAAGAAGATGGGAAAAGCCTAATAGTATTTAGTCACAAAGGTGATATGAGTAAGCTAATAAATGGTTTGGATGACGCAGAAAAAGAAATGCTGCACATAGAAACTATTATCACAGAGCAAGAGTATGAGCTTTTTGAATGGTAGATTGACAGAACAAGTGATTGTCCCCGTGACATGCTGTGAAGAGCAAGGGACAGCTTTCTTTATAGACAAAAGCCAACTGATAACAGCGCGGCATGTGGTTCGGGAGCACTTCTGTAATCCCGGTGCTCCAGAACCTATTTTTGTCAAAGTGAAAGGAAAGCTATACACTTGTCGGGCAGAAGAACTTGGCGGCGTGGCTGATATAGCACTTCTAACTATAACTGATGACGAACCGTATGAAGCACCAGACTTTCTGAATTTACTAAAAGATACGTTTGTAAAGGACCTTGCTCTCAAAGTGTATGGTTATCCGCAAGAGGTGGCAATGGGAGCAAATTTGGTTGAGCTGTCGGTGATGAACCGCCTAGAAATAAAAGGTTGGAACGACCGTGCATTGGTTAGACATGACACTTTGAAACTGGCTAATTATGATGGTCTATCGGGGGCACCAGTTGTGAACAAAGAAGGACGGGCAATAGGCATACTCACCCAGCAGACCAACGAGACACTGGGATATCTGTCAATTGAAAAGATTTCCGCACTATTAACCACAAAAGGAGTATCATTTGCTGAAGACTGGCAAAAGGAAGATAATACCACTTTCGGAACGGGACGTAGTATAGAGATTAGCAAAAAAGCTGTTGACTCTATTCACGACCGTTATATGTCAGACTTGCATCAGGATAACAAGCGACTAGATTTTCTGTTGAAGAGTATAACATCCAAAAAGGACATAGACGAAAAGACAATATATGCGCAGTCGCTTAAGACGTTCCTGAAAGGGTTGAAGAAGAAAGACCTGAAAAAGATATATGATATTTATAACCACCCAGATAAGTGGGATTTCAGGCAAACAGAAACGGGAATAGATAACTTGGATTTTTTCTGCCAGTATGCTTTAAACGATAGGTTTAAGAATGTGCTTTCTTCTTGGGATGATGAAATAGAGTTTAATAAGCGCGTCATCAAGTTGAGGGATGGTTCTCCATTTGAATACCTACGAGGAGGGTTGGTCAAGAATGTCTGTCTGGTAGGCAAGGCTGGAACAGGCAAAACCCATAGTCTGTGTGAGTTTGCCACAAAGAAACAAGATTTTGCAAACATCTATCTGTTTTTCGGGACAGAGTTCAGTGCACACGAGACAGCAACAGAACATATCAGAAGTGTGGTGTGTGAAGAAAAGAGCTATGAAGACTTTAATAACGACATGCGGAAGAAGAATCGCTACGCCGTGATAGTGATAGATGCCATCAACGAAGGACTGGGCTGCTCTTACTGGAATAACCACCTTGGAGCACTCAGAACTGAAATAGCAAAACATGACCACATCAAGTTAATCATATCAGTCAGGAGCCCTTTTGAACAAGAATTGAACGACCTTGCTGTGATAGATGCCCGATGGAAGACCATAGAAGTAGATGGTTTTGAGGACAAAGAAACGGCCATCAACAATTTCTTCGAAAGGTATGAGATTCCGCAATCATACAAAGAGAAAAACCTGGAGGCATTTGGTAATCCGTTGTTTTTGAAAATATTCTGCGAGACCTTTCATTCCATGTCGCAGAAAGAGTTGTCCACTTTGTCGAAGGAGACCATCTACAAAAAGTATGTGAAGAAAAAAAACGTAGCCGTCTCTCAACAGGTGGATGAAGATGTAGAACTGAATATTGCAGACCGTTATTTGAAGAAGCTTGCCAACTATTCTGTTTATACAAACCACTTTAATACGATTTCGCGAAATAAAGCTAGAGAATATGCCCGTAGGCTATGCCCTGGGAGACTTTGGAGTCAAGACTTGTTAAATGCCATGTTGACATCAAGCCTACTGCTGAACGACCGTTCAGATGAAGGTGGCGCGGCGGTGATGTTTGAATATGAGAACTTTGGCGACTATTACAAGGCAGAGCAGTTGATGCTCTCGAAGATGAATGTTGATGAGACGCTGGGATGGATAGCAGATAAGAAACGCTATTTTGAGCGTCATCCAGAAGTATCATCCAGTAAATTCGAGAACGCAGTGGTGGCCCTATTTGATTGTTGGACGAGACAAAGTGCTCAGTTACAGCGGAGCGAAATGATTCGCCGCAATGAGTTCTTGCGTGAGGAGTATATAGCATACCTGATGGGTTCAGATATGACATTCGATGAGGTGATGGACAAGATGACAGAACTGGATCCTACAATAGAGCGTGATTTGAAAATGTTACGCTCTCCGCAGGAGATGTCAATGCAACAAGCACTTGAAATACATGAGCATCTGAAATCATACGAAACAATTGGCAAGAGAGACTTATTATGGACGCATTTTGTGAACGGTTTGTTTGAGAATTACGGCAGTGGAATCATAGGAGTGTTCCCAATTGACGTTAATCCCGAGATTAGTGTGGATGAACAAGAAAGGGTGTATCTTATCAGGCTGGGTTGGTTATTGACCAGTTCACATCCTAAGTGTCGTGCTTTGACGATGCGTATGATTCGGAAGCAATTGAATAGTCATACTGATGTGATATTATGGCTACTTAAACAGTTTGAGAAAGTGAATGATCCATACGTCGTAGCGGGATTGTACTGTGCCGTTGCCGGAGTGGTTCTAACAACGAGAAATGAGGAGTTAGCAGGAAGCATCGCGGAATACATATACAAAACCTTCTATGGGCAGGCTGAAACTGTGCCTCAAGACTTGATAGTGCGGCAATGGACTATGAAGATTATTGAAAGAGCGTATGCTCTAGATGAACATAATGATTGCTGGTCAAAGATACAAACGCCATTTGCTGCTTTGCCTTTTGATGAGGATAAGATAACGCCTTACGAAGATATAAATCGAGACTACTTTGGAATGCAGCATGGTTCGAGATTGATGTATAACTCAATCTTTGGATTTGAGGACTTTAACCGTTATATAATAGGAACCAACAATAGACACAGGAGTAGTGATTATTTCAAGTATGATGAGATTGGGGGAATCTATTTGGGTGATGATTTGACTAGAGAAGAGGCTGAAATAGCATATTATATCAAGAATGTGTTTGGATGGAATGATAAGCTAGGTTCATTAGATAATGGAAAGTACTCGGTTGATAGGTCACACAATGATGAGGAACGTATAGGAAAAAAATTTCAGTGGTTAGCTTGGTTTAGGTTGAATGCTAGACTAATGGATAGTTATAAGGTGACAAGAAGTTCTTATCATTATTCTGACAAAGCAAAAGAAGATGAACTTACCCCAACTCCATATCCATGGAATACGTCGGAGGTGACATATTTTGATCCAACACTTGATGTTGAAGTGTATAATTCGTATAATAAACTTTTGAGTGGTGTAGAGGCGTTGGAGGTAATTGGAATACAAGATGAATCGTGGATAGACAATAACAAGTACGTTCCGACGTTCAGAAACCAAGTGATAGTAGAAGGGAGTATTCCATTCGTGATGCTAAGAGGATTTGACAAGGCTACAGGGGGTGATAAAGAGACCGTGGTGATTACGAACGCGGCCTTTGTGAAGAAATCTGATTCTGAAGCATTTGCGGAATGGTGTCAAGACAAGAACTTCTATGGAAGATGGATGCCTGAAAGAAATGGGATGTATGAGTTTTTATGGAATGACTATCCTTGGGCTGATGCGTATTATAATGCTATCGAATTGCCTGCATGGGAAAGACCATCAAATGGAAGTCCTTGTGATGTAATGTTGGCCTATGAAGCACAATTGCAGGAACACTGGGAGGGCATAGCCTACGAGGACGAATATCTCACGACGGTGTATATGCCCTGTGTGGAGATGATGAAAGAGATGGGACTATATAATTCTGATGTAAGAGGTATTGTAAAATTACAAACAGATGACACTATAGCAGCGATTAATTCTTCCAAAGAAGATGGCGTTACTGGACTATTCGTTAGGAAGGACATACTGGATGAATTTTTGAGAAGGAAAAATTATGTGTTATTCTATTACGTCCTTGGCGAGAAAGTGTTACGAGCTGAGGCACCGCATTCCATTATGAAAGATCTGTCAGCTGCCTATAGATATGAGCAGGAAGGCCCCGTGACCGTTATTCAACCAATGAGGGTAATAGAGAGGGAATTGCCCAAAGCGGTTAAAGTAGACCCTACAAAAAATGATGAAATACTTAATAAGAATAGTGTAGAAGGGCTGACCACAATGGAACGAATGGATTTGCTAGAAACGATGACTCATATGAAGGAAGAAGATCAAGGAGAGAATAAAAGTGAGTAAGATAATAAGGTAACAATGATATTTAACGGGCGCAATAATATACCGAACTCTCCAGAGGACCTTACCAAGGTCGTTTATTTCTTGAATGAAAAAGCAGATATTGGTGAGTTTGAGTTCAGCGAGACACCATCATACTGGGCCAAGCATGAGAGAATCATCAAACCACTAGGTTTGGGTCATGCTGGTGCGGGCTATTATTTTGCTGTGTCGTTGGCTTTTATTGCAGTAAAGAATGATGGCGGAATTGTCTTTGCAGAAAAGGATTATGTGTGGAGATGGGCATGGTCGTTCCATCTTATTGCTGGCATAGCAGGATGGAATCCTGACTTTCTGGTGCGGGAGATACAATC
>JAEEGG010023453.1_pt1 | contig 12050 bp, 5 predicted proteins | sample 9134161 | NCBI WGS metagenome assembly JAEEGG01 (sample SAMN16246543, study PRJNA631951) | gut metagenome | biome: gut microbiome; feature: rumen; material: CR-attached | host: Bos | place: Iran: Karaj | collected 2018-10 | reverse complement strand
TGTGTTCATCATAATTTTAACCTCTTTTTGTTGCGGGCTCGGCGTTTACCGTTGGCCCTTTTGTTTTACACCCTACCTTAAGCTAAAGCCGTGCCAACTTTTTCGATTTTGAGAGTTACGCAGAAAATTTTTTTTGTGAGGTGATGGCGAAAATTGCAAAAATGGCGAAATTTGATGAAAAAATGCGGTTTTTGATGGGTGAAACGGCGAAAAAAGTGCAAAAATGTGTGCGCGGGTGGCTGAAAAATGCGATTGAATGGGTGCAAGCGAAGTTGGTATTTCAGAAATTAACGCCCGGTGTTTCGCTAGTGAAACGATCGGTGCGTCAAAATGAAATGGGGGGCTTAATTGCAAAAAAAATCGCCCGCGTAATTGCGGGCGATGTGCTATAAACATTTTTGTATGGCGGCCCCGGAACGGAGTCCGGGGAGACATTTTTATGCCTGCTTCTTCTTTGCGGTGCTCTTTTTCGGAGCGGTGAAGTAGTTCTTCATGAAGACTTCGAATTCTTCGTCTTCAATTTTGTGCATTACTGAGAGTTTGTCAAAAATCCAGCAGAGCTGTTCGTCGGTTTGGATGGCGACGTAACCGTCCTTGCGGAATACTTTGAGCTTCAGGAGGCCGCTATCCCAGCGCTTGGAAAGCTTGAAGTCTTCGAGCAGGCGGGACTGTTCCTTGCAGATGGCGAGTTTGTCTGCAAAGGAATAGATCGGGGCATAGATGTTCGGGTTGCAGAGGTGCAAAAGTCCGTTACGGGCGTTTGCGGGGTTCTTTGCAAACTTCTTGGAGGCGAAGTCTTCGAGCTGTTCCTTGATTTCGGAAACAGTCTTGCCGCGGGTGGCTGCCGGGAGGGTGGAGAACTGGTTCAGGATGCCCTGCAAAAAGCTGAGGTCCCAGTTCTTGGAGGACGTGCCGGTGCCTGCTTTCCAGAGGCCTGCGTTGCCTTTGCCGGTGTTGGCGATGGCGTAGAGGGCGACTGCCTGCGGGGCGAATTCGCCGTTGGCCGGTGCTGCGGGGATGGCTTCGACGGTTTCACCGAGGAAGTTCTCAGCGAGGAACTGGTCGAATGCGTCGTAGATTTCTTCTTTGCCCGGGACTTTGAAACGCGGGGCGCCATTTGCTTTGAGTTCTTTGATTGTTGCCATTTTTCTTCCTTTATTTTTTTCTTACTTAAATATACACAGAAATGGGGGCGCGGGTACAAGGAATTGTAAAACTATAGCGAAATTCCCGTATCGCGCTCGCTGACGGTGATGACGGCGGCTTTGAATGTGTCATCGTTTGCGATGATGGTGACGCTTTCCATGGCTCGGGTGATGCCTGTGTAGATGATCTGGTTTGTCAGCAGGGGATGGCCGATTTTGGTCGGCAGGAACATGGTCACGTGATTGTACTCGGAGCCTTGTGACTTGTGTATGGTGATGGCAAACGCTGTTGAGATGGAATCTTCGGGGAGGACCGAGAGGGGGTAGAATACATAGTCGTCGCGGGTCTTTTGGAGATCCTTCCTTTGCGGTGCCGCTTTTTTGAGCATGAGGCAGGGGGTGTTGCCGTCAAAGACGACGATGCCTGTGTCGCCATTGTAAAGCTTGAACATTTCCTGGTTCTTGGTGATAATCAGGAGCTGTCCGGGGAAGTAACCGGAGTCGTCCCATTGGACTGTTTTGCCTTCTTTTTTCTTTTTGGTGCGCCAGAGGCTCTTGATTTTAGAACAAATTTTTTTGTTGATGTTTTCAATGCCTCGGAGGCCACGACGTTCGGCGCAGAGGATTCGTTTTGTCAACGAAAGTCGCCAAATGTCATTGCGACGTTTTGTTTCAATTTTATCGGGGTCATCTGCTTCAATGCCGGTGCGTTGCGGGTTGATTTGCTCGGCGAGTTCGGGGAGCTTAGCGAATTCTTCAGACCATTTGCCAATGAACGATTCAATGAGCTTTTCCTCATCTTTTTTTGTAAGCGGCTTGTCGTCTGTTTCAAGACATTTGTAAAGAACTTTATCCTTGAATTCTGGGGACGAAACGTTTTCATTTTCGGAAACGGGTTCTTCGCCGGTAATGGTAAATTTGTGAGGGACGAACTTGTTGCTGTCATTGCATTCGGCAACTTCCTTGATTTCTGCAGCGAGTTTACCGATGTTTGAACGGTCGTCAAAGCGGTTGGATTCGTTGAGCTTGACGGAAAAATTCTTGCCGGATTGAACTTTCAAGATCTCGCCGAGGACGGCACCGGAGTCAACAGAAGGGAGCTGGAATGAATCACCGAGGATGAATATGCGTGCGCCTTCGGGAATGGCTTCGAGGAGGGCCGCGAACATTTCAATGTCAATCATGCTCGCTTCATCAATGACGATGATTGAATTCTTTGGGAATTGTTCTTTGCGGTTGAAAGTGAAGCAACCTTTGCTTCTAGAGAATCGGAGCAGACGGTGGATGGTGCTGCTTTCGAGTTCGTTCAGCTTGCGGAAAATACGCTCGTTATCGCCGCTCTTTTGTTCGTCAAGAATATTTGAGAGACCTCCGACAAGGCTTTCACGCATGCGGTCGGCAGCCTTGCCGCTCGGAGCTGCAAGATAGATGTTCCAGTTGAGCATTTCGCTGTGGCTTGCGAGCAGGTTCCACAGAATGTAGAGAACGACAGTTGTTTTGCCGGTACCCGGGCCGCCAGTAATGACGAGGTTTTCTGTTTGCCCGCGGATGATTGCCTCGGCTTGGCGTTCCTTGATGATGAACTTTTTGCCGTCTTTAAGCTTGCACATATTGGCTACTTTTTCAGTACACTGCGCAATTTCGTCTTTGCTTGGCTTGCGACCGTTTTTGAACAAAGTATTCGCCGCTTTTTCAATCACGCATTTGGCGTCAAAGTGCTTGGTGAAATAGAGGTGTGTTCCGTTCGGGCGCTTGGCGAGAATGAACGGCTTGCTCAAGGAGTCTTCGGCGGATTCTGAGTCGGTCTCGCGGCTTTCCATGATGGCGGAAAAGTCGTTAGTCAAGATGTCTTGAATGCCTTCGCTGATGATGCTTGCAAAATCGTCTGCGGTTGCAAAAGCGTTTTCGTCAATATCCTCTTCGGCAGTGCTGACGCGGAGCATCACGAGGCCGTTCCATTTGCGGGTCCACATGTCCGTGAACTGCGCTGCGTCTAGCGGAACGCGTGTGTTGCCGTCGTCAAGGAGCGACATACAGAGCGTCAGGAATTTTCGTGTATGGAGTGGAATGTCGCTCTTGATTTCAAAAAGCAGGTGGAGCAAGTGCTTGTCAAGCGGAACGAGCCCGCGCATTTCAATGAGGTCTTCAATGAAATCGTCAATTGATTCTATAGCGAGTATTTTGTTTTCCATATTATTTTTCCTCCTTAACGATGGAGGGCTTGCTCATGAGATCTTTAACTTTTTGGTAGGCCTTTTCAAGTTCGCCGAAGCTGTTCCAAGTTTGTGCGTAAATGCCCTTGGGGGTGCCGCCTTCGGTGCCGCGGATGAACGCGTAATAGATGCCGCCAAAGTGTTTTTCAAAAATATCAGCTTCGCTCAAATTCTCGGTGGTGCCTTTGCCGTAGAACTGCTTGAGCCATTGAATCAGGCAGTAGCTGTAAAGTACGCGCTGGATGGAGTAGTCGTTATCGACTTTTTCCTTGAGCGCATCGGGCGTGTAGATGTTGTTCTCAAGCATGTCCGATTTCCAGTCAAGAATGGAGTAGTACTTTTGACTGTTTACGGTACGGACGAATAGCAAGTCAATGAAGCCCTTGCAGAAACGCCTGAGGATGTCGCTTGCGCTAGTTTCAGAGATTGCTTGATTTTCGTCGGTCTCTTCGGAGGCGTCCTGGTTGAACTGTACTTCGGGCTTGTGGTCATTTTCGGGAATGTCGGTAAGTGCGAATGTCTCCGATGTCGTCGTGCTGCCTGCGATTTCCGGCAACCTTGCGTTTAGCGTGTTCCAGGTGTAGCGTGTGGCGATGTCAAGCCAAGCTTCGCGATGATTCCAGATGGGGAGCGATTCACGCTTGAACTCTTCTTCGATGAGGTTGATCGTCTTTGGGTTGGTGAGAGCCTGTTCAAGAGTTGAGTTTTCCTGGCCGAATTGCTTGAATTTGGTGCATTCGAAAATGCGGTGGAGTGCGTTACCGGCGTGCGAACCACGCGGGAATTTTTTCGCAGTTTCGTTCAAGTTCGTCTGGTAATTGAGCTTTGGGTTGAATGCTGTCGTACAGTTTTTTGCTTCCGTGTCGATGTCACGAATTTTGACGGTGGATGTTTTTGCTGCCGTTTTTTCTTCATCGTCTCGGTCGGGTCTATTGCCGTCATCGGATTCAATTTGCGAATCCGCCTTTCCAGAAAGCGTACTGTATGAATGCTGCATGATGCTTGCACCTGCGAGTTTTTTCTGCAAGCTTGCCATGTTGATTTTTTGCTGGGCTATGTTTTGAGCGATTTCTTCGCTCGTCAAAACCGCGCCTGCTCCAGATTTTTCGTTGAGCGGCTTGAGAATTTTTGTCTTGACGTCATCACTGAGTTTTTTCGGTTCCCATTTTTCAAGCTTGGGCAAGACGGTCGTCAGCTTTTTATCGGAATCGCGTTTTTCGTCGGCTTTGATGAGCTCGTTTATGGAACTTTCTAGGAACTTGAATTCTTCCTTGACATTGTCTTTGCCGTACCACTTTTCGTATCGTGGCAGAATCAAGATGGATGACGCACGTGTGAAGTCGACGTAGAAGAGCCGTTTCCATTCTTCGAGTTCTTCTTGAGCGCGACGTTTCTTGGCGATGCTTCCGAAACCGAGCCGGATTTCGTCTTTGTCATGATAGAGGAATGGACCGGAATCGGTTTTGATTTTTTGCTTGAAACCAGCAACGGAAATGACAATCGGGAATTCAAGACCTTTCGAAGCGTGAATTGTCATGATTTGTACGGCATCATAGTCGGTACTCTTTTCAATGAGGTTGCCGTCTTCGTCATCGGTGCCTGCGTTGTAGCTGGCAAGAGCTTCTAGGTGGCGTACGAGATCTTCGATAGAACAGTTGTGGTTGTAGAGATATTCAACCGCGTAGTTGCCGATTTGGCGGAGTTTTGCCAAGTTCTGCAATTTGGAAATTTCTGTCAGTCGTTCTTCGATTTGCGTATCGCTGTAAATACGTTCGAGCATTTCGGCGTAGCGGCGTTTTTGGACGAGCTCATGCCAGGAATTGATTTTTTTACGGACTGGATTTTCGGGGTCGTCAAACGCTTCGCTTTCGACATATTCAATTTCTTGATAAGAAATTCTGAAGAAGTCCGTGATGAGGGCTTCGCTCAAGAGGCGTCTGTTCCATGCCGAAAAGTCGGGCGCGTCAATGGCTTTGAATAGCGCAATCCATTCGGTGCATTCTCGGCTGCTGAAAAGATTGCTGTCCTTGTAGCGGCTGAATGGAACGCCGGCTGCGCGCATGGCGTCCTCGATTTCATCCATTTCGCTTCGAGTTCTTGCGAGTACTGCAAAATCCTTGAAGGAAACGTTCCTGAGCTTGGTGCAGTTTTTTTTGTCAAAGACCTGCAAAACGGTCTTGTCGCCAACAAAGGAACACCATTCTACAATTTTTTGGACGGTGGCCTGTGCGAAATCAATTTCATCGATATTTTGTTGGCTAATCCAAATTGGGGCGACTTCTTTGCCGTTGATTTGAGGCAACGCCTTGACCTGGCCTTCTTTATCTGGTGAGAGTGAACCTTCAAAATCAACGAGCTTGGGTGAACCTTCGTAGGGCTTGAAAAAGCTATCGTTGAAAAGATCATTGCATCCATCAATGATACCTTTAGTCGATCTGAAGTTTGTCTTTAAAGACATGCCGTTGTTGATTTTCTGAATCGCCTTCTGGTAGACGTTAACATCGGCGCCCTGGAAACTGTAAATGGACTGTTTCGGGTCGCCCACGACAAAAATCTTGTCAAAGACGGCGCTGAAAATATCCCATTGCAGCTGGTTCGTGTCTTGGAATTCATCAATAATGGCGTAGGTGTATTGCGCGCGAAGTCTTGTCTTGAGTGGGGATTCCCCCTTGCTTTTATCAAGTACGGCTTGATGGACCGAGAGAATCATGTCGTTGAACGACTGTGCTTTCATATCGGTCTTGTATTTTTGCCATTCGTCAAATAGTTCGGGTATGTGGTCAAAAAGGAATTTCTTCAGCGGGTAGGAGTCAAGCTCTTCCTGGAGCGCTTCTTTGATCTTGCTCAGTTTTGAAATTCTTTCGTGGACGTACTTTAAAGCGTTTCCAAATTCATCATTGGGAACATCGGTAATGTTTTTCCCTATTTTTGTTGGAGTGAAAGGGTTTTTGGTGGATGAATCCCAAGTATGAATGGTGTTGAACAAATCGGAAATCGCTTTTTCACCACTTGAGATTTCTTCGGAATAGTATATCTTGTCCTTGTTCTCGTCCTTTTCAAGAATTTGGACGTTGCTATAGAACTTTTTAAATTTTTTCAGACTTTCAAAATCAACAATATCTTTTTCTAAAAGTGCTTCTGCCTCTTCTTTGCTGATGCAGTCCTCGCCCCATTCTATGCCTGGGGATTCAAGCTTGATGATTTCGTCTCCATTGTCATTCTTGCCTTTGTAGACGTTGATGGCTTTGGTGAATAAGTCCTTTAATTTGTTTATTAAAGAAGATGTCTTTTCTGCATTGACCAACAATGCTTTGAATTCCTCGTCTTCACTCCAGTTGTCACGAATGAACTTTTCAATGAGGTCATTAACTTCCTTGTCGTCTATCATGGACATGTCAAATGGACGGCCTGCATCGTAGGCGAATTCCTTGAGCGCCTTTTGACAGAAGGAATGGATGGTGAAAATGGCGGCGTTGTCGACATCCTGGTAGGCTTTCGTGAACAGCGCGATTTTTGCGTCGCTGAGCGGCTCCTCGGAATCATCGCTTTTGTCAATTTTTCGGTTTATGAGGACTTCGTCTATTTTTTTACGAATACGGTCTTTGAGTTCTCCGGCCGCTTTTTCGGTGTACGTGACAATCAGGATTTTTTTGAGCGGTGTGCCAAGCTTTATGAGCTTGGAAACCATCAACTGGATGGTATATGTCTTGCCCGTGCCAGCCGAGGCTTCGATGAAGAGGCTTTGGGATGGGTCGAATTTGTTAAGACTGAAATTTTCCATAGTTATGCCTTCTTTTTCGTAGCCTTGCTTGTCTTGCTGGTTGTGCTTTCTTTTTTGCTTTTTGTTTTTTCAAAGGCTTCCTTCGACAAAAGCGTGAGGGCGTTCATCTTCTTTATCGCCTCTTCCCACTGTTTTGTAAAATCGTCAGCTTCGAAGCCTACATCGGTGGTGGGGTCAAATAGCTTTTTCTTTTCAAAGTGTTCCCAAGGTCCGTTAATAAGTTTGTCCTTGTATGTACGGATTGTGTCCATGTTTGTGTCGGTTAATTTTGCGGGAACCGCCTTGAAGTAAGGTTTTCTCGTTTCGCTGCCGAATGCTTCTGTGTAGATTTCCTGCAAAGTCTCGGTGGCCTTTTTTGGAGTCATCTTGACGGTGGATGTTGTCGGGTCTTTCCCCTTTTCACTGTGGAAAACAGAAATCTTGATGCTTTGTTCCTGTTCTGCCATTTCGGCTTTATTTGATCGTTGGGCGATAACTGCGAGAGCCCTGATGTAAGGGGTAAGGAAATTGTCAATGGTCGGTTTTTTATTGGACGACGTAATTGAAATCATCTCGGTAATCTTGTCTAGGTCACTGCTGTCGCTCCAGTCAAGCGAGCCCGAAAGGGTCCATTTTTCCGAATCACTACGTTCAAACTGGATGTCCTCAATTTTGGCTTGGTAGCACCAGGATTCCTTGATTTTTTTGACAAGAGCTTCGCCCATGTTGTCCATAATGATTTTCTTGTTCTCTTCAATTTCGGAAGAGAGCTTGTCACCAAAGATTCCGTCGGGTGTTCCGCCTTTCAACTTGGATTCCTTTTTGAACTTTTCAAGTTCGTCGGACTTGTTTGAAAGTTCTGCGGCGAGCGTCATTTTGAGTAGTGTACTCTTTTTCAAGGCGTCCAGCTGGACGGGCTCGAACATTTCCTTTTCGGGGTCTTCTGAATCGGAGTCGGCGAGCATCTGGCTGATACGGAACTGGAACGGATCCTTCAGGAATGAGCTCAGCATGTAGATAGAAACGCGTTCAGGAAGCTTTGCCGTAATGTTATTACTTGCGGATTCTATGGCATCTGTTTCCGGATTCGCATGGGCGTATCCGTCTTGCATCATGTTGAGGAATGCACGCTTGTTGCGGAGGCTTTTTTGCGTGAACAAGTCTTCAAAACTGCGGGTCTCATCGAGCGAAATTTTGTTTTCGGGCCAGGCGTCGGACTGGCTGACTTTTTCGTTGGAAACATCAGTTTTGCTGTTGACTGCATTGACTAGGAACTTTCGGATGTCATTCACGACCGAGGTCGGATAAAGTTCGGCATCTTTGCGGATGTCCTGATTCACGTAGCTGATGTGGAAGCTTTCGCTTGTGCTCATGAGCTGGCAGAGGAAGGCGTAACGGCGCTTGGCGATAGGCGAGTCGTCGCCCGGCCACGGTCGGCAAGACTTGCGAAGGTCAAGCGTATTCTGCTGCTTTGCTCCAGGGAAGTTCATGGAGTCGCCACCGATAAAGAACAGGTGCTTTACAGGGATGATTCGGTTCGGGATGAAGTTCATGAACGTGATGCCATTGACGAACAGCGAGCCGCAACTGTAGGCGGATGATTGCGCAGCGTTGAGGAGCGTCTGCTTGACTACCTTCCATGAAATACTTTGTAGCCCAGCGTCCATCTGGTTGCGGAGACCTTCGATGCTCTGCGTGACATCGTTGACGATGATTCTTTCGCTGGCAAATCCGTCAGGAGAGCTTGCCATCGATAGCCATTCGTTGATGAAATCGCAAAGCTTGTCGAGGTTTTCTATGCGATTTTCGCAAACAATTTCGTGTTTTTCGTTTTGCTTGCAACCTGCAAATTCCATCCACTTCTTGAGCGATTCAATGCATTCTACAAACTTGCAAAGGGAACTGTTGTCGCTTGTCGCCATGTCGGCGTATGGCAGAAATTCACCGTCAGAAAATTCAACAGGATTCTTTGTCATCTTGGCGAGGAGAAGTCGGCGTACGCCGCTCATCCAGTCTTCTTTTTTCTGCTCGCGGTCGCGGTAGATGTTTGTCGCTTCAATCCAGCTTTCCCAATTGCTGACATCTTCATCGGTAATGTGGCGTGTCAGCTGCACGACGGGATTGCGCAGCAACTCAAAGAACGTCGGGCGTGTGATGGTTCCCTGTTCGAGAATCGTAAACAGGTTGTCTAGAACGTTTTCGGTCAGTGAGCTTCTGGCAGGGGAATCAACGATGGCAAATGGAATGTGCAGGAAGCCTTCTTTCTCGTTTTCGCCGGCATATTTTTTCTTTTCAGGAGTCTGGTCGAAAATCGTCTTGATGGCGGTGCGGTAATCGTCCAGGGCGGGCGACACGACGAGAATGTCGTTCACTCGTGCGCCCTTTTGCATGAGCTTGCTGATATTCGTGTGCAATGCTTCAATTTCACGAATCTTGGTCGGTGCCGCGGTGATGTCAAGGCTAAAGTCGTGCGCCTTGCAATCGCTTGCGGTAAAGTTTGGCAGCGTGTTGATTCGGTTTGCAATCGCGTACTGCACCTTGTGCAAAAGCGTGTCTTGCGGAAGATCTTGGGCGGTGCGGTTGTCGTCTTCACGACCGCTCATGCTGAAATCAAAATCGTAATTGACCGCTTGGCACCAAAGCTTGATGTTGTCGCGGCCGGAACGGCCCCAGTTGCAGAGCAGCGTGTTTTCGGCTTCCGCTTCTTCGTTGCTGTATTCGGAAATGTCGTCAACGTCCGTGCTTTCGCCTGCGTTGGAATAGTCAACGGACATCTTTTCGCGAACGTCGTCAAGGCTTGTGCCGTTGTCTTTCCATTGCCCGTCGCGCGATTTCCAGTTCCTGTGGATGTTGGCGTTCTGGTCGTGTACAGTCGATGTGTCTTCCCAGAATTCCATGCACGGGTTTTGGATGTAAGCGTAAACGTCGTGCGTTTCGGCGTATTTCTGCAAAATCACGCGATAGAACTGGCCCATACCACCAAGGCCGAAAATAAATAGCGGAGTGTTACCAATGTGTTCCGTGTGGAATGTGACATTGCCTTTATCATCTTGGCATGCTTTATAGAGGTAGGGAATCGTCAAGTATTCTGTGCGTTCAATCCCCTTGCGCTTTGCTTCGTTGTCAAAGACCTCCGTCAATAATGAAGGCTTACCTTGGTGTTCGTGGAAAATGGCGGAATAAAGTTCGCGCTGCCAGGCTTCGCGCTTTGCGATGTCGTGGTTTGCTATTCCAAAAAAGTCGTCAAGGTGATCTTGCTTCCATTTTTCAAGGATACCGGGGGCGGAACTTCCGTTGGCACGGCGGATGAAATCCTTGGGGCGGCTTGTCTCGTATTCCAGGAACAGCGATGCCATTTTGCTCGCGAAGTCAAAAAGGTGCGTTTCGTCAAGTGTTCCGTCAATAACTAGGTAGCGCTTGACTTCGTCGTCCATGCGCATATAGTTCGGGACTCCGTCTGTTTCCTTGACGAGGTGGGCGAGGATTACGTTTCGGAGCATTTCGGCGTGCAATTTTTGCTTATGCGTGTCGTCGCCGATGAGGATTTCCATGAGGAAACGGTCGATCATCATGGATTTGAACCCGATGAGCGATTTCTTTTTCTGCACCCATTTCAGGCGGAACCACTGTTCCAGTTTCGGGTCCGGGAAGATTACAGCTGGTGCTTCAAACGGGTTTGTCCAGGCATCGGACACGGCGTCGATCATTTTGTCGGCGAGATTTTCGAGATTAAGCGCGAATTTTAAATATAGCATGGCTACAATATATCTTTCGTAGCTGTCAAATTTAGGCATTGACAGCCTTGAATGTGAAAAAAATTGATTTTTTTTGAAAAAACAGCGTTTTTGTGACGCTTGTCTCATGTTTTTACGATTAATCTTTGCGTTTTTGGGATTTTTCATATATTTAATGAGGACGGGGCTTGAATGCTTAAAAAAGATGTAAACCAACAGTCATGGATTGAAAAAAGCAATGCAATCATTGATTCGATTGCTGATGAATTTGAATGCGTCTGCTACGTGGATTTGTCGAAAAGCCCAGATGACGATGACGTTGATATTTTCCATGCGAGCCAGTTCTTGGTGGCCCGTGTACCCGCTCTCCGTGGGGAACGCAACCTCCGTAAGCGCTTTAGCCTGATTTGCGGAAATTTTGTCTGCTCCGAAGATCGCGAGGACTTTTGTGAAAGAACCCGCCGCGAAGTGATTGTTCAAAATCTTGAAAATTCATCGCCGTACATTGTCCCGTTCAGGTGTGAACTGGATGGTGCCGAAGTCTATTTCCAGATGAACTTCTTTGCAGACCGCGATGAGTCTGGCAAGCTGAAAGGCTTTGTCATGCGACTCCGCAATGTGGACCGCGACATCCGTTCCAAGCAACGTTACGAACTTGAACGCCACCTCAACGAAAATATCGTCATGAAGTTTGGCGAAAAGGTGGAATCCGTTTTTGTCTTCAATCCGACAAAGAGCACGTTCAGGACTTTGTATTGCAAGGACGAACTCAAAGGTCTTTTCCCGGCCGAGGGCAAGCTCAATGGAATTGGTGGGCTTGTTGTCATGGACGTCATTCATCCCGCTGATCGGGAGATGATGATGAAAGGCCTTGACATAAACAATGTCCTTGACCGCCTTTCTCGCGAGCGTAGTTTCCGCTACCTGTTCCGTGATATTGCTCATGGTTATGCCCGCTGGTACGAAGCGCGCGTGATGCGTTTTGATATCGGTGACGATAATGAATTTTTGGTGGGCTTTGTCAACAAGAACGATGAAGTCATCAATAAAAAAATCAACGAAAAAGTCAGTGAAGAATTTGCAAACATTGACCTTATCAACCTGGAAGAGAATATCATACAGGTTGTTCGCAGGTCAAAGTATTACAATGGCGTAAAAGAAAAGGATATTATTCCTTTTGAAGCCGGCTTCAAGAACG
>JAEEGG010023452.1_pt1 | contig 12050 bp, 10 predicted proteins | sample 9134161 | NCBI WGS metagenome assembly JAEEGG01 (sample SAMN16246543, study PRJNA631951) | gut metagenome | biome: gut microbiome; feature: rumen; material: CR-attached | host: Bos | place: Iran: Karaj | collected 2018-10 | reverse complement strand
TGCAGGTTGTACTGAAGATCTACAGCCTTGACAAGCTGATGACTCTAAAGGAATCATGTCGTACTTTCGTTTCTAAGAAATTGGGCGAGGAGATTTTAGCCACGGAGATAGCCAAATACATTAAGCCTTGGACCGTCGTGAATACGGACGCTATAGATGCCATAATAGCAAAGGACCAAAAGAAACTCGATAAGGACAAAGAGGTGAAACTTGCTCATAAGATCAACGAACAACTGGACCAACAAGAACTCACAACAGCCGAAATTGCCAATCTGACAAAAGAAATCTCTGATAAGGAAGCTGAAAAGGAAGAAGCCCGAAAACCAGAAGTGCCTGTAGCTTGCACCACTGACAATATGCAGATTCTTAAGTATGATACTGGGAAAGAGCATATCTTCCCCTATCTGGTGCAGTATAACGAAAGCTTTTATGACTTTCTGGCCCGAACGACCAATCGCTGGGGAGAGTTCATGTACTATGAGAACGACAAGCTGAATATTGGCTATGATGGCTCAGCTAGTGTTACAACGGTGTCGAAGGAAGATTTTCAAAGTATTTCTTTCTTTAATCTGGATTCCAAACAACTGAGGCTGGCCACAGACGGCGTCTATGATTACGAGGCCGATAACAGCAGTCTGACAGGTAAGCCTTTACAGAAATCGCCCAACAGCGTGAAAGGACAGTTATTCGCTTTCGGCGGAAAGGAAGACAAGTGGCTTATGAAACAGTTTGCCAGTATCTTCAAGAACGACAAGAACCTGCCTACTATGATGACGAATATGCTTTTCGACAACCTGTGGGGACTGGCCATAGCAGAGAGTGCGGCAGCCATGAAGAACCGTATTTTTAATCAAGAGTATTTTAAGAATTATAATACGAATAATGTACACTATGGCCAGTACAATTTCGCTAAGAAAGGAGAGAAGAAAAAGGAATTGGATGGTTTCCAGGAATTTACGGAGCTGGACACGAAATTCAACGGTAAAAAATACAAGTCAATCTTAGAGAATGAGCAGACCGTTGGTCAGGATGCCATCTGTATTAATTATGGCACGACACTCCCCAAACTTCGACTGGGAGGAATTATATCCTATAATAACGAAAAATTTATTGTTGTCGAAGTAACAGGAGGTTTCGATGCCGATAGGGCTCTTGTTTTCCAAGTAATTGCTACGGCTCAATGCAAGGATGGACTTTTCTATCCAGCTGTCATTCCCGCAGGACATGTCAGATACGCCAGTCCTCAGATAGCCACCATCACCAGCGCAAAGGATCCCACCGGCAAAAACCGTGTCCGTGTCAGATTCTCATGGGAGGATATTAAATATAATAATGATGACTCGTCGAAAGGTATTACTGATGCGACCAAGGAAGTGTCGAGTCCCTGGCTGAACTTTGCCTCCAATCAGAACGGTTACCCCACAATGGGCTATCATTACGAAGGCAATCAGGTGATGTTGGGATTCGAGGATGGTAATGTAGAGCGTCCCTACGTCATGGGTGGACTGGCTGCAGGTGGAACAGGTGCAGATTCAGTACTGACAAGCGAGGGTATGCATTCGCTGACACTCAGTGATGGTACTGGCGCTGGTATGCAAGCTTTCCTTTCCGGAGCCTTCGCACCAATGGCAAAGACCCTTACGGGGTTTGCACCTGGACTGATACCTTCTTGGAAGTGGGATATGGACAAGATTTTTGAGGGTGGCTTCGAACTCTCCGACTACTATGGTATCTACAAAGTCTCCGGCTCTACCGATGGGCGTAACGTTTCTATCGCCTCCAACTGGGGCGACGTGAAGATCAATGCCTTCACGGGCATTACCATCTCAGCCCCTAACGGCGATGTGAGCATCACTGGCAAGAACGTGTCGATCAGGGCTGGCAATAACTTGACGCTTGAATCAGGAACGAACGTCAACTATAAGCTTTGGAAATCGAAGGACACCACGAAGGGCACCGCTGCCCAGATCATGTTGGACGTGACGGCACAGGTGGCTAAGAAACTTGCTGAGATTGCCTTGAATGTGTTCGATTTAACACTTGTCAGATCGACTGTAGAAATCTTCTTCCGCCCGGTAGAGGGAAGTCTTACATTAAAGTCCAACAGATTCCTGAAACTCTCGGCTGGCAATAACAACTGTTCCTTCCCCGCCAGTGCTTTCAACGTGGAGGAAAAGATGAAGATGCTGGATGAAATGAACAAGAAGGCGATTATGCAAAGTGCCGGTATCGGAAATGGCATGGTGAAACTTTTTAATATCATTCCGTCGATAACCGGACATCTGATGGAAAGATATGTTGAGAAATATAATGCCTGTGTAGAGTCGTTGATTTTAGTGAATAACAATATCACAATATTACAAAATTATGCTAATAATCAGGAAGAAAAATCGTGTCATACTTATGACGAACTAAAAGCTGATTTATGGGGACAAGATAAGGATGAGGATTGGAAAGAAGATAAGTTATTTAGTGACAATGTAGCTGTAGATGGTACGTATAACAACATTGTGAGTTTCGATTGTGCCAACCGCATATATCCCATATCTCGTCAATATACAAGTACAAACCTTGATCTTTATCTGCAAAGGGATGAAGTCATTGTTTGTAGACGTAGGGAATTAAGAGAAATGATAACGGAAGAATTCAATACATTGAGGAAAAATATCTTTGAGCTGACGCATTTGGAACTGACCAAGCAGGATGTCGATAAGGAGTTCGGGCACTTTATCTTGAGGCAAATGCCGAAGGATTATAAAAAGAAGGTACTGACCGCCTTTAGCAAGGCGAAGAGTGGTATTGAGTTTTCAGATGAGGATAAGGAACTTAATGGATTGATGGAGCTTTCAGATGACGGCATCAAATACATGAGACGACAGGTAGTCATGAACCTTTTAGAGGAATTTGGATTCAAGGATGATATGCGAAGACCAATCCAAATCGATGGCAATATTTTACCTTCAGTACCGGTTAAGCCCGATGGCGATAATATGGATGAAGGAAATGGAAATAGCATCATGAACGACGAGTGTTGGAACAACTATGTAAACAGTCTGAGTGGTGTTCCGCCCCTTGGCAAAGACCTGACGGCTGTCGGCGGCGCTTTGTTAAATGCCGTTTCCAGTGGTTTGGAAGCAGAGAAGAACAAACTGACGTTCTGGAAAGGTGCTGCCGAGATTAAGACTTGGGGTGAAGGCAAAAACGGTCAGATATTATTTGGGTCTGGCAAAGATACTTATGCCCTGAAAGATAATCAATTTGAAAAGGTTGAGTCCCTCAAATCTTCGATTACCAGCCTGAGCGATGCCAGCGATGGCCTTGATGACGATGACAAGAAATCACTCCAGGGATTTGTAGAGCAATTAAGAGATGTGTTGTTGAAATTTTAGAAGACAGTTGTTATGGGATATATATTTGATGATTGGAAAGCGCTACTGGAGAATTTTCAGAGCAGCGTTGAGAAGGATCTGGAGGAGATTCATCAGCAGAAGTCCGAGGTTCAGCAAATCAAGGCGGACATCTTCAACCGGCTTGACAACGGCCTCTATTACCGCGACGACAAACGCATCGTCATCTCTGCTCCAGAGATCGTGATCGGCAATGTCGACAAGAGTGGTGACCTGCTCAGTGGAGGCGTCGGCAACGTCATCGTCAAAGGTAACGGTGTCGCACTCGAAGGCGTCGGCGATACAGGCCACGTCGTTACCCGTGCCTCCAGCATCCGCCATACAGCAGTCGACCCAGGTGTTGACGGTGTGGAGAATGTGGTACATAGCACTTCGGAGATTGTTGACCAGGCCGGCAGCATCGTGCTCCACAGCAGCGATGCCAAGGATGCCTTCTCACAGACTCCCATACCTCCTGGAAAGGGAGGCGTCAGGATTCATGCCGACCGGCAGCTGAGTCTGGAGGCCACTGTCTCTGCTGAGGGTCGCAAGGAGAAGATCGAAGCGACCATCAGCAGTTTGACCAAGGAGGCGAAGACCTTGAGTGAACAGATTAACGGACAGAAGAAGAATGTGGAAGACTGCTTTAAGAAGATGTCGGACCTGCTCGAGAAAGAGAACAAACTGAATGCGGAGGAAGCTTTCCTCAACCGTGTGAACCTCACCGATATTGCAGAGATACATGAGGATATAGAAAGAATGACCCCATCACTGTATCAGGCCACCCTGCAGTTCATCCATCTTGTGGCTCGTCTCTCAGAGGTGAATCGTCGCAAAAAAGTCCTTGAGGCCGAGAAGGGCGATATCAAGACTGGCGATGATTTCAAGAAGAATTCGACAGGTGCTGAGATGAATATTGTGGCTGAACGCATCAGCGTTGCCACTACCGACGGCGACGGCAACCTGCATACCCAGCCAGGTGCCGGTATCAGTGTCAGGACACCGAATGTCAATATGAGTATGATGGATGACGAGGGTAAACTCGTGGAGGGTAGCAACTTCAGCGTGAATGCCGAGAACATCAGTCTGTCGTCAGTCTGCCCGTCGGAAGACAAGAAGGAACACCCCGTCACGGGAAATGTCTACATCCACTCGAAGAACATCAACCTCGAGGCTCTTGACTATCTGGCCGACGACAAGGGCTTCAAGGAGAAAGAGCTGACTAAGGACGGCAAGATAACGATGACGGCGAAGACAGTAGAGGTGGCAACGACTAACCCGAAGGATATCGAGCGCGACGACAAAGGTAAGATTACCAAAGGCGAATATACCGCTGAGGGTGATGTCATCATCCGGTCGAAGACCGTCGCTGTAGAGAGCCTCGACTACGAGGTGAAGGATGGCAAGCTCGAGACCAAGGCGCTGACCAAGGACAGTAAGATTGCCATGCGCACAGAGAAGATGGACTTCCTTGCTGCCGATGCCGAGGGCAAGGCTACAGGAACCATAAACTTGAATGCGAAGGCCGTCAGCGTGAAGTCGATGGATGTGGACAAGGAAAAGCTGACCGACGACAAGCTGGCCGCAGGCAGCTCGATGACCCTCGTATCAGAAAAGATGTACATAGGCGCGAAGTCGAAGGACGTGAAGAGCAAGAAGCTGCAGACCGTCTCAGAAGAGATCGGCGCCTTTGCCGACAAGACGCTGGAGATTCAGCAGGGAGAAGCGAAGGCCGTGTTGCAGCTGGCCGACGGCAAGGCAGCCTTGGGCAGCGACAAGAACCAGATCTGCGGCGATACCGAGGTGAAGGGCGAGGTAAAGGCTCCGAAGGCCACCGTCGACAACCTCGAGGCCAAGACGTCGTTCAAGTCACAGAACATCAGCGATGGTGTGGCAGCCGGTGGCGGTGGCGGCAGAGTCAGTGCCAAACTGAAAGCCGAAGACTGCAATTAAGCGAGAACAGAGCTAAGCTTGCTTAAGCTATGTCGAACGTGAGCAGGCTCGATGTGAAACATCAAGATGCGCCGAAGAGTTTAGAGTTTAAAGTTTAGAGTTTAAAGTTTATAGTTGAAATATATGAAAAGAGCTATTTTAAGAGAATACGACCAGTATGGTGAGGATCTGTCAGGCCATTGCGCCAGATTTTCCTATCGACTGATGAATCTCTGTGTAAAAGCTGAGGAGGTGTCCCTGTTGCCAGTAGAAGTGTTGATTGAGGGTGAACTGGAAAAACTCGAGAAATGTTGTATGACAGCTAGGAAGGATGAATACAGTTTCATGGTGGTCCCCAAGTTTGAGGAAGACCTGTCGGCTGTTTGCCAAGGAGTATTATTAGAACATCCGGAGTTCAAACAGACTATCGAGACCATGACCATTGACAGTGTTGATGAGGAAGGTAAACCGACGAAAAAGGATGTCCTCTATCTGCTGCTGACCATGCCCGAGGTGGACAACGACCGTTACAAGGTGCTCAAGAGCAGTGCCGAAGCACTTTACGACGAGTGTAAGGTCGCGATGGAACTTGCCAACTCCAAGGCAGATATGAAGTTTGCACCCCTGATGGTTGGTGAGAGCAAGGAAGATCTTGAGAAACTGAAAAAGTTGCGTGACAGTCTTAACAACCAGTGGACAGAACATCGCGAAAAGATCTATCACGAGAAGCTGCGCGAGATTGAGAATGCCCACAATAACTGGATGGCCGATCGTGTTGAGGATACGCTTAACGCATATGTGGAAAAAGAGCGTAATAGCGATGAGGCTGCACGTACGATGAGGCTGAATCCTGAAGATTATGAGTAACTTTGGAATGATAAACAGTTAATTTAAAATATAATAATATGATAAAAATAACGATTAAGGATCAAGGCGACAAGATGGTCGCTATTTTGGATGGATATCTTGATACACCCTCTTCCGCCAGAGCCGAAGAAGACATGCAGCCCTTGTTCACATGTAATGACAAGGATATCTTATTTGACTGTCAATATCTGGATTATATTGCATCGAGCGGACTGCGTCTATTACTCGGCATCTTGCAGAATGCGAAGGATCATGGTCACCATGTTTACATCAAGGATTTGAATGACACCATCCTTGATGCCTTCAGGGTTACAGGATTCATCAATTTGTTCGAGTATGTCTGATAAACATACTAACAAATCTCCTCGCCAAAACTGACGAGGAGACTTCTTATTTAGGCTGCAGGGCAGCGTATTCACGGGCGACGTTCTCGATGCAGGGGCACTCCTTGTGGGGGTTCAAGTCGTGGTGGCCCACGATCACGGCACGGGGGTAACGCCGGTGGAGATCTTCGAGCAACTGTCGCATGGCTGCCTTCTGCTCAGCCGTACGCGTGTCGGCGGGTTGACCGCGGATGTCGAGCCCGCCCTCGTAGCAGACGCCGATCGAGTGGGCGTTGTGGTTCTTGCAGTGGGCGCCGACCATCCATTCAGGTCTTCCGGGCTCGATCTCTCCGTTACGACGGACGACGTAGTGGTAGCCGATGCCGAGGTGGAATCCCCTCTTGCGGTGCCACGAATCGATCTGAGCCGCCGAACTCATCTGGTCGGGCTTCACTGCAGAACAATGAATAACGATTAACGTGATAGTTCTCATAACACGCTTCAGATGCTAACAGCACAACTGATAGTGGCCAGGGCCGTCGCGATCGAAGTCGCAATCGTCGCCACCCATTTCAGAATAGAAATAACAACTTTCTTCTTCATCTCTTGTCTCTAAACTTAGATTTAGCTACCCGTGTCGAAGCCACCGCCGTTGTCGCCACTGCCGTTCTTGGTGAAGGTCTTAGAGCTTACCTCAGAGGATACACCATTCTTGATGGCGATAGCCTTCACGGTGACGGTGTCAGTCAGGGTGAGTGCCTCAGAGTAAAGGCTGCTTTCAGCTGTTGGTGTGCTGCCGTCTACCGTGTAACGAATCTGTGCACCCTCAGGACCTGAGATAGTCGCCTGAGTCGACTCGTCGAACGGAGTCTCACCACTGATGGTAGGAGCTGCTACGGTCTCCGTCTGCTGAGAACCGCTCTGCTCAGAACCTGATGAAGAGCCGCCACCTGCGTTGTTGGTCTCTTCCTCCTCATCTTCCTCGACGTTCATCGAATTGTCGTGGGTCTCCTCGAAGACCACGTCCTTCACGAGTGTCTTGGCGATGACGTACTTCTGCTTGATCGAGCCGTCGGCCTTCTTCTCCTGACCTACGACCACACGCTCAGTCTCGGGCTGGAACAGCACGCGACGCGTGGTGATCGTGGCCGCCGAACAGTCCTCTTTCTTCACGACGCCGATGGCGGAGAAACCTACCTTGAAGATACCGATGCCGTTGAGGTGGATCTTCTGGCCCAACTCGAAGAAGTGCTTCATGGCCTCGCCCAACTCCTGGAGCACGGCAATGATGTCACTCTTCTTCACCGATGCCTGCGTCTGGATAAACGACGCCAGTTCCTCGGTCTCGATAAACTTCGTGTCGTACACGGCCTGCGCATAGTACTTGCCGTAGGCCGCCGACTGGTTGTTCTTGTTCTGTGTCTTAATGTACTTCTGACTCATGATTTGATTTACGATTTAAAAATTTACGATTTACGATTTTTTGTCGCGACATGTTTGGGTCGGGGCAACTGTGGGTCGTTCTGATATCTCCTTTGGGTTATCCGAGTATCTCCTTTCGCTCATGCTGACGTCTCCTTTCCCCCTATGGAAGGCATCTGCGTCACTCACGCAAGATACTTCCTTCACCCACGGAAGGCATCCCTTCGCCCAGGTTGCCGTTGCATCTCAAATGCAACGGCAAAGTTACAACATTTCAAAGAACACCCTCGGACATATTCCGCACTGACCGAGATAATCGGACTTAGCCGAGATAAGCCGTCTCAGTCATCAATATCGATACAGTATTTCTCTGCCAGGAACTTCACGACGTTTGGGGGCAGCACCCTTGCATTGGGTTTCAGCCCCATAGTTTCAAGCTGCTTCTGATAGGGCTTGCACCACTCCCTTAAAGTGTCGAGGCTCACCCCTGCCGCATCGGCCAACTCACTTTTCGATTTTGCTTTCATAAATAGAATCAGTTTTTCTGTTATTATGTCTAAACTAAATTTGTCGGATTTGACGGAATGACGATTTTGTTATAGACTTCTCACGCGTACCGGGTAGGCGCGGGCGCGGTACGCGTGACAACTCTTAGAATATTTCGTCAAATTCGTCATTTGCGTCATTCCCGGCCTCACTCTCAGGCCGCGCATCGTAGGCCAGCATCCGCTTGCGGGCCTCCATCTCCTCGGCACTGTAGGGCACGACGATATAGCCGCGGACGCCATGCGAACGCACCCGTTCGAAACCCAGATCCGTCATCGCACGGCCCACCTGGTTGGCCGTAAGCCGCAACACAGGGTTGCTGCCCACCATCTGCAGGATGTCGGTGGCACTGACGAACTGTCCCGGCTCGCCTGTCCCCGGCATACGCAGGTACTTGCTGATCAGCTCATGGGCCGACTTTGGCGTCTCGAAGGCGCGGTTATGCTCCGAGAGCTGGCGGATCTCGTCCTGCGAGAACCAGTAGCGGAAGCCCTCCTGATAGAGGGCATAGGCCTGGGCGTAGATGCCGGCATAGTTGAACGGATGGTCGCGGGGCGAACGGATCGACTCCACCTCGAAGGGCAGCCAGCGGCGGTTACCCGTCTCGTCGCTGAGGAACTGCACGTTGTTACCCGTGCCGCAGAACGAGGCGATATGCTGGCGGTGCTCATGGAAGTGGGCGTAGGCCGCCCGCTCGTCGATCGACGGCATCGTCAGCGCCGCCTTCAGCTGGTTCAGTTCCGAGGGCCGCATCGTGTCGAGCTCCTCGCAGCAGACAAGGCCGTACTGCGCCAGTGTCAGCAGGTCGTCGCGCCCCATACGGTTCGAGTTGGTCTTCGTGTAGAAATAGCTCTTCAGCTCGGGAGGCAGCAGATAGTTGAACCAGGTCGTTTTGTAGCTGCCCTGCTCTCCGATGAGCACCAGCATCACGTGGTTGACCACCGTCTCGTCGAGCCAGCCCGCCACCATCGCCACGAGCCACTTCTTCAGGTACTCGTAGAAGAGCATCTGCTTCTCCACGCCCCCTCGGATGGTGACGGATACCGACAGCTCGATGATGTAGTCGTCGCCGTCCCAGGGCGGCAGGTGGTCGAGGTAGTAGCGGAAGGGGTGGTACTCCTCTACGAAGTCCGACTCCAGCACACGGTAGATGTCCTGCGCCCGGACGGGCTTCTCCTTCGACAGCTCCACCCAGAGACTGTTCACGACGCGGTCGGAGATCGGCTGCCAGTCGGTCCCGTCGGTCTCGTAGTTCGACGGCAGCCTGCACTCCACCCGCCTCGTGATCACGTTATGCCTGAGGTACAGCCTCCCGCCGAGGAACCCCTTGATGTCCTCGACCGACGCATATACCTCCCGCCAGTTCTTTGCATGCAAAGCGTCCCTTTGGGCCGAGCGCTTCTTGTGCTCCTTCGGCTCGCCGTCCCCCTCGGCTGCAGCTTTTCGCTTGCGTTTCTTCTTCGGTTTTTCTTCACTCATAGGTAAATCGTGTTAATGTTGCAAAGGTAGGAATAATATAGTCCGCAACCAAGCGATTGCGGATAAACTGGTATACTACAGGGATACTAATTTTTGTTGCACATCCGCTTGTATCTTTTCAGCAAAGCATACAACGTTGCCTCACTCTTACTGAGGTTGGAGTGTGTCGCCATGTAGTGGGCTAGCACAGACATGGGGGTAAACAGACCATCGTTGATAATCAGGTATATAAGATCCATATATACCTCAATCGGACGAATCCAGTCAAAGTCAAAGAAGAAGGTGTTCATTTTGAGTGCCTCTTCTTTTTCCAAGCCAATAAGGGCAGGCCGCCAAGTGTCAATAACACTGTGAAGCATCTCATGATGCTCTTTTCGGAACAGGGCCGACAGTGGGGTGTCGGCAGTGATTTCAGTTCTTTGCATAATCTTTACATTTTATTGTTTGACATTATGCAAGGCCGGTCTTGCGGTGGCAAAGGTATGGTAAGATTATCAGATGTCCAACTTTTGATGTCCCTTTGGTGTCCCTTTGATGTCCCTTTCAAGTTTAGCACCGCTCTATTCCCTTCTTTACAGCTGAGGTAGTGTTTCCAAGGTTGCAATTGTCCACAATCAGTTGGTGATACCATGACCAGTGAGTATCCTGAAAGCAAAGGAACCAAAGCTCTTTCAACTTACTATAGCATACAGACTGCGGATGTTTTTCCAGATTGAACTCAATGGGATAAATACCGCAAGGCTTACTCACCAGGTAATAGTCTAAATCCTGGCAAAATTCAAATAATATGGCGTGGAGCGACGGCTTGACATGAGGGAGAAAGACGTAGAAAGCAATTGAATGTTTTTGACAAATGCCGCAGACATTACAATGTGGAATCTTTCTGATTAACTCTGCTAAGGTAAGCCTAAGATTGTCTACATCGGACTCCAGGGCGCTTACTCTTTCCTGGAGCCCGCAGACTTCTTCTGGCTTTTCCTTGTCTAGCATAGAGAGCTTTGTTTCTGGTTATTGGCAGAGATTGGCGCAAAAGTAATTACTTTTTAGGAAATAACCAAAAAATCATAGATTTTTCTTGTGATTATAATATATTTAAACACTCCAACTCACATTTTTATTGTCAAGACCATGACCGAAAGCCAGTGCGTAGCCGAGCTGTTTAAACTATATCAAGAACTTATCGGCACAAAAATAGTATAATAACTTAATACCCTATGATGCGTGATCCTTGTGTGTCATAGAGTGTGGGTCTTATAAATAGTGTGTCTTCCAGAATATGGTCGTACATGATACGGGAATCATCAACACTATACATGCTTACTGCGTATTTTGCTGAATGCCTCTTCACCCAACACGCTCTTGAACATATCGTCCACAGAGTCATAGTGAGTAACTCGTCCGTGCTTCACGTCGTCTAAGGCTTCCTGAAAGCCCTTGGTTTTCGTGATGTCGAACTCCTTTTGCTTTTGTTTCTTCACTAGCGTAACGCCTTTCAGCATGCTGATGGCTTTCTTGATGTCGTTCACCATCGACAGGTCGCTGATGCTTACCAATAGCTGGGCTGCAGCGGGAACTTGTTTTGTCGTTGCCATAATTCTCGTTGTTTATACGTTCCGTCTGCAAAGATAGAAAAAAATCAGGGAAATAACAAAAAAAACACAAAAGTTTTGTGGATTTTGCAAAAAAAATAGTATTTTTGCAATGGAAAAAGACACACGGGGACAGGTACCCTGTGTCGTCTCTCAGCTATGATGATTATGAAGAAAAGACAATTACAATGGATGTCCGCCGCCATCATCGTCTGCGGCCTGGCATCAGTGACCATGACCTCGTGTTACACAGGTATCGACAACCCCGTGGTGACTCCCGATGTGCCCAAGCCGGAGGTGAAGGACTACGTGGAGCGTATGTATCCCGTCGTAGATCCACAGAACAGTTCCCAGGGTATGGTGATGCTGCGCTTCTACAACGACATGCCCAGCGTGGCTTACGTCAGCATCAGCAACTTCCAGAGCATCATGTATCCCGGCACGACGGTGCAGGTGGTGAAGACTGCCGAGCATCAGTACGCCCTGGCCAGTCCTTGCGGCACGGC
>JAEEGG010023451.1_pt1 | contig 12051 bp, 14 predicted proteins | sample 9134161 | NCBI WGS metagenome assembly JAEEGG01 (sample SAMN16246543, study PRJNA631951) | gut metagenome | biome: gut microbiome; feature: rumen; material: CR-attached | host: Bos | place: Iran: Karaj | collected 2018-10 | reverse complement strand
CCTTGGTCGGCAGTTTGTCGCCGAAAGCCGCTGCCGCCTCATCGATTTTCCTTTTCCTCCTCTTTCTGGCAGGAGAACGTTCCAATACCCAACAGTGCTATAACTGTAAGGGTTAAAATTGTTTTTAAGTTTGATTTTACCATTTTAAATGAAATTTAAATTTACTATTACTATTTGAGAATTAATACTTTATAATTGCCACACAAATCATCAGGCGCAAGGAATCCCTTATGGAGTTTCAATCGAACAGGATGCTTTCCTGTTTCAAAAAAGAAAAGCGTTGTTTTCAGATAGAGAACGTTACTAACGACCGCTGTCCAAATTTTGGGGTCCATTATATATAACGCTGTCCAAATTTTGGGGACCATTTTAGTATAAAGTTCGGAAGCCATTATTTATCGCGCTAATATTCAACGAGATTGATATTTTTCCAATCATATTTTGAGACGATGGACTGTTCTCTGATTATAAGTTGCGTTACGAATCGTGTATTTGCATAAACCTTTTGAAGGATATTTGTATCTACAAACAATAAAGAATCTTTATTATAAAAAAAACTTCCAATGTTATATTTATCAATTATAACAATTTCATAAGTATCAAGTTTTAATATTCCCATATAACCTCTAAAATCAATGAGACCTGAGATATTTTCTGAAAAACGCACGACAGAATCATCATTATATTTATCAAATTCCACAATGTAACATTTAAGTGTATCCTTCCCCTCATGTTCCAATGTAGTTTTTGAGTAGTTGATATAACCTGACAATTCACTGATGAGTTTCTTATTGAGAGCAGGTTTTTTATTGTTATTTATTTCAAAAACAATGTTTTCATGTCTAGATTGGGAACAAGAGCAAAAAAGAAAAACCAATGCAGAAAAAATACAAAAATATTTCATACTATCTTGTGTTAAGAGTTCCAAAAAAGAAATCACTACTTTTTTTTATGGTTTTAATAAAACTTGGAATTTTACCTTTTCTAACGTGCCATAAATTATTTGACATTGGGAAATAAACATAACTTGTTGTTTTTGAATATTCCGGCGCATATGTGTTGTTGTAGTAGTCTGAAGGTTTAAAGACATAAGGAGGAGTCCAGCCCATTGAACTTAATTCTTCTTTAATATCTACATCAGGATGAGAATGAATAAATGTAACTACTGATTGTTGGGAATAACCCATATATCTTGCACCAGGAGATTTATCCTCAACATGAAACGTACCAATTGCATAACAATCCCTTTTATTACCATTATTAAATCGGTCTAAACGCCATTCAACATTTGTATTATCTGCCATAGATTTAAAAACATTTAGCATTGCACTTTGCATATTTTCGTCTCCTAAAGATTTCGATAGATTATTCCCGTCCCTTATTTCCACTTTTGTTAAATCACTCAAAATTACATGATAATTTTTCCCTTTAAATGTTTTTGTATTTCCATTGCTAAAAATGACAGTTTGTTGTTTTATTCCTCCTTTATTTCCTGTTTTACTGACATAACCCATTTCATCCACCTTCCATTCATCTCTACCATCCGGATCAATCATTATGATGGGATTATTTTTACAATACACATATGGAGAAAACCATGGTTTCTTTTCAAACATGGGGTCTCTGCTTGTGAACACCGGCGGTTTATAATACCTTGCTTCGTAGTAGTACATCCCCGTTTCTTCATCCAACTCTTTGGCGTTGAAACTGTATTTTGGAATGATGTCACTGCCGAAGGTGGCATTGAACTCTGTGGTGATTTCACCGAAAGGAGCGTAAAGGAACCCTTGGGTTATTGTTGCGTTATTGTCTGTGACATACGCGGTGCTTCCCAAGTGGTTCATGTGGTAGTAGAAGATGTCGGAGGTGGCATTGACGGGTTGCAGGGAATTAAATGCCACATGCGGCGTAAAGGAAAAAATCCGTCTTCCATAGCATGGCTGCGGCGAAAGAACGATGCTGTAAGTTAAGATGCTTCGCATCTTTTTCTCCTCGCAGCTCAGCATAGTCCAAGCACGCTTGGCCTCTGCATTCGCCTGCATCGTCGATTGCGTCGTTCCGCCTGCAGGCTTGCGTAATGGACAGGATTTTTTTCCCCCGCCGCAAACGCCATTTCTTTTTGCTCTGTTACCTTCGGTGAAGTTTGCTCTCGCTCTAAAAAACGAACAAGTTCTTTTTTGCTCGCTTGCCGCAAACTTTCTTTGGGCGAGCAAAGAAAAAGAAGGAAAGGAATTGCAGGGAAAGACTGCATTGTTTTGACCGTAACTTATATTATAACATGCCATTTGTTTACCTTTGGGCTTCAAAACCGTTTACAATAACGCGAAAGTTTTTGAAATATTGTCCGCATTCCATTGCCGTTTTATGCCTGTTTCCATATAATTAAACCAAAATTTGACAGGTGCATATTATGCCCCTTCACTATATATAAACGCTTGGGAACCCCAAAATCTCACACTTAAATGAAAAAAAAATTTCACATTTTTTATAATATATTAAAATACAGATGATTGTAAAAATAGAAAAATGCTTTTTTTCCGTCCTGCCATTCATTTTATTCTGCATACGGCTGCCTTTTCTTTTTGTTGGTTAGTCCCAGCCGTATTTTTCATCATTTTAGGGGAGGGGATTTCCAATTGGGTTCCGTTACTTTTGCAACTGTCACGGAAGCGTGACGGATTGCAATTGAATTAACTTATGTTTAACTTAAACTTTATTGGAAATGAAAACTTTAAGAATTATGTTCGTGGGACTGCTGGTGGCCGGTGCGGCCATGATGACAGGCTGTAAAAAAGACAAACCTGCCGAAGAGGTGGAGGGAAGTTACAAGGGCACGCTTGTGATGAGCGTCTCCGGTAAGGAGCAGGGGCGGCAGGAGGCCACCATGACCCTGAAGGCGGAGAATGAGGAGAAGGCGACCCTTGTCATACCTGCGATGGGTGAGGGCAGGATGAGCGCCCCTGAAATCACTGTCAACGGCATCCAGGTCACAAAGAACACGGACAAGAACTACACATTGGAGGAGACTCAGGTCGAATTCAAATCCGGCGAAACAACTTGGAAAGGGTCTTTGAAAGGTGAGGTGAAGGACAAGAAATTAGGGCTGGAATACCAGCTGACGCCCGGTTCCATGCCGATGTCCATCCAGTTTGTGTTTAACATGTAATAAAAGATGAAGAAAAGAGCCTGCCTGTTTGCGCTGTTGCCGCTGTTTGTGCTGTGCTGCTGCGGCTGCGAAGGGATTTTCGGCGGCATTTATGACAAGCCTGTCCGCAGTTCGGAATATGGCTTCATCGAAATCAACGATGACAACAGCGGCACCATCCATATCGATGCCACCAGCTATGCGCGCTGGACATACATCCGCCTGAAAGGCAAAACCACCGACACCTCCAATGTGCTGAAGGGGGAGATGGCGCCGGCGGAATGGGACTTTGCCCTGCACCGCTATGATGTGCGGACAAACGGAGGCTCCGCTTTTGAAACAGAATGTGTGTCATTGGAGCAGTTGCGGGAGCAGGGCGTTCCCGCAACCGCCCTTTTCATTCCGGACACGCTCTCCCGCGTGGCCATAGACATGTCAGGCATGATGGACGGGAATATCTTATATGACACCTGCCTGCTAAATCCGGTACTTTCGCGCTGGATGGATGTCAACACATCCACCATGCCGCCCGTCTATACCATGAGTGGGCGGCCCTATATACTGCGGCTGGCCGACGGCAGCCGTGCCGCACTCCATTTCACCGGCTTCACCGACGCCTCGGGAGCCAAGGGCTACATCACCATCCGGTACATCTATCCTTTCTGACGGCGATGAATACTTATACATGCAGTGCGGCACCGTTCAGATGCCGCATTGTATGCTTTTTCAGTCTTTTCATAAATTAATTGTTTTTGTTTTCATCTCTTCCTAATTTTCAAAATGAATGCTTTCTTCGCTTCTGATAAAAATATATGGTACGACAAAATCCGGCCCATCATCACCGAACCCTTTGCCGGGTATGATCTTATACGGGTATTTGTCCCATGTCGCCCACATTCTGAAGATATCCTTGATATAAAATTTTTTCCCCATATTGCCATTTATTTTATCCTGGATAGCCTGTTCCGTACTGTCAGGCAACTTGCGGAAATTTGTATCCCCGACATATAGAAACACAAAGGGCACTTGGTCGGACGGTGTGGAACCATCTGTCACCTTGTATAGGGGATTAAGAAAATACTTAATACAGATTGTATCCGTGACATATCCGGCCACCATCAGTGTATCATACTCCGACAGCGGAAGTTTGAAACGACCTCCGTGTTCGCATGATTCCCAATGCCCCAAACGGTAAAACAGCGTTTTCACACTGTTATAATCCTTGGATGAAATCTGCGGAAGGTTCATTTTGGCAACGCCTTTACTGTAGCCGTCGCAATCAGCGCCATATCCTCCCTCCGGAATATCACAGGATTGCAGTAGTATAAGAAACAAAGCAAGATAAAATGCTATTTTCCTCATATTATTCCTCCTTTCCTTTTTTCAGTTCATCAATCTGTTTCTTTCTTTTCATAACTCCTTCAGTTTTATTCTTTCAGATGCCAGACATCATCCCCTGCTTTTATTTCGGCTATTCCTTTTCCTTTGATGACAACCATCCTGTCATTCCCCTTCTCCAAAATCACTGTGTCTCCCACTGTTTTTGAAAAGTTCCCGGAAAAAGGGTCGCCGTAGAATTCTTTCTGCATGTCAATGTCAAGCGTTGTGCCTGTACCAAATCTGCAACGAAATGTCATTAGAAATGCAGAACTTCTTGTATCCATAACTCCATTAATATATAAACTGTCCGAATCAATAGTGAAACTCTTTTGGGAATCATATCCATCACCGCATTTGCATGTATATGGAAGATAATATGTCTCAGAAGTGTGCATGGTGGAAATGCTGCCAGAAAGATGTTGGTTGCAGTCGTTGACAAATGTCAATTTTTGATTTCCCACATAGGGGAAATAGTCTCTAAGTTCATAAGGAAATGCATGAAACTCCCTTTTGCAAGAAATGGATAAATCGCATAAAATAAAAATAAATGTTAACCAGACAAAAATATTCTTTTTCATCATACCTTGATTTTAAAATTTATAACCCACACCAAAATTAAAGCTGTGATGCCCTCGGTTAAAATCAACAACGCCATCCGCTGTAGTTATATATGGGTAATAATACGTGTTAATAAAACAATAGTCAAAATGATATGAGGCAAAAGCCATCCAACTCCCCATGTTGTATCCCAACCGGATTCCAGGGCTCAACATAAAGCAAGTTTGCTTATCTGTTCTGTTATTATTGTGGTCAAAAGTGAATTTGGTCCAACACCTCCCCATGGCAACATAAGGGTTAACATTAAAATAGTTAAAATCCAGAGAATAATCTGGAGCAATCAGACAGGAATGGTTCTGTTGCAAACAATCGAACTTGGTGGAATAGGTTCGGTCATTAAGTTTTACAAAACAAAAGACCGGATCGAATTCGCTGTAGGCATATCCCACGCCTATTCCCCATTTCGTCCCCAACATGCGGTGATAAAACAGGTCTGCCACTGGACGGAACTCTGCAATACATGTTGGCGAATATCCTTTCTGTAACACCAAAGCCCCTCCGCTTACAAGTACAGCATTTTTCTTGTCAGGAGCAGTCATCTGCTGTTGGGCGACTACTGTCCAGTATCCGGATAGCATCATTAGGATGGCTATAGCAAACCTGTTTACACCATTCATTCCTTTACTCCCTTTCCCTTTTTCAGTTCGTCAATCTTGTCGCCGAACAGCAGGCTGCCGTTCCTGTTCATGTCATTCCCTATGGATTTGTCGGAAAAATCTTTCTGCACATTCAGCTGATTGGCAAAACGTACTGCACAGGATCGTATTTCACGCACACTTGCCTGCTGCTGGGCTATTGATCCCGTATAAGCCAGTAATAGTATTCCACAGAATAAAACTATTTTCCTCATATTATTCTTCCTTTCTGATTATAATGTCATTGGAGTCTGACACAAAAATGTATGGGACAGCAAATCTCGCAAGGGACATATTATATCCGGGAGCAATTTCCGAATCGAATAATGTGTCGGCAACATATAGCAGATTGCATTCCCCCTTAAAAAACAGCTTTTTGTCTTTTTTACCAACTACTTTGTTTATTATGTCTTTATGTACTTTTGTCGTATCAATTCCAACAATGATGTATGGAGCAATGTCCTGACTCTTATCACATATTTTATACAGGACACTCCTTAGATAGGTATCCAAATTCTTTTCACGCCACAAGTCATGGTCATTCGTACAAAATGAAATGTAGTAGTCGGAATTTCCAGATTTGGATATTTCCTTAATGACGTACCCGCAAACTTTCAGAGAATCCCCCTCCTTCAAACCGGACCGGGTGTTGAAACAGCAGCTCCATTCCCAGCCGCCAACATGATAAAACACTGATTGTACAGAATTGTACTGGCCAACAACCATGTCTTCAATGGTATTAGCTTCCTTTTGAAAGCTAATGCAATCTGTACCGTCGCCTTCCGGAAATTGCATTTTACTGCATGAAAATAATAACGTACAAGCAGATGCAATCAATACTAAAAAGTATTTTTTCATCTTCCTACTCCTTTCCATTTTTCAGTTCATCAATGTTGTCGCCGAACAGCAGGCTGCCGTTACCGTTCATGTCATTCCCAATAATGGGGGCTTCCGGGTCATTCATTATTTTTAAATATTTGATTATAAATTTTGAATATTAATGACAAACAGATAATGTTAAAAAAATCGTGCAAAAATACAAATTATTCCAATACCTTTTTCAATTTCACAGGAAAAATGTAGGTGCGTGGCGTGCCGCGTCCCTACATGCGCAAATGTGTCCTTACTTTTTTCCGCATGGGCGGCGTTTTCTTTAGGTTAGATACAGCCGCATTTTTCATCATTTTAGGGGAGGGGCTTTCTCCTCGCATTCCACTACTTTTGCAACCGTCACGGAAGCGTGGCGGGATATAAGTGACAGACCTGAAAATATAGGGATTATTACTAATGAATTTCTGACGGCGATGGGGGCTTTGTTGAAATATCGGTTTGTTTTTCTGCTTTTGGCGGTATTCGGCCTTGCGGGGGTGGATGTTTCCGCGCAGCAGACGGGGCATTTTATTCGCGGCGAGGTGAAGGATTCCGCCACAGGCCAGCCTTTGGTTGGTGTCAGCGTAAGTGTGGAGGGGACAAGGTATGGCGCCGTGACGGATGGGAACGGGCTGTTCAGGGTGAATCTGCCTTCAGCCGGCACCTATTCGATAGTCTTTTCCCATATAGGTTATGAAAAGGAGTTGCGCAGGGTGACAACGGATAATTCCAGATTGGTTTACGTCGGCATGAAGATGGATGTCCGCGCATTGTCCCCGATGGTGGTGACCGGCACGCGCACGCCGAAGCTGCTGAAGGATGCGCCAGTGGTCACGCGGCTGATCGGTGAAGATGACATCCGGACGCTTGACCTGCCGGATGTGCAGGATGTGCTGCAGGCGGAGCTGCCCGGCATCGAGTTCAGCTATTCCATGAACCAGCAGGTCGGGCTGAACATGTCCGGGTTCGGGGGGAAATCCGTGCTTTTCCTGGTGGACGGGGAGCGTCTGGCGGGGGAGACGCTCGACAATGTGGACTACAGCCGTCTGAACATGGACAATGTCTCCCGTATTGAAATTGTGAAGGGGGCGGCCTCATCCCTTTACGGCTCCAACGCGGTGGGCGGCGTGGTGAACATCATCAGCCGCGAGAATGACGAAAAATGGAGTTGCCAGGCCAACCTCCGTTACGGCACGCACAACGACAGGCGTTTCGGAGGCTCGCTCGGATTCAGGGCGGGAGCTTTCAACAATATGGCCAACCTCCAGTATGCCGCCTGCGATGCCATACAGTTGGCCAACGCTGGCGACTACAGCCAAATTTACGCCAACCATTCGCTTAATGTGAAGGAGCGTATGACCTATACCATGAAAAAAATGAAGCTGACGGGCCGCGCCGGATATTTTTTCCGCGCCCGTGAGGCGGAAAGCTATGCGACGGAGCGTTACCGCGACTACACCGGAGGCTTGAAGGCCAATTGGTCTCCTGACTCGGCAAATGATTTGGAGCTGGCCTATTCCTTCGACCAGTACGACAAAAGCGACTACACCCTGAAGGAGGGTCTGGACATCAGGGATTACAGCAATGTGCAGCATTCCCTGAGAACCATTTTCAACCGCACCTTCCGTGGAAAGCATATCCTTACCGCAGGCGGGGACTACCTTTATGACTATCTGATGAGCTACCAGTTTGCACAGGATGGGGCGCACCTGCAGCATACGGCGGACGGGTTCCTCCAGTTTGACTGGAATCCCACTCGGCGGTTCAACATGGTTTCGGCCCTGCGTTACGACAACTATTCCGAAGCGGACGTGCGGCACCTCTCCCCGAAGCTTGCGCTGATGTACAAATGGGAGAACTTCTCCCTCCGCGCCTCCTATGCGGACGGCTTCCGTGCCCCCACGCTCAAGGAGATGTACATGCAGTTCGACATGGCCAGCATCTTCACCATTTACGGCAATCCCGGCCTGAAGGCGGAGACCAGCCGCAATTTCAGCATGGCCGGCGAATTCACCCGTGGCTCATACAACGTAACGGTGACGGCCTTTTACAACCATGTGGCAAACCGCATCACCACTGCGTGGAACCGTGCGCTGGAGGGGATGCAGTATGTGAACATGTCGCCGCTGTGGATTTCCGGCACAGACGCCAATTTCTCCGCCAAATGGAAGAACGGGTTGGGCACCAAGCTCTCCTATGTGTTCACAAATGAGCAGATTCCAAAGGGGGAGCCGGAGTTTTCCGCCACACGTCCTCATTCGGCCACCGCACAGCTCACATACGCGAAAAAATGGCGGCGTTACGGCTTCAACGTTGCGTTGTCAGGGCGTTTGCTCTCTGCGGTTACCTGCGACGAATACCTTTCGCTCACCAATTTCGAGGAGACAAAAAAAGTCACCTATCCGGGCTACAGCATCTGGAAACTCACCTTCGGGCAGCATTTCCGCAAGGCGTTCCACCTGACACTCTCCGTCGACAACCTGTTCAACTATGTGCCGGACTATTATTACAGCAATTCGCCCTTCACGACGGGAACCACCTGCTCAGTCGCGTTTTCGGTGGATTTCGGGAAAATTGGGAAAAACAAATGACAAAAACGTATATGAAACGAAAAGGAAGAATAATCATCGGGATTGGAGCGGTGTTGCTGCTGGCCGCCGTCCTGTTCTGGCACTTTTGCTGCCGGCCCACACGCATCGCGTTCGTCAATTACCAGATCACGACATTAGGGCAGATTTCAAAAAGCAACAGCAGCCGCTTCATACGCATCAGGGAGGTGGGGCTTGACAACCTGAAACAGTTGCGCCGCTGCGACATGATTATGATTAACGGCATGGGGCTGCGCATTACGGAGGAGCAGCGTGCCTTTTTGTATAAGGTGTCGGGGAGGGTTCCAATGCTCTCCACGGCAGTCACCAATCCCGACAACTATATTGTTTCCGTGGATTCACTGACGGCTGACACGCTGGCGCAGTATCTGGCCGCAGGCGGAAGGGGGAACTACCGCAGCATGCTGGACTATATCCGCCTCCATGTGGACGGCAAGCATTTTTTTGTGCGTGAGCCGCTCCCTGTGGTGAAGGCCTCAAGTGAGCTGCTTTACCATGCCGACCCAAAGCATCCCGATGAGGAGGAGCTGGGATTCAACTCCATTGCGGAGTACCATGCCTTTTTAAAGGCGCACAAGCTTTATTCGGAGCAGTCACCATGTGTGGTTGTGACCGGGCAGATGGGTGAGCCGGAAGCCCTGGTGCGACAGCTGGAGAAAAGCGGGAACAGGGTGTATCCGGTGCGGAACATGCGGGCCTTTATCCGTGACGGTCATGCCGATTCGGTGAGGGTCTCCGCAGTTGTAAACATGGCGCACGGGCGCATGGGGGACTATATGGTGCGTTATCTGGAACGGAACAACATTCCGCTGTTCACCACAGTATATGTCCCGCAGCTTACTGAAGAATGGGAGGCGGACAGGATGGGCATGAGCGGCGGCTTTTTCTCCCAGAGCGTTGTCACGCCTGAAATCGACGGTGCCATCCGGCCATACGCCATATTCTCCCACCGGATTAATGACGAGGGGCTGACCGAAATATATGCCGAGCCGCACCGGCTCGCCGATTTTGTGGAGACGGTCAACCGTTATATCGCTTTGAAAAGAAAGCCGGAAAGCGAGAAGAGGGTGGTGGTCTTCTATTACAAGGGGCCGGGGCAGAACGCCCTGACAGCCTCCGGCATGGAGGTGGTGCCATCCCTGTACCGCCTGCTGCTGCTGTTGCGCGATGAAGGCTATAACACCGGCACGCTGCCTGCATCCGCCGATGCGCTCGGCAAAATGCTGCAGCGGCAGGGGAGTGTTCTCGGAAGTTACGCGGAGGGTGCCTTTGAACGTTTTATGAAGGAGGGGAATCCTGAAATGGTCACACGGGAGCAGTATCTCTCCTGGGTTAAGAAAGCCTTGCGTGACGACAGATATTCCGAGGTTGTCTCCCAGTATGGGGATTTTCCGGGAAAATATATGAACTCCGGCGAAAAGCTGGCGGTGGCGCGGCTGCAGTTCGGCAATGTGGTGCTGATGCCGCAGCCCATGGCCGGACTTGGCGGCAACACCTTCAAGATCGTGCACGGCACGGAGAGCGCACCGCCGCACACCTACATCGCCGCATATCTTTGGGCAAGGTTCGGCTTCCATGCCGATGCCATTGTCCATTTCGGCACCCATGGCAGCCTCGAGTTCACGCCGCGCAAGCAGACCGCCTTGTGCGACAACGACTGGCCGGACCGTCTGATCGGGACGATGCCGCATTTCTATCTCTATACAATCGGCAATGTGGGCGAAGGGCTTACTGCAAAACGCCGCTCCTACGCCACGCTGCTCTCATACCTTACGCCGCCATTCATGGAAAGCGGTGTGCGCGGCAGCTACCGCGAGTTGTCCGAAAGTATTAAAACCTATTATCATACATTGGAACAGCATGGGGATGTGGAAAAGGCCTCCCTTGAGGTCAAGCGGCTGGCGGTAACTCTGGGCATACACCGCGCACTTGAGCTTGACAGCAATCTCTCCATACCGTACAGCGAGGATGATATCGGACGCATTGAAAACTTTGCGGAGGAGCTGGCCAATGAGAAGATGGCCGGGCATCCCTATATCCTTGGAGAACCTTATGAAAAAAGGCATATTGAAAGCAGCGTCTTCGCCATGACGACCGATCCGGTGGCCTACAGTCTGTTGGCTTTGGACAAGTTGCGCGGCAGGGCTGTTCCCGATGCGGAACGCCGCCGCACGGAGTTTTCCGCCCGTTATCTGCAACCGGCACGTGAGCTGGTGTCGCGGATTCTCCAAAATCCTGCCGTGGCGACCGATGCGCTGGTCTGCAAGGTGGCTGCCATCACACCGGAAGAGCTGGAGCGTGCAAGGGAAATTTCGGATGCGCAGGCACCTGTCGATATGATGTCGATGATGGCCTCCATGGCTGATGAGATGCCTGGAGCCACCCATGCCGACCGCAGCCGTCCGGCGGGGCAGCAGGATGGGATGAGTCGGATGATGCGCAGGATGGGCGGCGGCATGAAGCCTGAAAAGGCATTGAAGATGGCCAAAATGATGGGGGCAAGCCCTGAAGCTCTGAAAAAGATGGAGAAGGCCATGAAAAAGGAGGCTCCATCCGCTGCAGCCGTGTCAAACCGGTCTGACAGCGGCATGATGAAGGACGGTTACAGCCGTGAGGAGATCCAGTGGGCACTGGCGGTGATGGAGGTGGAACGGAGCATCCTGAATGTGAACCGCTACCGCCAGCTGTTGCAGGAGAGTCCCTCCATGGAGCTCCGTTCCATCGTGAATGCGCTTGACGGTGGCTACATTTCACCCTCACCCGGCGGTGACCCCATTGTCAATCCCAACACGCT
>JAEEGG010023446.1_pt1 | contig 12054 bp, 5 predicted proteins | sample 9134161 | NCBI WGS metagenome assembly JAEEGG01 (sample SAMN16246543, study PRJNA631951) | gut metagenome | biome: gut microbiome; feature: rumen; material: CR-attached | host: Bos | place: Iran: Karaj | collected 2018-10 | reverse complement strand
CGTTCGCCGCCAAGACACATCCCAGCGAGAGTCCGAAGACAAAACCTCCGATGATAGCACCGAGCCACGGATCCTCGATAATAGGTTCCGGCAAGATAGGAATGACCCTGTACCAGAAGGTGATAGCCGCCACTCCGACCATCGTCCGGATGGTGAAACGCCAGCCGACAGTGAGTCCCGCAATCAGGAGCAGTATCGCATTGAAAACGAAAGTAGTAAGCCATACAGGCACCGCTCCTCCATATTCCGGGAAGAGCGAGGGGAAGAGTCCTCCCGTGACATAATAAATAGCCGAACATATACCCGTGAGTCCTCCGCCGACGAAAGCGTGCGGCAGAAGTACCCAGTTAACCATAAGCGCCATAGGGGCAATGCCTATGATAATAACCAAGTACTCGAAGACGGTTCTTGCGCGCGAAACTTGCGGCGTGTTATGAGGGTTGACTAACTGACTGTAGCGCATAGAAAGGTGAAAAGTGAAAGGTGAAAGGAGAAAGGTGAAAGGTGATGTCGAGCCGGATCACCATTCACCATTCACCTTTCACCATTCACCTTTCACCCGCCTCCTCGACTCTCTCGCGCGCCGCGCGGGGCGCACGCCGCTGGAAAGCGACACCGGCAAGCACGAGACCGTGCACGACGCCTGGCTCGCCGCCCTGCGCAGCGACTCTGGACTCCTCCATTGGCCCAACGCCGAAGACGCGCGCGACCTGATGCGCCAGCTGAACACATGGCGCGCGCCGCTCGTCGTCTCCGCCGCCGACCGCGCCGCCCTCACCTTCACGCTCGAGCCTTCCTCATCCGAGGACGCCCCATGGCAACTGACGCTTGCCGCCCCTCCAGCCACGCGCCTCGGACTCGTCTCGCTCGGGCAGGCCGCCACGGTCTATCCGCCGCTCCGCAACCTGCGCGGCGGCGTCCTGGACCTCACGCGCGCAGAGGCGGAAACGTTCCTCCAGACTGGAGCGGTCGCCCTCGCATCCGCCGGCTATTCGGTGGTGCTGCCAGACGGCGTCGTGGGCGAACACGTGTCCGCCGCCGCCGAGCTGGGCGACGCCGAAATCGCCTCTGACGCGCTCGCGCCTGTCCGTTCGCCCATTCCGGCGAAGCTGACCATCCGCGTGGACGGCGAGACGGTCTCGGAGCAGGAGATCGAGTTCCTGCTGGACCAAGGGTCTCCGCTCGTGTTCTTCCGCAACAGGTGGATCGAGGTCGACCGCAACGTGCTGCGCGAGGCGTTGCGCGCGCTCCGCGCCACGAAGGCGAAGAAGTTGTCCGTCCGCGAGGCGGTATCTTTCGCGCTCGGCCTCGGTCGCCTCGGCCGCCTGCGCATCGACGAGGTGAAGGCGCACGGTTGGCTACGTGGACTTCTCAATGAGCTGCGCGGCGACCAAGTGTTCGCCATGCTGCCAACCCCGCCCGGCCTGCGCGGCACGCTGCGCGACTACCAGCAGCGCGGCTTCTCCTGGCTCGCGTTCCTCGCCAAGTGGGGCTTCGGCCCATGCCTCGCTGACGACATGGGCCTCGGCAAGACTGTCCAGGTAATCGCATACATCCTTCACGCCAAGGACGAGATTAAAAGGTTAAACGTTAAAAGTTTAAAAGCCGGCGGGGGTATCACGGGAACCGAAGCAATCTCGCCAACATTGGTCATCGCACCAGTGAGCGTAACAGCCAACTGGGTGCGCGAGATCAGGAAGTTCGCGCCAGGCTTGAAGGTGCTGCTGCACCAGGGCACAGACCGTTTCCAGGGCGGATCGTTCCAGCGCGCCTGCGCGAAGGCGGACGTGGTGGTGACGGGCTATTCGCTCCTCGTCAAGGACTTCCGCCTGTTCTCCGAAGCGAAGTTCGGCGCGCTCATACTGGACGAGGCGCAGACGGTCAAGAACGCGGACACGCAGGCAGCCCGCGCCGCCCGCGCGCTCGAGGTGCCGGTAAAGGTCGCGCTCACGGGCACCCCGATCGAGAACAGTCCGAACGACCTCTGGTCGCTCGAGGAGTTCCTGAATCCCGGCCTCCTCGGCGAGCGAAAGGATTTCGAGCAGACTTTCACGCGCGCCATACGGGAGGACGCGCGAAGCGGCGCGACCGACCGCCTGAAGCACATCCTCGAGCCGTTCATGCTGCGCCGCCTGAAGACGGATCCCGGCATCGCCGCCGAACTCGGAGCGAAGCGCGAGATACGCGAGTACTGCCAACTCTCCGCCGCCCAGCGGCGGAGGTACGAGGACGCGCTAGCCGCCTACCGCGCGGACGTCGCCGCCGACGGAGGCGAGCCTACGCGCGGACGCATGCTCGCGCTTCTCACCGAGCTGAAGCTCGTCTGCGACGGCGACGGCAAGCTCGCGCGCCTCGACGACCTGCTGGCCGACATCTTCGCGAACGAGGAGTCGTGCCTCATCTTCACGCAGTACGCCAAGGTGGGCCGCATGCTGCGCGACCACCTGCGCGAGGAGTTCGGCCGCGCCTACCCGTTCCTGCACGGCAGCCTTTCGCCCGCGCAGCGCGAAGCCGAGATCGCGGCTTTCAACGCCGACAAGGAACCGAACGCCTTCATACTCTCGCTCAAGGCGGGCGGATTCGGACTCAACCTCACGCGCGCCACGCACGTGATACACTTCGACCGCTGGTGGAACCCCGCCGTCGAGAACCAGGCCACCGACCGCGCGCACCGCATCGGCCAGACCAAGACGGTCTTCGTCCACACGTTCATCTGCACCGGCACGCTCGAGGACCGCATCGACGAGATGCTCTCCTCCAAGCGCCAGCTCGCCGCTGAGGTTGTCGCTGGCGGCGAATCGTTCCTCCTCAAGATGAACCCGCGCGAGTTCGAGCGAATGACGGCGCTTGAAGACGTCAGCGCAGGATGAGCACCGTGCCGCGGATCACGTCGAGTATCAGATCCTTGCCGTCCGGGGACGCCTTCAGGAACCAGCGATTCCCCATCGACGGGAAATCGCCCATCACCCCGCCAGTCGTCCGCAGGATCGTGTACGGCGCCTGATCCATGTCGAGCGCCGCGAGGTCGGTCACGTTCACCGTCGCGCCCGCGCCGAACGCAAGCGTGCCGGATACCTGGATCGGCGCGGCGAAGACGGCGGACGACACCTGAAGCTCGTTCGTGAGCACGTAGGTCGAGGCGCTGAAGTCGAGCGCCGTGCCGGGCGCCATCTTGAGCGTGTGGTAGATCGGGCCGTCGTCGCGCGCCGTCGTGAACAGGGAACCGTCGCCGGGATCGGCCATGCGCACGTAGTCGTTTCCGTTCGTGGAGTTCCCGCCGTTCGGGTTGTAGGCGAAACCGTAGATGTCCGACCGCCAGTTGACGGACCCGGTGGCGTACGGTATCATGCCGCCGCTGCTCGTGGCGTTGTACAGCTGGAGGGCGAACTGGTTCGCCCCCGGCCGCAGCTCGCCGCTCGCCAGACGGAGCGTCCCCCATGTGTTTGAACCGGTCACCGACCGTTTCGGCAGGGTCACGCCGTTAATCGCAACGTTGGCCTCGTCGTCGAACGAGAAGGCAAACGTCCACGTCACGTTCGTCGGCTCGTGGTTCCAGACGTAGCCCGAATAGGTGACAAGATGATAATTCTGGTAGAAACCGGATGAGGATGGCTCGTAGGCAAGCGACGGCAGCAGCTCCATCCCCCTGCCGGTCAGAATGTCGAACCTGTTCAAAGCCGCCATTCCGATCGTGTTGTCCGCATAAATCTTGTCGCCGACGAACAGTCCCGGTTGCTTCTGCGCAAGACGCAGCGTGCCCTCCTTCACGTCCAGGACACCGTCCTGCACAACAAGCGGCACGTCGAAGAAGAACGTGCCCGCGCCCGTCTTCTCGAACGAGGCGCACGTGCCGGCGACGTTCACCAACGTGCCCGACGAGGCGGAGATCGCGCCAAACGCCTTCTCGTATCCGCCCGCGTCCAACGTGCCGCCGGCGACTTCCAGCTCGCTTCCGGCGGGGATCGCGTCCGCATGGTACGCCCTGAGCACGCCTTGTTCCACGCGCGTGGGACCGCCGTACGTGTTCGCCACCATGAGGTTGAGCGTGCCCGCGCCCATCTTCACGAGGCCGCCGGGCGTCGGCGCGCCCAACGTGCAGACGAGCGGGATCGCGTTCGTGTAGCCGCCGCGCACGAGCGAAGCCGTCATCGTCGTGTAGTTGTGGCCCGGCGCGGTGACGGTGAAGCCCGTCACGCGTCCGTTCACGGAGTCGTACTCCGCCACGGCGGTCGCGCCCTCGCCGTCGCCCTCGATCTCGATGTAGGGCGCACCCGCGAACGTCCAGTCGGCAATCGTCGTGCCCGCCGGCAACGCAAGCGACAGCAGCCCCTGTCCTGACGGCGCGGTGACGGAATGCTCGAGCTTGAGCGTCTGGCCGTACGTGTCGAAGATCGCGCCGTTCCCGTAGGACGTGATCCGCAAGCGCGCCGGATCGCCGTAGAAGAAGCTCTCCGCCTGATAGGCGGGGTGATTCTTGATGAACGACTTCGTGGACGTGCGGCGGCGGAACGTGCCGCCGTTGAAGTTCACCCACGCGAAGGTGTTGGTCAGTTCAAGGTTCCCGCCTGTGGAAATCAGCGTCTGAAGCTCGTTCGTCAGCACCTGAGCGAAATTGGCGAACAGGACGCCGCCGTTCAGGTTCAGCGCCGACCGCGCGTACGGCTCGCCGGCGAGGTCGACGCCGTAGTCGACCGATAACGTACCGTTCGCGATCGTGACCTGGTCCCGGCTGCCGGCGTTCCCCTGGTCCCATTTCGTCTTGCCGAGGACGACCGGGCCCCACGAAGTCGTCGTACCGCTCTTCAGGTAGTAGACGCCCGCCGAGGGATACGACCGCGATGAATACTGTCCCATGACCAACCCGGTGTTCTCGAACAGCACGCTGCCGCCCTTCTGGCAGAAAATGCCGCGGCCGCGCTGGCCGCCGCCCAGATAGAACCAGCTTTTCGCCACGAACGACCCGGACAAAACCTCGAGGTAACCGCTCCCCGTGCGGCCCACGAAGTTGTAGCGGCTGTCCGCGCCAATGGACGTCAGCTGTCCGCCGCGCACGAAGATGGAGCCGTGGCAGGTACTGTTGGCCTCGCTCGAGCTCTCCGCATACCCCATCCACAGCATGTTGGTCACAATCGCGCCCGTGCCGAGCTCGAGGATGCCGCGCGACTTGCTGTAGGCGGCCACGCCCGATCCGTTCGCCGTCGTGTTGGGACGCGCCCCGACGGTCAGCGGCGTAAAGCCGTTCTTGACCTTGTCGGGCCAGTTCGTCGGAAAGACCGTGTTGGCGATCTTGAGGCGGGCGATGGACGGGTAGGTCGCACCCACGATCAGCGCGTTCGTCTGGATGTCCACGCGCCCCATGTCCGTCCACTCCAGCGTGGCGTTGCCGGACACCGAGACGTTGGTGAAGTTGTGCGTCTTGTCGGCGCCGGACATCTTCACGTAGCCGCCCGTCTGGTAGTAGCGCGTCCAGTCCTGGCTGCCGGCGAACGCGAGCGCCGAGCCGTCGGTGAGGTGCAGGTTCAGGGACTCCATTCCGAAATCGCCGCCGGAGGCATACGGCGCCGCCTCGGTTGCGCCGACCGTATGGAGCATGACGCGCACGCTGGAGTCGAGCTGTCCGGCCTGCACATGGTCGCGAATCGTCTGGTAGACGCCACGGCGCGCGCCCGGCTCGTCGTCGGCCGTCTGGATCACGACCAGACGGATGCCGCTGCTGTTCGAGGATATCTCGCCGTTCAACGTCACGTCGCCGCCGAACGACCAGTGCCTGTTGTTGTAGCCGGTGAACTTCGCGCCCCGCGACGTCACGGTGACCGGCCCGTTCAGGCAGGCGTGGCCGGTGAAGTTGTCCGTCGTCTTTTGCTCGTTGCACGTACAGCCGTCCAGCACCACGCTCCACTCGAGCGGCGGCCCGAACTGCTGCGACGAAAAGAGCGTTCCCGGTCCCATCGTCAGCGTGTTCGCAGAGGAACCGCCCATCCGCGCGGACGCACCTTCCAGGCAGAAGGTCGAGTTCGTGCCCGTCACGACGATGTTGCCGGGATTGACCACGGTCGCGCCTGCCATGCCGAACTGCGTCACGATCTCGAGGTCGTGCCCCTGCATGTCGAACGTGCCCTGCGAGCCGCGGATGTCCCACCGCAGGTAGCCTCCGCTCGCGTTCGTCACGCCGCCGAACCGCGTGTCCCCGGCCAACTTGACTTTCTGAAACACCGCCGTCCACTGCGACTTCACGAGGCCGATGTGCCGGAAGGCGCCGCATCCGTCCACGCCGACGCCCGACACCGTGAACTGCTCCTTGCCGAACGCAATGTATTCGGAGTCGTTCTTGAACTCCAGCGTGGCGCCGGACGAGATGACCGTTCCCTTGTCGGTATCGCCGAACGCCTCGTTGTGGAGGGCCTGCAGATAGCCGCCCTCCACGCGAATCTCGCCCTTGTAGCCCTTCAGGGAGCGGTCGATGATAAACCGGCCGCCACCCGTCTTCACGAGGTCTTCGCCCGACGACACCAGCGCGGACGCCTCCGCGGCCGTGATCGTCCGGTCCGGATCCGTCGATTCGACGTTTACCGTCATGGCGGCGAGCGTCCCCGCAGCCAGCCACACGCTCAATATGCTTACAGTCTTGTTCATTGTCTTGGCTCCTTTCATGCGACCTAAATTGCTATCGGCATTTTACCATTTCTGCGCCGTCCCGTTCAACCGGTAATTTTTGCTACATTCCTTCAAACGAAAATGTTTCCACGCACTTTTTCGTCAAGAAAAAGTGTTTTCAAACATTTCGCCTGAAAGCACACCACATCTGCGCCGGGACTTTCAAGCGGAACTTCGCCCCGCGAACCCGTCCCGGAGGGAGGGGGCCTCATCGGCCTATACTGACAGGAAATCGCCGCCTAGGCGCGAAAACTCGCCGTCGGCGAGGCCGGCCGACGCAGGAACCGCCAACGCGTCGGCGAGCGTGTTCGCGAGGCGCGCCAGCATGACGATCCGCTCCGCGAGCGCTTCCGCCGAAAGATCCGGAATCGGCAGCGCCGCCGAAAGGATCAGCGTGTCCGCGAAGAGGCCGAGGTGATGCCCCGCCACCTCGCGGCCGAAGAGATTCATCGAGAGCGCACGCTTGAGCGCATCGGGCGTAAACCCGCCGGCCGGTGCCGTGGCGACCGTGGCAAACACCGTCAGCTCGGCCTCGCCGGTTTCGTCGGGGCGGAGCAGCACAGCCCGGTCCTCCGCGAACACTTCCGTCAGGCCGGAGCCGTCTGGGGCGAGAGCGGTGCCTAGGCCATCGCCCAGTTCGGAGACAAGTCGTTCATAAGTGGTCATCGATCATTTTTCCTTCGCTGTAAGCAACAACCTGCCCGACGTGTCATTCCTGGGGATGGACGCCAATCTCGACAGAGAAGTCGGCGGCGACCTCGCAGTCTAGGCGGAATTTCTCCGGAATGGACTTGTAGTGGGCAGCCAGAAAGTCGGCATGCTCCTGCGGCTTATGGAGGATGGCATCGCTCGTTTTGTTGTCATACTGGGACCAATCCGTTGCCGCAATCTTGTCGAGCGACGCCGCCGGGATGCGGATTTCCATCTCGTAGGAGCAGTAGACCCTTTTGCCATCTTGCATCATCAGCGTCTGGCTCCCGCCCCGCTCGTCGTCGTACATGAGCACGACGGCGGGATATGTCGCCTGATGGTGGATCGTGAATCCCTCGGAGGGCGATCCGGAAACATGAAACGCGCGCCGCGTGGGAGGCATGTCGCCGCCCGCCACCGGCATGTACGCCATATCGCCGCGGACGTGGGAAAGCGACGTGGGGACGCCTCTTTCCAGGGATGTCTCGGTCTCCTGCATAAGAAGCGCGACGAACGCGTTTGCCTTTGCGCGGTCGGCGGGGGAAAGCGTGGCGAAGGTCGCTTGGCTGTTGCCGGTGACGAGCTGCGCGAACTGGTCTCGGGCCAGGGCGGTATCGTTGGCGACACGCGTGCCGTCCGGCAGGAAGATCCGCATGCCGCGCACGATGTCCTTGTCGAAAGTGAGGTCGCCGGCGTCCGTGGCGATTTTTTTCATCTCGCTGGCGAAAGCACCGCTGATCATCGACTTCACGCCCGCATCGATCTTGGCGTGCATCGCCGCGCCGGGGAAGGGGGAACTGTCGAGGTGCAGCGGCTCCAGGACGGCCTTTCTGACCGATGTCACCATCGTCGCGTCGCCGGAGAAGGCGAGCTCGGGATGGACGAGCACCTGCGGATCTACGGGCCTGCCGAGCTTCATGAGGCACTGCATGCCGAGCTTCTTGGCGGCGGCAGGGTTTGCGCTCTGCCGCGCGTAGCCGTCGATGGCGGCAACGTCGGCGCGGAACGTGTCAACGCGCTGCCGCATCTGCTGGTCGGAGACGAGGTTGCCGTTGACGTCGACCAGTGTGCGCTTGAGGGATGCAAAGAGCACCGCCTTCAGGTCAGGATCGTCCCCGGCATACGCGAGGGCGGCGCCGATGTGGTCGAGCGCCTCCTGCGTGCGCCCGGCCACGTCGATCGCTGAGTAGCTCCCGGCAGCGGCCTTCCCGTTGAGCACGTGCGCCGTGACGACGCTCAAGACCGCCTTCTCCTGCCCGGCGGCCCACGCCGGCATCGTGGCGGCCAGGCGCGCTGCCACGCGCGAGCTCACGGCGGTCGCCGTGTCCTGCGTGAGGCTGTCGAGCGTATGCATGATGGTCCTCACCTGGGCTGCGCCGATGGCGCGGTCGGTGCGGATCTCGCTCAGCAAGCGCAGCGCCTCGGCCCTGATGTCCGGCGCGGCGAAATTCGGGTCGTTCAGGATCGCGTGGTGGATGGCGGTTAGCGTCTCGCCATTCTTCTGGCGCGCGTCGCCGAAGTTGAAGAAGCTCCTGAACTTCTGCAGCGCGCTGGTCGCCAGCCCCCCGGTCTTAGTGTCCAACATAATGCTACCGGTACCGGTGAAGTTGCGGATCGTATCGACTGTCAGAGGCATTTTCGTTCCTTCCTGTTGGGTTTGATGATGCAGAGGCCTGTCGTCATGGATACACGCGTCAGATCAAGGGGTTACATCCGTGGTCGAATTATGCGCCGCCGCACCCGCCGTCACATGCTTGTCTTTGATGCCGCCCGTCTCAGTTGCCCTTGAGATAGTTTCCATGGCATACAGTATACCCTAACGCCGCCCATGCGTCAATTATCAATTAGCGAAATCGCGAAAGTCACCGTAATGTCACCAGCGATGGGGAGGGACCGGCGCGTCCAGAGGCCGCGCCCTACCGGATGAACATCGTCAGGCCGCCGTACTTGATCACGGCAAGGAGCGTCACCGTGCCGTCCGCGTTTACGCGCTCCTCGATACCCGTCACGTAGCCCTTGAACGGACGCTGCACCTCCAGCATCCCCTTCACGCCGGCGGCCTTGTCCGCCGCGACCGTGCAGATGGCGTACCGCGAGACCGGCGAGGGCATGTCCGTCAATTCGCCCATGTCGATCGAGACCGGCACCTTGGCCGTCACGCCCTCCGCCCGCGCGAACGGCACGGACCACTTCGTGTTCCAGAAGCCGTACGCCGCCACGCCCGCGTCCGTCGGCGCATAGTCGAGCCGGATGCCGCCGCCCGCGAACTCCACCGCGAGCCCGTCCACGCCGTTCGTCGAGATGGGCTTGATCCAGCCCTCCGTCACGACGAGCCCGTTCGTGCCCGCGAGCGGCGTGACGCTCTGCGTCGCCCCGCAGAACTTCGGCTTCGCCGTTCCGCCGAGCGCGAGCGTGCCGGACCCCGATTTGCGCACGGTACCGGAGAACGTGAGCGGGCACTTCAGCGCGAGCGTCCGGCCCGGATCGGCATAGACCTGCGTGTCGCCCTCGAAGTAGATGCCGCGCGTCGCATCGTCCAGCGTGCTCGAGGCGAGGCCGGGACGGAGCGCCGCCCAGTTCTTCAGGGTAAGTGCGTCGTACTGGAACGTCGGGAACGGCGCGCCGAGGTTGCAGGGCTCGCGAACCGTGAACCTCAGGTGATGCGTCGCGCACGCCACGGAGGCGCTTGCATGAGAGACCGTCCACTTGCCCGTATAGTTCGTATTCGTGCCGGCCGGCTCGAAATAGCAGATGCGCGTACCTTCATTGCTCTCGACAGGGGCGCGGATAAGGGCTACGACATTTGCTTTCCCAGAAAGATTCGCGTACCATGTCTGATACGTGCCGTTGCCGTGGGTAAGCGTGTAGTCGTTCGCGCCGATCAGGCGGATATTGCCCGCAAGGCCGCAGTCTCCCATCCAGGCGCGCAAATGCTGTCCTCCGTAGACGTTCAGCTGATTGAAGACGAACGTCCCCGTTTCGCCATACGTGCAGACCCCATTCAGCGTCATCGACCGACCGGGGAAATGGTAGGGGTTTTGGTTGTTGTAGCGCATGAGGTAGGTTGCCGAAGGAACATAGAAGTCGCAGCCCACATTGTCGGCCGGTATCTTGTTGTTCGACCAAGTGGCCGCCTGATGGAACTTCCCGGAGTTGGCGCCGCTGGCGATCTCGACCACCTGCCGCACTACCTGGTTCAGCGTCACGTAGAGGACCGTCCAGCCGTCCTCCTCCTCCACCTCGAACGTCAGGCCTGGGAAATCGTCCGGCACGACGGACGCCGCGTTTGAGTTGAACCACGCGACCGTCGGCACCCGCACGAACTGGTCTCGCGTGAACGCGCCCGTCCCCTTCACCTTCAGCACCGCCACGCGCGCCGGACCGTTCGTGAGCGTGTTCGGGTTCACGGGGTCGGCCGGCGCAACGCCGATCATGCCCGCCGCGGTAAAGCTGTTCGTCACCTCCACGCACCCCGCCGTTCCGTTCCAGCCGAACCGCACCGCCGCGCCGTCCGCGAGCGTGAGGTCGGCCACGACGAGCGTGTTCGTCGCCGCCGCGCCGATGGACGAGGACGCGTCCACGGTCACCTTCGAGACGGACCCCGTACCGCCGTTCGCCACGCCCGTATTGAGTTCGCCGCACCGCTCCACCTTCACGAGCTTCGCGCTCCTCAGCGTGTCGGTGCAGACGAACAGACGGTTGCTCGCCACCTCCACCGTGCCGAGGAACTGCGACATGTCGCCGAGAATCCGCACGAGACCGCGCCGGGGAAAAGCCGCCGACGTGTTCGCCGAGACCTGCATCCGCTGGTTTGCGTCCGCCACGATCGTCGCGTCCAGGTCCATGATCAATCCTTGAGGGTAATGCTGTTCAGCCCCCCAGGGAAAGAGTTTGAACGGAGTGGATGCCGTCTCCTGCAGTTCAATCCGTCCACGGATGATCACGGGGCGGTTGGCATAAGACTCGTTCACCCTCCAGGCACATCCACCGAAGACGATCGCACCCTCGTTGAGAAACGTGTAGGTGGCGGGCGAGAAAGACTTCCAGGCGACCTGCGCGCCGGAGCCCATGACGATCCTATTGCCGGGGAACTCGTAATTGACGGCGTTGTCTGCCGTATGCAAGATGCCGCGTATCGAAACGTTGACATAGTAGTTCGTCCCTGCGTGGACCGCCTGCTGGTCCGACCAGAAGTACCTGTTGTTGCCCGTGTCGATCGCGGCCGTCGTCGAGAGCGGCGACTGCATCTGCCCCGACCCGGAGTTGTTCAGCGTCACATATCCCGTCGATGCGTTGTAGACGGCACCCCCTGCCGGAAGAGACGCGCTTGCCGCGACCGCCGCCATGCACGCCACAAAGAAATTTCTTTTCATCTTCCGCACTCCCATTCCCATTCTCCACAGGAAGAATCATACCACATCCAAGCCCTCCTCCTCAAGCTGAAAGTCACGGGTTCAGCGCAAGGACGACGGCGGACCAGGGGCCGAGCGCGAGCCGCGCCGAACCGTCGGCTTCGAGCGGCACGGGCGCGGACGCGTCGGATGCAGGGTCCCAGAGCGTGAGGGGGACGCGGCGGTCTCGCAGCGAGACGCGCCCGCTCCACGGCTTCCCCGAGTCGTTCATCACGAAAAACACCTCCCCTTCCGCCGTCTGACGATGGGCGATCCGGATGGGGTGCGGCCCCTCACCCGCGACCGACAGAGCCGGACG
>JAEEGG010023444.1_pt1 | contig 12054 bp, 6 predicted proteins | sample 9134161 | NCBI WGS metagenome assembly JAEEGG01 (sample SAMN16246543, study PRJNA631951) | gut metagenome | biome: gut microbiome; feature: rumen; material: CR-attached | host: Bos | place: Iran: Karaj | collected 2018-10 | reverse complement strand
GCAGGCCATCGAGGTCAAGAAGCTGCTGCCCAACACCGAGGTTTTTGTATTCTACATGGACCTCCGTATGTGGGGTCAGGGATTCGAGGAGATGTACCGCCAGTCGCAAGAGACCTATGGTGTGCGTTTTGTGCGTGGACGCATCTCTGAAGCTTCTGGCACCTTCGACGGACGCGTGCAGATTAAGGCCGAAGACACCCTGATGGGGTTGCCCATGAAGATGACCACCGACCTGCTGGTGCTCATGGTGGGTATGGAAGCTAGCGAAGGCACTCGCCAGATAGGGCATTCCTGCAACATCTGTGGCGACTACGGTTTCATCCACACCATCGACCCACACCTTCAGGACAACCTTACCTCCCACAAAGACCTCTACGCCGCAGGCACCTGCAAACGCCCCATGTCGCTCACCGACTCCGTCAACGACGCCCGTGCAGCCGCACTGGCCATGCTAGATTCCTAATTATGGCCGACAAGAACACCAAGAAAACGAATGCGGCACGGCTGCTCGACCAGCTGAAGATTGACTACGAGCTCATCCCCTACGAGGTGGACGAGAACGACCTCGGCGCCACACATATCGCCCAACAGCTGGGACAGCCCATCGAACGGCTGTTCAAGACGCTGGTGCTGCGTGGCGACAAGACGGGCCTGTTCGTCTGCGTCATTCCCGGTGCCGAAGAGGTGGATCTGAAGAAAGCCGCCAAGGTGACGGGCAACAAGAAGGTAGAGATGATACACGTCAAAGAGCTGCTGCCACTGACGGGCTACATCCGTGGCGGCTGTTCGCCCATCGGCATGAAGAAACCGCTGCCCACTTACTTTCACCAGACGCTGATGGACCACGAGAGCGTCTATTGCAGTGCCGGCCAGCGCGGACTTCAGTTCCATCTCGCCCCTGCCGACCTGCTCCATGCCGCCAAGGGAACCCTCGCCGACCTTATCGTCTGATGATAGAGATTGAACATCACCCACTGCAACCCTTTCTGCCGCCGAATGCGCGGCTGCTGATGCTCGGCAGCTTCCCGCCGCCGAAGAAACGGTGGTGTATGGATTTCTTCTATCCCAACCGCACCAATATGATGTGGGAGATTTTCGGACTGGTGTTCTATGGCGACTCGCAACGGCTGGTGGATGCGGAACACAAGACCTTCCGCATGGAGGACATCAAAGCGCTGCTCACGGCACGCGGCATCGCCATCTACGACACCGCCCGCGCCGTCCGTCGCCTGAGCGGCAACGCCTCCGACAAAGACCTGCAGATTGTCGAGAAGACCGACATATCGGCCCTGCTGGAGCAGATACCGCAGTGCCACGATATAGTCTGCACCGGACAGAAGAGCTTCTCGGTGCTGACCGAAGACTATGGCGTCCCCGTTCCCGCGATGGGCACCAGCAACAAGTTTGTCATCAATGGACGCCCCATGCGTCTCTGGCGCATGCCCTCCTCCTCCCGCGCCTACCCCATGCCCCTGACGAAAAAAGCCGAGTATTACCAGGAAATGATGAAAACCATCGGTCTCCTATGACCCATTCCCTAATCTACCACCCCATCGGCACCATCCTACTCTCAATGCACCTCTTCCCCACACCCCAAATCCCCCCATCATGTGACAACTCCCCTCTTCTTACGGGGAGTAACAACAGTATTCCAACCAGCCAAAAGCATAACAATTTTATAGTATAATTAAAAATTCTTATAAGTTTTTTTTATTACGATTAAAAAAGTTTATATATTTGCAGTCGTGAACAGATGACTGAATTATGGTTGGAAGATTTATTAAACAACAGATAAGCAACCGATTGTACAAAGGTAAAGCGGTAATAATCGTTGGACCAAGACAGGTTGGCAAGACAACTTTGCTGAAAATGCTGACCGCCGAGACCAAACATAGAGTGCTGGTGTGGAACTGTGACGAGCCCGATGTTCGGAAAAAACTAAATGAACCTACTTCAACAGAACTGGGAGCCGAAACTTCCAACGCCGACTTGATTCTGATTGACGAAGCACAGCGAGTCCAGAACATTGGCATCACGTTGAAACTGCTTATTGACAACTACCCCGAGAAACAGGTGGTAGTCACTGGTTCGTCAGCCATCGAGCTTTCAAACTCCATCAACGAACCCTTGACGGGACGTAAGTACGAGTATGCAATGTTCCCGTTCTCGTCGGAAGAGCTAATAAAGGAATACGGAGGAACCAATGAACGCCGTATGCTGGAGCGCCGACTTATCTACGGCTCCTACCCCGAGGTGGTGAACCATCCTGGCGAGGAACGGGAAACGCTGTCCAATTTGGTAAGCAGCTATCTGTACAAAGACATTTTTTCATTTCAGGATGTGCGCAAGCCGGAAATCATCGAGCAGCTGCTGCAAGCGTTGGCGTTGCAGGTGGGCAGCGAAGTGTCATTCAATGAACTGGGACGCCTGCTCGGCCTTACCTCCATCACCGTGCAACGTTATATTGACCTGCTGGAAAAATCGTATGTGTTGTTCCATCTACGCTCATTCAGCCGCAATGTGCGTTCCGAGTTGAAGAAAAGCCGCAAGATATATTTCTACGACAATGGCGTGCGCAATGCGCTGATTGGCGACTATAAATCTTTAGATTTGCGCAATGATACCGGTGCCTTGTGGGAAAACTACGTCATCAGCGAACGTATGAAACACAACTCGTACAATGTGTTTTATGGCAAGAGCTATTTCTGGCGCACACAGCAACAGCAGGAGGTGGACTATATCGAGGATTACGATGGGGTGCTACACGCCTACGAATTCAAATGGAGTGCTACCAAACGGCTCCGCCTTGCTGAGACTTTCTCCAAAAACTATCCTAACCACACATTTACCATAATCTCGCCCGACAACTACCAAGACTTTGTCTGCGGGAGGATTTAAGTCGCCTGCAAATATGTTTAATTCTCAAATGACCGAGGAAATACAGGTGTCAGATGAATATCCAAAATGATTTATGGACGTGAGTTACACAATGAGAGCAAAGATAGTCGTGTTTGAATTTGTCTTCAAATGCATTATGGCTGGTATATTAATTCTGTTCTTGGTTGTTACTGTCCCGTTGATTTCAGTGAACTTTTCACTGTCATTGTTAATATGCTCAGGTCTATTATTAGGATTGTTTATTATTGTCAGAAGCATCCTATGGGATATTTTGGGGAAGGAGATCGTGACGATAACAGAACAAGATTTAACCATAGCTAAATTAATGCCTTTCTCAAAAAAAGCAGTTACTATCTCTGCTGAAGATATCATTTCGATAGATAAAGCACAATACGTAAATGAATTAAACAATTGCATTTTTATTAATTCCATGAAATTTTGGCGATATCTAATATCGATTGTTTCTTTAAATAGAGGTTATATTATTATACAAACCATCTATCGGCCATATAATCTTTGTATAGACATTCGCCAAAGAGACCCTATTATTAATAGACTAAAAACTTGGATTAACCATGATGCTGAATAACAAGTGGAATTAATCTCATATGGTGGCAAAAAAAACAGACACAAACACCGGGGATGCCTCTCTGCATACAGAAATACAAAACAAGTTGATTTTAAACATAATAAACAATGCATTTGTCGACCCGAGACCTCGACATTGTCGACCCGAGACCTCGACACTGTCGACCTGAGACCTCGACATCGTCGACCCGAGACCTCGACAAAAAGGACTACGGACAGGAGCTTGCCCTCGTCTAGAAGTCAGATTGCTGAATATTTGTCAACGAACTGGAAACAATATGAAAACGAGCTTTTTGTACTCTGCGCCACATAGTGACTTGGTTTTTCTAATGATTTGAAATGACGCCCAACAAACATAAACCGATACTTTGGCTGACTGCTATTGTAGCAATGGGTGCCGTCGCGGTGCTTGTGCTGACACAGACGAGAATTGGAGAGAGCGTGAAGCGGGAGAGCGCTCGGGTGTTCGACTACGAGTATATCCCGAACCAGAATATTGACGTTGACGGCACAGAGGCGGCCCAGGGGGCGGACTCGATTTACAAGGACTTCCGCAAGAAATTCCGTTTCCACTATCAGGGCATCGGGATGGCGTCGTTTGCCGACAGCAGCCGGATGATTCTGCTCAGCGACCTGCCGCCGCATTTCGAGACGGATTCCGTAGCTCCTATCTTCTCCAAGTTCACGCACAAGACGGAGCTCCGCAGGCACCCCATCGGATATGACGGCTATACGACAGACATGGTCATCCTGCTGGGCAACGCTACCCGGGAAAACTGCGACCGGCTGACGGAACGACTCAACAAGGAACTCTTCTTCAGCGACTACAAGCCCGTGGTGATGACGCTGCCCGCCGAGGAACGACGCCAGTATTTCACCAAGAACAATACCGATTACCAGATTACCCTCAACGAGTTCAACACCTGGTTTCTGGAGGAGGGCGAAGGGTTTATCCATCTCGACGACACCGCCATGGTGCTGACCGTCGCCGACATCTTCGCCAAGCAGGCACGGGGCGTCTACTTCAGCCGGCTGCCGGGCTTCGTGGCATGGGCGGTGGCCAAGAATGCGGACATCGCTCCCCAGATAAAGGATATGCGCCAGTTCACCCTCGATGCCGACCTCATCCTCGGCGCGTTGGCCGACAGCAGCACGCTGGTCATCATCGGTCGCGAACGCCAGTCGCCGCTCCACGAGCTGCCGCCGCTGCAGATAGAGAGCATCCTGCTGCTGGCGGCAACCACCGAGAAAGAGCTGTCGCAGAGCTTGGACATCAACGACCTCATGGCCGGCAAGATGGTGAACGGCCGCGACTGGTGTCCCACCTACCTGAGCCGTGAGCTGGAGAACACCGAGTTCGGCGACCTGATGACCATCACCGACGTGCTGCTCAAGGACTGGTCGGAAAGCGGCACCATCCAAGAAGCGTCCTACCAGTACCCTTCCCCCGGCTATTTTCCTTTCGACCGTCCGCTGTTCCAGAAACTGGGCATCAACCAGCTGGTTTACAACTGGAACACCGCCAACACCATGTACGCCATTGATCTGCCGGAGCACACCATCTACACGCTGAACCGCACCGGGGCGCTGCCAGTGTCGTACTTCAACTCTCAGGAGAGCCACCAGAGCATCGGAAGCAGTTACGAGCGGCAAGCGGGCAATTATTTCGCCAACTGCGGCAACACCGACATCGCCCGTGTGGTGCAATACACCGCTCTGTATCAATTATTTATGGACAATGGCATACACTATAAAGGCAAGTTGCTGCACAACGCCTTCCCGTCTAACAAACCCTATTTGCTGGCCAAGCCCTGCAAAGACCTGCTCAACATTCTCAAAAACATGGATGACAGTCAACTTCAGCAATTTGCAGACACGCTGTCGCGCATCCATTTCGACGCCTACGGGCGCAATCAGGTGAACAAACAGATGCGGGAGAACGAAGACCGGTACAACTTTTCTTATACGGAAGAGAATCAGCGAGACATCTACCAAGATGTAAACAGGAGGCAAAAACAAATGATCATCGGGGAGTTACAGGGAGTGAAAACCATGCTGAATGGACTATCGGAAGAGAATTTCGGCAAATTGGCCCGCTACCTCTCCTACCCTCGCGGCACGACCATCAACAGTCAGGAGAGTTACAACCGCATGTTGCAGGCACACAAGGTGAACAACCTGCTGCGCACCATTGGGAAGAACAACCTCAAGCTTATCGGGGTTGACTTAGCCAAAATCAAAGACTACTATGTCGGCAACCTGAGCAAGAGCGGCGGGCGTTATCTGAAAACCCCGTCGGTCATCATAACCTACAACGACATGGTAACCACAGGCGGGCACAACATCTCCTCACGCATCAGCCGAGTGGGCAGCACCACGAACTACAAGTCAGCCGGTTCGGGGGGTGGCGCGCCTCGCACCTATCCCGCACCGGCGAGCAAACCCACTACAACGCAACCTGTCAGCAGTAAACCAACCTCAACGCCCGGAGCCACAAAACCTGCAACCGCGCCAAGACCAAGCACAACTTCCGGAAGCAAGAGCGCCACAACCAGCAAACCCGCTTCCCCACAACCCCGTACGGTTCCCAGTTCCGGAAGCGTCCGTTCCCGTAGCACCGTAGTATCAAGCGCGGCGCGTAGCTCAAGAGGGTTCTAGACAAAAAAAGAGGTTCCTCGATTGAGGAACCTCTTTAGTTTCAAGTTTAAGGTTTAAAGAATACCTAAAACTAACAGTCCATGACCTACTCCTTCACGACGCGTTTGGTCACCATGCCATTATCTGTCATGATGCGCGTGAAGTAAACACCTGATGCATTGGCGGACAGATCGATGACAACACTGAAGTCATCCACCTTGACAGACTTGATCAGTTTGCCATACACATCGTAAACCTCAACACTTTGGATTCTGAATTCTGTATTTTGAATTCTGATTTCACCTGTAGTCGGGTTCGGATAGAGTGTAGTGCTCATATCATAATCGTTAACACCAACATTCGTGGTGGTGAATTGAACGACAGGTGTGTAGTCACTGGTGTTATTGTCACCACAAACCGCAGCCAGACGCACATCGTATTGGGTGATCTGGTTAAGGTTCGTCAAAGTGTAGGTGGGTGAGGTGATATTATTCACTGTAGTCCATGTGTTAGCACTGGTCTTCTTATAATCGATAGTCCAGTCTTGCACATTGGCATTCGGAGTCCATGTAAGCGTGGCCGTAGTATTATCCACATTGGCAACGGTCAAGCCCTGAGGTACCTCACAAGGTTGAACTATAGGGCCAGAGCCTGCAACATTAACGGCAATATCATCAATACAACAGTTATACCAACTCCCATTAACATTCCAATGGAAACAGATATTACCATTTGCAGGGACAGACGGATACGAACTGAGGTCAACCGTAATAGAATCCATTGGGGAATCATCGCCATCTATTGAGGTTACGGTTTCCAGCATAACAAATGTATTATCAGGATCTGCCGTATTCGTCACATAACCAACATAGAGCGTACCATAGGATGTGCTTTCCATGGCATAATAGAAACTGACTTCCAATGTATTCAAAGCTTGCGAGAAAGACGGCATCATGGCATAGGCATCCGTACCGTTACCACTTGTACCAGCCGTAAAGACCAGACAGTTGTTACCGCTATGGGTATAGTGATAGTTACCACTGCCAATCACATGGGGGTGACCGTAACTTGTATTGATACCATAATTCGTCCAGCACAATGGAACAGGACCATTATTATCAGAATATGTGGTTCCGGTATAAGACTCAAAATCCTCTGTATAAGGCACATTCGTTACATCGCATTCGGTTGCTCCCACACATGGGTTGCTCCAGTTGCTCATATCCGTTGCGGAACATACGGAACGGACATAGAACTCATAGTTGGACGATGATGGGAGTCCTGTAACCGTCATCGGATTTGAGGTGGCCTGTACTGTGGTACCACTGCCCAAAGTGAAACCGGGAGCACCATATTCGATTTCCCAGCTATTGGCGGAACCAATTTCGTTCCAACTTAAAGTTATGCTGGAATTCGTAACGGCATCCACATGCAATCCATTCGGACGAGGGCAGGAAGGTATCTCTTCCAGATAAATATTATCCACATAACCCGTATTATAACTCACATTTGTAGGCGTGTGTCTGGGTGCCTTAAGGGCAATGAAGTTGCCAGATCCAGTGTAATTTGTAAAGTACACGGTGTATTCAGAATAGGTGGCATTAGGTTGGACAATCGTATCCACCGCCACAAAAGTGCTCGCATCTTGCGGATTCGTCATCACACCCACAAAGAGAGTGAAGTCCGCGTATGAGGTGCTGCCCTTTCTCACATCTATCGTAAGTTGAAGCGTATTGATCGGATAGAGTGTCTGATCAACCGGAGGAAGAATAGCATATTCATCACCATAGTCATAAGATGTTGTTGTACCTGAATAGAAACGCATAGCGTTAGGCGCAGAGGACGCATAATTGGTACTGGAACTATAGTATATGATGGGATAGCCGGCATAGCTGCTATACGAACCGGACAGGTTATTCCAACAATTAGGCAGGTTGCTTGTGGACGCTGATGTGCTAGTATAGGCCGTATAGGAGTCAAAATTCTCCGTAAACGGCAGTGTGGTCAACAGGTCACAACTGGTTGTCACAACAAGAGGATTAGACCAAGTGCTTTGGTCACCCATACCGCAATCCGCCATCACATAAATCTCGTAGGATGTGTTAGCCGTGAGGTTGGGCAGCGTGATGGAGTTCGTGTTGGCTTGCAGGATGGTTCCCGCATAGGTTCCTGGCGTGAATCCCGGAGTGCCATACTCAACAGTCCAAGAGGAAGCAGCTCCAGAGCTATAATCTGTCCATGACAAATCGATGGTATTGCTGGTGATTCCCGTAACCGTAAGGTCGTTTGGACGCGGACAGCTGGGTATCACATCTACCACAATATTGTCCACATAACCGGTATTATATGCCACATTATTCTGTGTGTTTTTCGGTGCGCAAAGGGCTATGAAATTACCCGTGCCCGTATAGTTGGAGAAAAACACGGTGTATTCATCGTAAGTGGCTTCGGTTCGGACAATCGTATCTACTGGCACAAAAGTGTTCGCATCGGACGGATTGCTCATCACACCCACAATGAGGGTAAAGTCGGTGTATGAGGCGCTGCCCTTTCTCACATCCATCGTAAGCTGAAGTGTATTGATCGGATAAAGGGTCTGATCAATTGGAGGAAGAATAGCATATTCATCACCATAGTCATAAGATGTTGTTGTACCCACATAGAAGCGCATTGAATTACTGCCGGAAGCGGCAGATGAACTGCTGTTGTAGATAATCGGATAACCGGCATAACTGCTATACGAACCGGAAATATTGTTCCAGCAGGACGGCAAATTGCTGGTTGATGCGGATGTTGATGTTGTACCCGTATGGCTATCGAAGTTCTCAACAAACGGCAGACTATCCATCGCAGCACATGTTGTAGTGAAGTAAGTTATGGAGTAGTCACTATATCCGGAACCGGCACAAACAGCACGCAAATATGCATCATACGAGGTGTTTGAGTTCAAACCCGTAACAGTATATGAGGTGTCATAAAGCGTAATTGGAGTAACATTTTCCAAAGTGGATCCTGCAGGCACAACATACAACTCCCATTCATTTTCGTTTCCGGCATTCCAAGTGAGGGAAACAGAGGTCTCATCCAGAGAACTAACCATAAAGCCATTCGGTTCAAGACAGTTGGGAAGGGTATTGATGCTGAGATTGTCAATCATGGAATAGGTGTTGTTATTATGATACATACACATGAATGCGATATAAGTACCCGTTCCGGTATAGGAAGAAAAGTCAACATGGGTGTCGGTCCAAGTATCGGTGGTCGATACCGTAATCGTATCCACGGGAACAAAGGTCGTGCTATCGGTGATATCGCTAATCACACCCACAATCACCTCGTCATTGCTATTGTGTCTTTTGTATTTGAATTTGGCACGCAATGTGTTGATTGGAATAGAAGGATCAAACGAAGGTGTAACAGCCATCGTGTAGGTTCCGGATGTGGCCGTATAGAAGTATAGATAACCCACAGAACCGTCAGCACCGGTGGTACCTCCCCAACTAGTGCCACTCACATAAGGCAAAGTGGTGGATAATGTATAGGTGCTGAATTTTTTCCAACAAGGTATCCAAACACCCGAACCGACGCCATAAGAATCAAAATTATCCACGAAAGGCAAAGCGGTGATAGCATCGCAGGCGGTTCTGAAGGTGTACATTTCCCATCGGCTGTTATCACCAGGAGCACAGTTCGCACGCACAAAAATGTCATACGATGTGTTGGCAACAAGGCCTGTAAGAGGAGCCACTGCCGTATAAACCGTATTAGAGAGCTCGTTTTCGGGATTCGTCACCGTGTTAGCGGGTGCAACCACATATTCCCATTCACTTTCTGTACCGCCTGGTGTCCAAAGGATGTCTGCAGACACACCCGTAAGCGTAGTGCCATCCACATGGATGTTGGTAACATGCTGACAGGTAGGAATCGCATCAATATTAATGTCATCAATATACATGTAGTTCGAGATATCACTCGGCAATCTGAAAGCAATGTAATGGCCGTCGCCCGTATAAGAGGCGGTGGTCACCTCGAAGAGTTCCCAAACGCTGGTCGCAGACGGCGAGAACTGGCCAATCTGGACGAATGTGCTCGGATCTTCCGGGTTGCTCATCACACCCACCTGGATGTAATAAGTGGACGAGGTCTTATAGGCCCAGAAGGATACTTCCAAGTTGTTCATCATGACATTGTCATCGAAACGAGGCGTAATCAAATAGGAATAGTAGGAGGAACCAGCATAGAAATACACACTATAGGTGCCATTGTGGTGCTGGCTGCTAGAGGTATAGGGATAATGGGTTGAAGTATAGTTGGAATTGGTTGACCAGCAGGTGATCATATTGCCAGAACCGCTGCCTGGTGCAGACTCAAAACCTTCCATTAGAGGAATGTTGACATAACCGCATTCGGTACGTTCATGAATCTTTACCCAATCGCTGTAATCACTACCGCAATTGGAGCGGATGCGGATATAATACACGGTGTTCGCATTCAGGTTGTCCAATGTGTAAGGTGCGCTCGTCAGAGATCCCAGAGACACCCAAGTGGTGTCATCCGTGCTGTATTCCAAATCCCAGGAACTTTCCATATAACCGGGAGCCCAATCTATGGTAATACTCTCGTCCGTCTTGCTGGCAATATAAAGATTCGGTCTGACACAAGTGGACAGACTGTCACAATCTCCGCCAAATATCACATTGTTACGGACAGCCAATGTACCTCCGTTAGTCGTTGTAGGCGCACTCGTGATGCTATACGCAGTGCCATCATTGTAGGTGTATTTAGTCGCTCCTGTACCAGCCGGGGCGTTGTGCACTCGCCAACTGTTTCCAGAGGAATAGCTGGAGTTTGAATCTATTACGATGACCGCCAGATTATCAACACCATTATACGCAAACGGCGTGGAAAAATTGAATGTGTTCCATGAATCAGCAACCAGAGTCTGCGGACCGGAATACACCAATTGCGCATTCGTTGTGGGCAACCAATCTGACGAAGTGGTAGCCGTTGTGTGCATCAGATAAATCTTGTAATTGCGTTGCTGGGACAGATTCACCATATAGAATGAAATGGAATTAAATGTATTGGCACCACCCAACTCGCTAGCCGTGAAAATCTGCTGGGAATAACCGTGTTTGTAAAAACTATAGGACGGAATGGAGGTGCTGGTGTTCGTGCCGTCACCTATATTCATATCACCACCTGAAAGACAGCCCGTACTGAATGTTCTGGTCAATGTATCCGCAGAACTGAGGTCGCAGTTGGAATACACGCGCACATCGTATGAGGTCTGCGGGTTGAGGAACGGAATCATGTAGCTTGTTCCATTCACGACTTCAGGAGTCCACATGTCCATTCCCGCTTCAGAATACTCCACCGTATAGTTCGTTGCGCCCACAAAAGCAGGAGACCATGAAACCAGCGCGGAGGTTCCCGCAATCTGACTAATTGTCAGATTAGAGGGAGGGGTGCACAACGGATCTGTTGTGAAGGATTGGGGTTGGGTCCAAGAGCTGTAATCACCGCCACCACAATCCGCACGGACATACAGATCATATTGGGTGTCATCGTCAAGATTGCTCACGGTGTAAGGATATATTGTGGCATACTCGGCGAGGCCGGAGGTGACGGGGGTCCCCGTCGGCACAACCACCATCTCCCATGCGAACTCCGCATCACCGGGTGTCCAACTCACATCCACACTGGTAGCAGTGACATTGGAAAGCGTCACACCCGTCGGTTTCAGACAGGAAGGTATGGGCTCCAGCACGAGGTTGTCCACATGACCTGCATTATAACTCAAATTCGACGGCGTCACTTTTGGCGCATACATGGCAATGTATTCACCTATTCCTGTATAGTTATTGAACATCACAGTATATTCATTGTAAGTGGTCTCGGATTGGACAATAGTATCCACGGGAACGAATG
>JAEEGG010023442.1_pt1 | contig 12054 bp, 10 predicted proteins | sample 9134161 | NCBI WGS metagenome assembly JAEEGG01 (sample SAMN16246543, study PRJNA631951) | gut metagenome | biome: gut microbiome; feature: rumen; material: CR-attached | host: Bos | place: Iran: Karaj | collected 2018-10 | reverse complement strand
CTGTAGTCGGTAGGAGAATCGAACTCCTATTACAAGAATGAAAATCTTGTGTCCTAACCGTTAGACGAACCGACCAATTGGGGCGCAAAGATATAAAAATTTATTTATTCTGAAAATTTTCTGCCCAATCAAATGAATAAACTACACTTTCCACCTGACGGACCAGATTTCTCTTCTTATATCGCGGAGCATAGACAAACCCCTGAATCACAAGGAGTTTATTAGGATCTTTGGAGTAAAGTACGTGTTCCACGAACGGACCGCCCATATAATCGTTCGCAACCTCCCAGAGGCCCCGGATTTCCACATAGCTCTTGTCTTTGTACTTGTAGGAGGTCATAGTTGGGGTGATTGCGGTGGAAGTTGTCATATAACTGTTAGGGAACATTCCCGGAACATTGTTCTTGAGCACCTCGTTCTGCTCGGCGATGACCGTTTCCAGAGACGGGAACTGGACTCCGTCGAACGGGATGGTGTAGATGAGGATACCCTGGTTGATGTAGGTTTTCTCGCTGGAAATCCAGATGAAACCGTCTGCAACCTTCTTTATGGAGTATCCCTTAGGGAAATAAGGGGATCCGCCGAATCTCTCGGCAACCACGCTTCGTATGGAGCTTTCCTCGAATTTCTTGGAAGAACGGGCTATCCTTTCCTTCTCAATCTGGTCTATGGCGCTGAAGATGACCTCTCCGTCTGCCTTTACCAGAGAATCCGCGGTGCGGGCGTCCCTGGCGTCCACGGTTATGACGATCTGAGGCTGGGCCCAGACATTCCTCTTGACGAAAACACCATTCTCGGCGACCTTATCGCTGATGTTGAAATAAAGGATGTTACGGTGTCCCTTGAAAAGGTCTGAGAAAGCGTTCTCATTGATGTTTATGAGGGTAAAAGAAGGCTCTCTCTGTGGAAGCATTGGGTAATCCTTCCCCAGGACATCCCTTACGGAAGTTCCTACTTCGGAATCCCAGTTGGTCTTGTCGAGTATGACAATAACCTCTCCGGCCTTGCCGTTTACCGTCTTCATGTAGGCGGAATCGTCGCTATTTCCGCAGGAGGCAAGGGCGAAAGCCGCAATGGCGAGCAAAAACAAACTTTTACGCATAGCAGTATCTTTTTACCCTACAAAAATATCATAATAAGGGCCAGAAACCCTTTCCTCAATATCAATAAAATATCAAACTATTTCAGAAGACGGAAAATGTCGTTTCCGAAAGCCAGTATCATAAGGCCTATCAGAAGTATCATTCCCACTGTCTGGGCGGCGATCAGGAATTTGTCGCTAGGTTTTCTTCCCGTGATCATTTCATACAGGGTGAACAGTATGTGCCCGCCGTCCAGAGCCGGAATAGGCAGGATGTTCAGTACTGCCAGCATTATGGACAGGAAGGCCGTGATGCTCCAGAAAGCCCTCCAGTTCCAGAAACCTGGAAATATCTGTCCTATCGCGATGAAACTTCCAACGGATTTGTAAGCCTTGGTCTTTGGCGTGAATATCAGCTTGAGCTGTTTCCAGTAATTGCTTATCTGTTCCCCGGCTTTCTTGATTCCTGCCGGAATGGCCTCTAGGAAGGTGTAATTCTTCTCCGTAACCTTGTAGAATTTGGAAAGGTCTGCGTCAACCACAACGCCAAAGAGACCTTCCGGGCTTATCTGAAGCGGAATATGAAGGAGCTGGAGACTGTCCGCATCTCTCTGCACGGTTGCCATTGCCTGCCTTCCGGGATGGGCGGAAATGAATTCCAGAACCTCCGTGAACATCAGTGTCCTGCCTTCAGAAAGCAGGGTGGTGTCTTTACCGGTGCTGTCCTGGGCCGGAATGTTCAGGGCCAGAAGCCTGTCTCCCTTCATAAGTCCGGCGGAGGCGTTTATGGAAGTGTCCGGAACTTCAGCCACGACAAACGGGATTCCGTACTCGAACAAGTCTGCACTCTCCAGGATTGCCGGCATGTATATCGGGTCAATGCTGATTTCCTTGCTTTCTCCCCCTCTTTCCACGGTAGCGGTCCTGGCCTGGTCCTGGATGAGCTGAAGACGGAGTTCATCGAATTTCTCAACAGGCTTTCCGTCGAAGCCCAAGACCTTGTCGGCATTGCGGAAACCGATCTCGCGTCCCAGGCTGTTGGTGGCGATACCTGTGTCAACGTCAGAGTTTTTGATATATTCCTCCCCCCAGGATGCCATTATGCAGGTATAGAGAACCACGGCAAGGATAACGTTGAAGAAGACTCCTCCGAACAGGACAAAGAATCTCTGCCAGGCCGGATGGCTGCGGAACTCCCACGGCTGCGGCTCGCTTTTCATCTGTTCCTTGTCCATGGACTCGTCTATCATTCCCGCAATCTTGCAATAGCCTCCCAGAGGCAGCCAACCGATTCCGTATTCGGTATCCGACTTCTTGGGTTTCCATCTGAAAAGGGCGAATCCCGCATCGAAGAACAGGTAAAACTTCTCCACCTTGATCTTGAACAGACGGGCAAAGAAATAATGTCCGAATTCGTGTACGAGGACAAGCAGGCTGAGAGCCAGCACCACTTGCAATATCTTCATGAAAATTGCCATAATTATCTGATCTGTGTTAATACCTCCTGCGCCCTTTCTTTGGACTGTCTGTCCGTGGAGAAGATATCTTCTACCGAAGGCGAGGCGACAAAATTACACTTTTCCAGTGTTTTTTCTATAACGAGAGGTATTTGGGTGAACTTTATTTCTCCCCTGAGGAAAGAAGCAACAGCCACTTCGTTGGCTGCATTCATTGCGCAAGGGATATTGCCTCCCTTTTTGAAGGAATCGTAAGCTATCCTCAGGCAAGGGAATTTCTCGAGGTCCGGGGAGAAGAATGTGAGCTGTTTGAGTTCGGGGAAGCTTATGCGCTTGGTATCCAGGTCTATGCGATTCGGATAGGAAAGGGCGTACTGGATAGGGACTCTCATGTCCGGGTATCCGAGCTGGGCTTTTATGCTTCCGTCGGAAAATTGCACCATAGAATGGATTATGCTCTGTGGGTGAACCACCACTTCTATCTTTTCCACCGGGATGTTGAACAGCCAGGCGGCTTCCATTATCTCCAGACCCTTGTTCATCATAGATGCGGAATCGATGGTAACCTTGCTGCCCATTTTCCAGTTAGGATGATTGAGGGCCTGCTCCACTGTTATATCGTTGAACTTCTCTGCCGGAAGATTGAAGAAAGGTCCTCCGCTTGCCGTAAGAAGGAGTTTCTCTATCTGGGCCCTTTCTCCCTGAAGGCTCTGGAAGATAGCGGAATGTTCGCTGTCAACCGGAATCAGAGGACTTCCGCATTCACGGCTCAGACGGCTGATGATGCTTCCTGCCGCAACCAGGGTTTCCTTGTTGGCAAGAGCTATGACCTTGCCTTTTTTCATCGCGGAGATGGTAGGAGCCAGTCCGGAAAAACCTACCATCGAAGCCAGGACTATGTCCACATTGTTCCCTCCGGCGAGATCTCCAGCGCTTTCAACTCCCGCGAATACTTTTATATCCAAAGGTTCGAGGGCGTCCTTGACTTCCTTGTATTTGTCCTTGTTGCAGATGACCACGGCATTTGGATTGAACTTCCTTGCCTGGGCTATCAGAAGTTCGGCATTGCTTCCGGCGGAGAGCATTTCCACCTGGAACAAATCGGGATGATGAGAAATCACATCCAGAGCCTGGGTGCCGATGGATCCTGTGGACCCGAGTATGGCTATCCTTCTTTTCTGTTCCATCTTACGGGTTTTCGTTTTGTTTTTCCTGCTGGGGGATTCTGCCTGAGGTTATCATCTGCATATCCTGCATCTGCTTTTCCCACTGGAGGATTTCCTGCTTGAGGGAATCCAGCATAATGCGGTTCTGTATCATTTCCCTCCGGGTCTGCTCCGTAGGATAACCCGGTATGAGTTTTTTCAGCGGAGTGATGGAGATTATCAGGAAACTCAAGATGAAAGCGGTGACAGCGCCTATCAGGACATAGAGCAGAAGGCTCCGCTTGCTTAATTCCAGATGATATTTTCCAGAGAGCGATTTTAACATAAATTCATTTAACTTTGCACCTGTCAGATGGAGAGAGTTCTCGGCATAGATTACGGAAGAAAGCGTACCGGGGTTGCCCAAAGCGATCCTCTAGGAATCTTTGCCTCTGCCCTTGACTTCGTGCCAAGTGCAAAGATAATTGATTATCTGAAAAACTACGCCCAGAAAGAGACCGTCAGACTGTTTGTAGTCGGATATCCCAAGAATCTGGACAACACCCCGAGCGAAAACCTGAAGTTCGTGGACGCTTTCCTCAAGCAACTCAAGAAGGCTTTTCCCGATATTCCGGTGGAGTTGGAGGACGAGAGGTTCACCTCCACGATCGCTCACCGTACCATGATTGATGGCGGAATGAAAAAGTCCGACCGCAGAGTAAAAGGCAATGCGGACAAGATCAGCGCCGTGCTGATTCTCCAGTCATATCTTGACCGAAAGGCCAACCAGAAAGAAACTATAACAGAATAACACAAAGAATATGATACTCCCGATATACGTTTACGGACAGCCTGTCCTCAGAGAAATTGCAAAGCCGGTAGACCTTAATATGGAAGGCCTGGACCAGCTCATCAGCGATATGTACGAGACCATGAAAAACGCCGACGGCGTGGGCATTGCCGCTCCGCAGGTTGGCAAGAGCCTGAGGATCGTAATCGTCGATGGCACAGACTTAACAGAAGATTATCCTGAACTCAAGGATTTCAAGAGGATTATGATCAATCCTGAAATCATCGAAAAGAGTGAGGAGACCGCCGAGTATTCAGAGGGCTGCCTTAGCGTTCCGGACATCAACTGCAATGTCACACGCCCAAAGAGCATTACCGTAAAGTACATCAACGAGAAAAAAGAAACCGTTACCGAAAAATTCGACGGTTTCGGCTGCCGTATGGTGGAGCATGAACTGGACCATCTGGAAGGCCATATGTTCATAGACCGCGTATCCCAGATACGCCGCAAGCTCATTGGCGGCAAGCTCCGCAAGCTTGAAACCCGCAACTTCCGCCCGAGATACAAGATCAAATAGTTGTTTCAAAACAGGTATCATGGTCCAATTTTACGGGACCACTATATCTGGATATTGTCATAAGATATAATTACGGGTTAACTATTTCTAAATCAAATGATTTAATTTGGATCGTTGATATAAATCCATATCGATATTCCCCGTGAGCATAGAATATCGTAGAATCTAATTTTCTGTTCTTAAATTTATTGCGAGTGTTTTCTGAAATGTGTATCCCATATTTTACTCTATGTCCATCTATAGTTAGAATGACTCCAGGCAGAGATCCTCTTGCAGAAAACCCATTTCTTGGACCAACGAGATTGATTACTTCTGTACTATAATATTTTGAAGGTGCCTTTGTGAGATAAATTATTTCAGTAATTGTGTATAACGAAAAGCATACACAAAAAACAGACAGAGAATAATCAAACAAACGATCACCCCTCATTTTATTTTTGAAGTAAACATAAAGTATTGGAAATAGAGAAATAATAGCGATAACAACGAGGAACCATAAGTGATACCTACAAATAGCTAAGTTCCTTGATAGGAAAAAGGAAGCTACAGCTACCGCTATGGATACATTGATAAAGGATTTTTTCTTTTTTTTACTCATTATTATCTTCTTCAAGTGTGCCCTACTTCAACAGGTCGAGAACAGATGGGGTGAGGTATTTCTCGATTTCGGCGTAAGGAACTACGAATTCCGGGGCACCGGCTGCGTATGCTGCAATCTCGTATTCCTGGTAGCTGAACAGAAGCCCGTCTTTCACAAAGCAAGGAGAATGGTCTGGCAGTTTTGCGTAGTATTTGGTAACAGCGTTCTCCCAGGTGTATTCGTAAAGTGTCTCCTCGTTGTCTATCTCCCAGTACTTCATAAGGCCTTTCTTGATGATGTTGTTCAGGCCTTCGTCGCTGGAATCGTTGTTGGTGATAAAGTTTGTCATTATCTTGCCGTCAGACTTGCGGAAGGTTGCCCCGTAATGGGTTCTGCCGCCGTGGGCGCCGCCAAGATACTGGTCGAGGAGATAGGTGTAAGTAACGCACTTGTCGTTCTCAAACTCCTTCTTGACCTGGATGTCGAAGCTCAGTGCCGGAGCAGGGAAATCGTCTGTAGCTTCAAAGCGTTCCTTATAGGAATCTCCGTAGAACTTTGTTATGGCATCGGCATCGTTCATATTCCCTTCATAGACATTCTTGTATTCGTTGAGGAAACTGAGGTGTTCTTTGATCCAGTCCCTTACGGCATTTACGGAAACAATGTTCTTGCCTGTCTCCTTTGGCCAGTCGATGTCGAGAGAAACCATAATTTCGGTACTGTCCTGGTCGTCATACTTTTCTGTGAGGGTGAGCCAGAACTTTTCCTCACAGTTGTACTTGGCGTTTTCGGTGAGGAACTCTCCGGTTGCAAAAGGATCGCTGGAAGAAGAGTTCTTGCAACCGGCAATGGCTGCTGCAATGGTCAGCGCGGCAATAATTGATAATGTCTTTTTCATATCTGTAACAGTTTTTTGATCAACGATTGTTTTATTTCACCAGATCCGCGGCGGCAGGGGTGAGAAAGCCCTTCACCTTTTCGTAAGGAAGTGTGAACGAAGGCATTCCGAAAGCGTAAGCGGTAATCTCGTACTGCTGGTAAACGAATTCTACGCCAGTTTGGCTGAACCACGGGCCGTATTTAGGAAGGGCAACCATCGTTTCAGTGATTTTTTCATTGGTAAATTCGTGGAAGAGCTGATCATCGTCTATCTTTTCGTCAACACCTTCGCTGAAATATGCGCACAGGCTTTCAACTATCAGCGAGTCCAGTTTATTGCGGTTATCCCAGTCAGGAGAAAACATGTCGTTGCCGAACATTCTTCCGTCGGATTTCCTGAAAGTTGCGCCATATGCAGTCTGGGAAGGATGGGCTCCACCCATATATTCGTATACAGTGAACATCCAGGTAACGCACTTGTCATTCTCGTAATACTTGCGTGCGGTAATGTCTATGCTTCTGTGGCCGTTGAAGATAGGAGCCTCAATGTCTTTTTCAATGGTTTGCAGCAAATCTTTTCCGTAGAAATCAGCGATGGCCTGTGCATCGTCCAGATTGCCGGCAAAAAAACCGTTGCTTAACTGGTTGTTAAAGGAAATCTGCTCGCTTACCCATTCCCTGACCCTGTGCGCCAGGGCGGAATTGCCTTCTGGAAGATCCAGCTCCAGGGAAATTGAAATGTGGACAGAATCATCGTCGTTCTTGTACTCAGAATCAGCCGGAGGTTCAGGAGCAACTCTGGCATCGTAATAATGGTATTCGTATTTCTTTACGGTAACGTCACCGGAAAAGAATCCTGAAGCCTGCTCCTTGCAAGAATAAAGAACGGCAATCAGGAAAAGGGCTGAGAGAGCAAGTAAAACCTTTTTCATTGTCTATGATTATTTGAACAGTAATTGTGAAAATTCTTCAAGGTAAATCCTCCAGCAGGTCCATACGTGACCGCCTTCAGACTCATAGTAAGTATATGGATAGCCGCAGAGGTCGAACTTTTTTCTAAGTGCGGTGACATCCTGGTAAAGAGGGTCTTCATTCCCTATGCCGATCCAGTAGAACGGCGGGTTCTTTTCAAGCTGTGCCTTCAGTTCCAGGTCTATGTCGCGATAAACAGGGACGTCTTTGTACTCTTCCTGGACAGATACGGCAGGAGAGAAAAGACCCACGTAGCCGAACATCTTAGGATAAAGGGCGGAGATGTACAGAGAGTGGAATCCGCCCATGCTCAATCCGGCAATGGCTCTTGCGGACTTCTTTCTGATGACCCTGTAATTCTTTTCCACATAGGAAACTATGTCTGTGAAAGACTCCTCGAACGATCCGTCCATAGTTTTTGGCAGGTAGAACTGCGGAAGGTTGTAGCCGGTGGAGTTTTCCAATGGGGCGGCCTCCTGGCTCGGATTGCCGTTAGGCATTACCACTATCATCGGCGATGCCTTTCTCTGGGCGATCAGGTTGTCCAGGATCTGGGCGGCCCTTCCGAAATCCAGCCAGGCTGTCTCGTCTCCGCCCATCCCGTGAAGAAGATAGAGGACGGGATATTTTCTCCTTCCGTTTTCATAACCGGCTGGAGTATAGACCATCATCCTGCGGTTCATCTGCAGGTAAGGGCTGTTGTACCAGACAGAACTTACAGTTCCGTGCGGCACATCCTTGATCTGGTAGTTATCGGTTCTTTCTCCTGGAACGATGAAGATGTTGTAAAGGTCTGAGATGTTTCTCCAGACAAACATGTTCAGAGGATCCAGTACCTTCTGGTTGTCAACGATGTAGGAATAGGTGTAGATCTCCGGCTGGACAGGGACGGAGGTGGTGTACTCCCAAAGTCCGTTGCCGTTGTTTTTCATCAGGGCAGGCCTTTCCGCCTTGCTGAGGAAATCTCCGTTCACCTCAACCGTATCCGCCCCTGGAGCATAGTACCTGAAAGTGACCGTCCTGTCCGGATTTACAGTAGGCTGGGGATCTGTCTTGTCGCGATACCAGCCCTTCTGGGCCATAAGGCTCAGAGACAGAGTCAGCAAGAATATCAGCCAGACAAATCTTTTCATAACAGGTCAAACAGTTTTTCCAGGCCGATGGAGTGGGAGCCTTTAATCAGTATGGCCTTGTCCTTTAGAGGATTGTCCTTCAGGTAAGCGGCCAGGGCCGGAGTGTTTTCAAACAACATCACTTCGGTTTTGCCCCTGGATGACTTTATGCAGTCCGCATTCTTGTCGTAGAGGCTCTTGTAAGCCTTGGCGAATTCCTCTCCCACCAGAAGCAGTTTTGCCGGCTGGAACTTAAGGGCAACGTCCAGTATGTTGCGGTGCTCTTTCTGGGAGTCGTCGCCGAGCTCCCTCATGTCGCCCAGCAGCATCACCTTGCTCATCTTGCGGCTTGAAAGCTGAAGGGCGCTGAAACTCTCCAGAGAGGCCTTCATGCTGGTAGGATTGGCGTTGTAGGTGTCTTTTATGAGGATGTTGTGCCTTGTCTTGGTCATCTGGGAGCGGTTGTTGGACGGCACGTAAGCTGATATTGCCTTAACGGCCTCAGAGGTAGGAACGGCAAAGTAGGTGCCTATGCAGATTGCGGCAAGCACGTTGTCTGAGTTGTAGCTTCCGATGAGGTTGGTCTTGACCTTGATCATCTTTCCGCCCTTGCTTCCGGAAGGGTCCGCGAATTCCAGTTTCAGGTATGGATCCTTGTCTGAATTAGGAAGAATGCGGGCGCAGTTGCTGGTGATTCCGTAAGGCACAATCTGCATATCGGGCCTTTGTGCGGCCATCTTTTCAAGGAGTGGGTTGTCTGTGTTGACAAAGGCTATCTTCTTGTGTTCCTGAAGGTTGTCGTAGAGTTCCCCCTTGGCGGCCATCACTCCTTCAAGAGAGCCGAAGCCCTGAAGGTGGGCCTTGCCTATGCTTGTGATAAGGCCAAAGGACGGGCATACCAGAGAAACCAGGGTAGCGATGTCTTTAGGATGTGAAGCGCCCATTTCCACAACCGCCACTTCAGTGTCCTTGTCTATCCTTAGAAGAGTCATCGGGACACCTATGTCGTTGTTCAGGTTGCCTTCAGTTGCCACAACCTTGTATCTTTTTGAAAGAACTGCGTTGATCAGTTCCTTGGTGGTGGTCTTTCCGTTTGTGCCGGTAAGGCCGATTACCGGAATCTTGAACTGGAGCCTATGGTGCTTTGCAAGCTGCTGGAGAGTCCTCAGGGAATTGTCCACGACAATCACTTTCTTTGGGAACTTCTTCTTGGCCTCTGCGGCCTTCTGCCTGTTGTCGGAGATCACGTATGATGCTCCCCCTTCCAGAGCCTGTACAAGGAAATCATTGCCGTCGAAGTTTTCTCCCTTAAGAGCCAGGAACATACATCCTTCCTGAATCTTGCGGGTGTCGGTGCACAGGCCGGTGGTTTTCTGGTACAGGGTATAGAGCTTGTAAATGTCAGGCTTGCCGTCTTTGTTGCAGATCTTTGAAACTGATATGTTGTTGGCTTTCACTCCCAGGCCCGTGGACCCGAAACCGCCTTCTCCCCTGAGAGTCTCGGAAAGCTTGTCAACCTGCTGCCACTGGATCTGGGAATACTTGGCGATCACCATCTGGGCGATTCTCTCACCAGGTTTAATGACGAAAGTCTCTTTTGAGAGGTTTACAAGTATGACCTTTATTTCTCCGCGATAGTCCGCGTCTATGGTGCCTGGAGCGTTGGCCACGGTGATGCCGTGCTTTGCGGCCAGTCCGCTTCTTGGGCGGATCTGGGCCTCGTAGCCCTGAGGAAGTTCTATGAACAGTCCTGTCGGGACTATAGTCCTTTCCAGAGAGTGGAGCTCGATTGGAGACTCGATGTTTGCGTTAAGGTCCATTCCGGCCGAAAGAGCCGTGGCGTATTTCGGCAGCGGGTAGGAAGACTGGTTTACTATCTTTACTATCATCGCGATAATTATTTTCTTATTGATGAAAGAATATGTGTTTTCTTTTGCAGGAAGACCAGGAACACTCCAAGAAGAATCGTGTTAAAGGCAAGTTTTGCTATCAGCATAGGAGTGTCTCCAATTCCGGCGCATCTTCCGGTGATTTTTTCAAGCCCGAACTGGAAGCACAGTGCAACTATGTAAAGCACGACACCGACTGCAACATAAGAGAGAATCCTCTTCCATTTGTACGGGATCGGGTAGTATTTCTGCCCGAGATATGCGCTCAGCAGAAGCATTGCAACGCAGCTTGCCAGGTGAACCCATACGGAAGCCCAGTATGAGAACAGCGGCATGAAGGCCAGGTTGCCCACTATTGTAACTCCAAGGCCCAGAAGAGTTATGATGACAGCGTATTTTGTCTGGCCGCTGAGCTTGTACCACATCGAGACGTTGAACAGCATTCCCAGAACCATATAGGCAATCAGCATTATTGGAACCGTTCCAAGGGCGCTGCGGAAATCCTTGCCAAGAATCAGGCCCAGGATGTCCATATAGAAGACAATGCCCAGGAATATCAGCATGCAGAAAGCTACAAAATACTCCATTACCTTGGCGTAGAGTTCATTGGATCCTTTTTCCCTGTATCTTGAGAAGAAGAACGGCTCGGCGGCGTAACGGAACATCTGTATGAACAGGTTCATTATCACCGCCAGCTTTATTGCCGCCTGATAGACTCCGAGGTCCGCCTTCCATCCTTCTCCTGTAATGCCGTCACCGACCAGGAAACGGAACAGGAACCTGTCCGCGCTCTCGTTGATGATACCCGGAAGGTTGGCTATCATAAGCGGGATGGAATAAATCATCATCCTCTTCCACAGGCTCTTGCTGAAAGAGAACTTTATCTTCAGAAGATCCGGTATGAAAAGCAAAAAGCACAGTACGCAGCTGAGGAATACAGCAAAGATTATGTATGAGAAGTGAATCTGCTCAGGAATGAATGCCGTAAGGAAATTGCCCGGGTGAGAAGCCATGAACTTCGGCACCACAAAGAACAGGATCAGGTTGAATCCCAGTTCGCTGACAATCTTTATAGACTTGAACAGGGCGAATTTGAGAGCTTTCTGCTGGTATCTGAGCCTGGCAAACAGTATGGCGGTAATGGCGTCCAGCGCAAGGATTCCTCCCACGTAGACTATCATCTTGGAATAGCCCGGATAGCCCATCGCCGAGGAAATGTTTCCCCCGAAAAGCCAGCAGGCGGCGAAGAAAAATACAGAAAGCGTGGTTACAGTGGAAAGGGCCGTGGAGAAGACAGTATGCGGGTTGTCGGCTTTCTCTCCAGGCGGAAGGTCGGCAGCTTGGGTTGTTCCCCTGGAAGCGAACTTGAAGCAGCCTGTTTCAAGACCCAGCACCAGCACTACCTGGAAGACCGCTATGTAAGACATTATCTCTGCGTAGGAGCCGTAGCCGTCTGTAGTGAGGATCCTCGTGTAAATAGGCACGAAGAAGAAGTTAATTATCCTGGCCAGTATCGTGCTAAGCCCGTATATGGCGGTTTCGCCCGCAAGTTTTTTCAGAGGATTTGCCATA
>JAEEGG010023439.1_pt1 | contig 12055 bp, 10 predicted proteins | sample 9134161 | NCBI WGS metagenome assembly JAEEGG01 (sample SAMN16246543, study PRJNA631951) | gut metagenome | biome: gut microbiome; feature: rumen; material: CR-attached | host: Bos | place: Iran: Karaj | collected 2018-10 | reverse complement strand
AACAGTTCCCCGAATATGAAAAAACATTCCAAGTGTTCTGGGTGAAGCCGGATGATGGGGCAAGATTTGTTGAAGATTGACAGTTATGAAGAATATAGTTATTGCAGCAGGGTATGCAACGAGATTGGGAGAGTTGACGAAGAACTTTCCGAAGCCTTTGTTGAAGATTGGAGAGAATACTATCTTGGGAAGAATGCTGGATGATATCGACAGAATTCCTGAGATTGAAGAACATATTATCATTACGAACCACAGATTCGCACAAATATTCACGGATTGGGCTGCAGAGCAGCACTATGCTAAGCCCATTACCATTGTGGATGATGGGACCGAGACGAATGAGACAAGATTAGGCGCTGTGTGCGATTTGCTGTTTGCCATGGATAAGCTCCATATCGGTGATGACTTGTTGGTAGTGGCAGCAGATAACCTGCTGTTCTTCTCGTTCCAGGAGTTTGTGGATTTTGCTAAAGAGAAACAGACGAGTTGCATTATGTGTCACGAACAGCCTTCGATAGAGAAGCTGCAGCGTACAGGTGTGGTGGAACTGGATGATCAGATGAAGGTGCTGGGCATGGAGGAGAAACCGCAGGTGCCGAAGAGCCATTGGGCTGTGCCACCGTTCTATATCTATTTGAAGAAAGATTTGGACTTGGTTCGTCATTCAGTTGAGAATGGTTGTGGCAAGGATGCACCTGGTAACTTGGCGCACTATATGGTGGAGCATACCACGATGCACGCATGGCCGATGAGTGCAGGGAGGTTTGATATTGGGTCATTGGATACCTATTATGAGGCTGTGGAAAAATATGGTAAGTAACGAACACGAATCTAACGAATAAAAACTTATTATATGATGAAAATTGCAGTAGCAGGAACAGGTTACGTAGGCATGAGCATAGCAACACTGCTTGCTCAGCATAATCACGTAACAGCTGTTGACGTGATACCTGAGAAGGTGGAGAAAATCAACAAAAAGATTTCGCCTATTCAGGATGAGTATATTGAAAAGTATTTGGCAGAGAAGGAGCTTGACTTGACGGCAACGCTGGATGGGAAGGCTGCCTATAAGGATGCTGACTATGTCGTGATTGCGGCTCCGACGAATTATGATCCGCAGAAGAATTTCTTTGATACGCACCATATTGAGGATGTGATTGACTTGGTGTTGAGTGTGAATCCCGATGCGGTGATGGTAATTAAGAGTACCATCCCTGTGGGTTATTGCCGTTCGCTGTATGTGAAGTACGCGCTGAAGTTCTTGACGGATCCTGAGTTGAAGGGAAAGAAGTTTAACCTACTGTTCTCACCGGAGTTCCTTCGTGAGAGCAAGGCATTGTATGACAACCTTTATCCTTCTCGTATCATCGTGGGCTATCCGAAGATTCTGCCTGCTGATAGGAATAGAAAATGGGATGAAGAAAATGCTGCAATTACTGCGATAGGTAATCCAGAGGCAGAAGAGAAGGCTAAGACCTTTGCCGGTCTGCTGCAGGAAGGTGCTATCAAGGAGAATATCGATACGCTGTTTATGGGGATGACCGAGGCAGAGGCCGTGAAGCTGTTTGCCAATACCTATTTGGCTTTGCGTGTTAGCTATTTCAATGAGCTGGATACGTATGCAGAGGTGAAAGGACTGGACAGTCAGGCTATCATATCGGGAGTAGGCCTTGATCCGCGTATCGGTACACACTACAATAATCCTTCGTTTGGTTATGGTGGTTACTGTCTGCCTAAGGATACCAAACAGTTGTTGGCCAACTATGCTGATGTGCCTCAGAATATGATGACTGCCATCGTGGAGAGTAACCGTACGCGTAAGGACTTTATCGCTGATGAGGTACTACGTAAGGCTGGTTATTATACTGCTAACAGTGACTGGAGTGAGAGCGCAGAGAAGGAAGTGACCATTGGCGTGTTCCGTCTGACGATGAAATCTAATTCTGATAACTTCCGTCAGAGTGCTATCCAGGGTATCATGAAGCGTGTGAAGGCTAAGGGTGCCAATATCATCATCTACGAGCCAACGTTGAAAGATGGTGAGACGTTCTTTGGGTCTCGTGTCGTGAATAACTTGGAAGAGTTTAAAAAGCAAAGTGATGCCATCATTGCCAATCGCTACGACGAGGCACTGGATGATGTGCAGGAGAAGGTCTATACAAGAGACATTTTCAAGAGAGATTAAAGAACACGAATTGCACGAATAATACGAATTTATGAAGACAATATTAGTTACGGGAAGTGCCGGATTTATTGGCTCGTACTTGGTTCTACGCTTGTTTAAGGAACTGAGCGAGGGTACTATTGTAGGCTTGGATAATCTGAATGATTATTATGATCCGACATTGAAAGATTACCGCCTCAGTGAGATTGAAAAAGCTAAACCTGCGGGAATTGAATATGAGTTCGTCAAGGGAGACTTGGCTGACAAGGCACTAATTGACGGACTGTTCAAGAAGTATAAGTTCGATGTGGTGGTAAATCTTGCTGCACAGGCTGGGGTAAGGTATTCGATTACGAATCCGGATGCGTATATCATGAGTAACATGATTGGTTTCTACAATATTTTGGAGGCGTGTAGGCATAACCCTGTAGAGCATTTGGTATATGCTTCTTCCAGTTCTGTCTATGGTGGCAATAAGAAGGTGCCATTCTCGACGGATGACCGTGTGGATAATCCCGTGTCGCTCTACGCAGCCACCAAGAAAAGCAACGAGTTGTTTGCTCACTGTTATTCAAAATTGTACGACATCCCCACAACGGGTTTACGCTTCTTTACTGTATATGGTCCTGCCGGTCGTCCTGATATGGCATACTTCGGCTTTACTAACAAGTTGCTGAAGGGCGAAACCATTCAGATATTCAACTATGGCAACTGCCGTCGTGACTTTACGTATGTCGATGACATCGTAGAGGGCGTGTATCGTGTGATGCAGAAGGCTCCAGAGCGTAAAAAGGGTGAAGATGGCCTGCCCATCCCTCCATACGCAGTATATAATATCGGTGGTGGTCAGCCTGAGAACCTGCTGGATTTCGTGAATATCCTGCAAGAAGAACTGGTTCGTGCCGGTGTCCTTCCTGCAGACTTCGACTTCGAGGCACACAAAAAGCTCGTCCCCATGCAGCCCGGTGATGTACCAACCACCTATGCCGATGCCACCGCCCTTGAACGTGACTTCGGGTTTACACCAAAGATAACGTTAAGAGAGGGATTGAGAAAGTTCGCAGAGTGGTATAAGGAGTTCTATGGTTAATCCCTGCATTCAAGCCGTCCTTTCTCTGGAGGGAATCTAAAGGTTTAAGAATTCTATGGATAATCCTTAATATTGATAAGGAATTCTGGCAAGCCGGTCACAGACCTGTCGGTTCATGAGCAACTCCGATAGTGACGTGGCCGCTTGTTGGTTTTTAGAAATGGCATAAGGATGCAAGAGACGGCAAACAAGCAGAAGCGCATTACCCTGAAAACTGTTCACGAGATGTTGGACGGGATGAGCGTGGAACTGGCAGAGAAGGTTCATCTGCTGTTCATGGCCAACTATATCGACTACTCAGACTATGAATTTTGTGATGAGAATCTGGTGGAGAGCTATTGCTGGTGCTACAGAGACCTCTTTGAACTGAAAACGAAGGAGTCACAGAAAATCGTGAACAGTCAACTCATCGAGTTCTTGGACGAGTGGCGGCAGGATGCTCCCTCTCTCTATCGGAAGGCAAAGGATGATATCTGCTATTGGATTACCGATGAGTGGTATAGCTTCGAGTCGCCCATGCAGAAAGAAATAGAAACGGCTTGCCTAGCAGTTTTGAAGAAGAAAGATGATTTGGCTATTGCTTTAGCCTTGTCGCCATTTGCTCGGAAAACGGCAGAACTGGTGAACAGGGGAGCATACGAAGCTGCTGCCGGTAGCTGCTATGCCATCTTCAGATGTCTGGCCAAGACGTGCAAGGAGCATGAAGACTGGTTCCGTGGCTTCACTGGTTATGGTGACACCTACACGAAACTGGCGATATTCTCTGAGGCAGTAGTGGAACTATACTGTCACCTACGTCAAAAGCCAGATCTCTCAAAGCGCATGGCTGATGAGATGGATATCAACCTGGAAGTGTTCAATCTCGAAACCGATTTCTTCGGTGACCAGCATTGCAGCTCCCGCTTCACAGACATGCTCTGTGATACCCAAGCCCAATACGGAGATTATTCCGAGTTAGATATGTGCCCCATGTGGGGGATGTGGGAGAAAGAAGGGGGAGAATGAGATGAAGGCCCTACGGAAAACCGTAGGGACAGTGATTGAAGAAATAGCGCGATAGAATCGCTGTGCAAGAGACGAAAGATAGCCGCGATGGTATCGCAGCAAATGGAAGAAGAAGTAACATGAGATAAAAAGAAGATGCTGAAATTACTTGCCATACAGGTGTTGAAGGAATGTGAGGCTTACATCATGCGGTGTTTAAAACCAGGGGTGATGTACTACCTTTGTCATGACTATGATTTCTCACAGTCATTAGGAGGCATTTGGACAGTATGTAAGCGTGGTGCTAATATCAACACGGTAGATGAGAAATTCTTTAGGATTAAGTCTGAGAGCAGTCTCAATATCAACGTTTCGGCCATCGTAGGTGAGAATGGCTCCGGAAAAAGCAGCATCGTAGAACTGATACTTAGGATGATAAATAACTGTTCCATCAATTTTGGTATCACTGCAGAGGATGCTCAGCTGAAGTATGTAGAGGGGGTACATGCAAGGTTGTTTTATCAGACTGATCAACAAATCTGCTGTCTTTGTGTGGATGGAGTGCAAGAAAGCGTCAGCGTGAAGGAGATAGCCACTATAGAGAATAACAAGATATTGTTAACTGGAAAGGAATTAACTGCGAAAGAACTGAAGGGACACTTCTTCTATACGCTTGTGTCTAATTATTCGCACTATGCCTATAACACACACGACTTCAAGCAGGAATGGAATAAGCAATCAGACGAAAATAGTTGTTGGCTGAAATGGCTGTTTCATAAGAACGATGGCTACCAGACACCGATAACGTTGCATCCTTTCAGAGACCAAGGAACCATCAGCATACAGCGGGAGAAGAATCTATCGAACCAGCGGTTGCTGTACTTCTTTATCAACTATGCTAAGCAGAACAAGAGCAAGGGTGTGTTTGACTATATCAACGGCAAACGCCCCAAATATCTGAACCTGAGAGAGGTGAAAGAATCGAAGCTGCAGCAGACGACGCTACTGCAATACTTTGATAACCACAAGGAAGTGAATTTGCTGGGCGAGCAAATAGCTTATGTGAAAGGCCTCGGGACGCTGGTGATGAAACCAAAGAACAAAAACTTTGAAGAGTTTAGAGACAGAATACTGATACCTCTTGAGAATCTTGCATATAGAATTTTAGGTTTGGACAAGAAGGAACACAGCAGGCATTTTCATTTCTATAGAACCGTGCTGGACTGGATGCAGAAAGAGGAAGGCAAATGGCTGCAAGAACATGGCTCGAAGCTTTTCTCGAGGAACAGCGATTTGAAACAACTGATTGATTCGCTGGAAAATATGGTTGCAAATAAGGAGGTTTACAGTAAGATTCAAGAGATATGTTGTGATTTGAAGGAATTCGAACTACTTAGCCTCTGTCAGATACAACGATTGGAAATACTAGATGACATCTGTGACTACTGGAGAGAAAGGAGTAGTAATGCTCAATGCATGGATTTGCGCTTTGAGATGAAGCCAGAAATAATAATAAGCGAATACAGCGACCTGTCGCAGAAAGAGAAGTGTTATCACTATATCGTATATAAGACTATCAACATATTTGAGACTTACCCGAGCTACCACTACCCGATATGGAGATATACGAGTAACCCTGTAAGCTTTAACAACAGGAAAGAAAGTAGCAGCGACAAACAGGTAGTGTATAGCGCATTCAACCAATTGCTGGAAGATGTAACGAAAGAAAAGACGCACATCACCCTGAAGATGCGACAGGCTTTCTACTATCTGAAACACTCGTTATATAATCAGAACGGTAAAGACGGCTATGTGCTGCAAGGAGAAAAGATAGACAATTTAGAAGGGATATGTCTATCGACAGAGCGGCTGTCCAAATACTATGAAAACGAGAACGAGCAGAATTTAGAAACGCTGCCACCACCAATCTACGACAGACATCTGCTGTTTGAGGCAGAGAACGGGAAACTGGTGGATATGGATAGCTTTAGCTCGGGCGAGAAGCAACTGCTGAATACGCAGAGTGCCATCATCTATCATCTGCAAAACCTGAATTCCATATTCAAAGACCCGGCAAGGATGAAATATCCGCAGGTGAACATCATATTGGAGGAGATAGAACTGTATTTTCATCCGGAATATCAGCGGAACTTTATATACAGTTTGATTAACCTGTTGGAACTTTCGGGAATAGACGAGCACATAAAGAATGTGAATATCTTGATAGTGACACACTCGCCTTTTATTTTGTCAGACATTCCGAAGAGCAATGTTTTGTTTCTAAAAGAGGGCAGACAGGTGACGGATATGCAGGAGAATACTTTTGGGGCGAATATACATACGATGTTGCAAAATGCCTTTTTTCTGAATGGTGTGACGATAGGCGATTTCGCTAGGGATAGAATAAATCGACTGTTTGGGAAACTGCATAATGATGTGATAACAGAAGATGTGTATAAAGAGATTCTGCTTGTTAGTGAGCCTTTCATCAAAAGCCAACTACTGAAGATGTATAATGAGCGCTATCCGCATCATCAGATGAAGGAAATGGAAGAGCGAATAGCAGAGTTGGAGAAAGTTTTGTCAAACAATAGCGATGATAAGAATTGATCCACATAAAGCAGCCAAAGTAGCCCCGGAGTATTGGAGGTTGCTGAAACTCTTCTTTAAAGGGAATAGGAAGAAATCGAGGTTGGAAAAATATGCCCCTCGGGCAAGGGGGTATAGGCTCCAGTTGGCATATGTGGACATGGGATTAGTGGATAGTAGTACTATCGCACTTGGAAACCCTGATGATATAAAAAAGGATTATGCTGTTCATTTTAAAAAAGGTAGAAATCTAGATAAATTCATCAAACTGATGGAAGGGTACTATACTAGATTCTTGGGGACAACCATAAAGGATCTCGATCCTAAGCATCCGGATAAAGAACTTAAGGTAAGGACCTGGCTTGCTAAAGAACTTGGGGTGAAGACATGCCCGTACTGTAATCGCGAATATACTTTCTCGAGAAAATTACGAAACGGTCGCGAAGTACATCCAGAGTTTGACCATTTCTATCCCAAATCAAAGTATCCTTATTTGGCGCTGTCACTATACAATCTGGTGCCATCGTGCCATTCTTGTAACCATTTGAAATCAAAAAATGAGATTGACTTGAATCCGTATTATAAGAGCTTTGAAGATGATGGGTTACGGTTTACACTGGTGGATAAAGTGACAGGTGGCAGAGGTGTTGATAAGGTTGAAGACCACTGGGTGTTTGATCCATCGAAAGTTGAGGTTAAAATTAAGAATGGTAATAAGAATGTGAGAGTGTTTGGGCTGGAAGAGGTGTATAACTGCCATACGGACGTTCTGGCTGATATAGTGACGAAGGCTCAGGCATATAATGATAGCTTTTATCAGAGTTTGGTGGATTCATATAGTGGGTTGGGTAAAACTTCTGCAGAGATTTATCGATTGATATGGGGAACGTATATGGATCCAAATGAATATGGCAAGCGGCCGCTGAGTAAGTTTACAAAGGATGTGCTGGATGAACTGGGGATAAAGTGATAATGCCATGGTGAAATGTAGGAAGATAGAAGGGATGCTGCCAAAGCTGATGAAGATGGTGGAGAGGGAGATGAAAAGGAATGACCGTTTGTTGTTTCGAAAGATGCGTGATAATTGTTAAGAACTATTGTTTAAACTATGGATACTAAAACCAAAATAGAAAATGCCAATGCAATCCTTTCTGACAAAGGGAATGTTATCAAGACACGTGATGACCGTGAACTTATTATGGTGGACAAAGACGGTAAGGTGACTAATCCTGATGATTGCAACTGGATGCCAGACGATGAGATAATAACCAAGTCGGTGTTCAGGTCAAGGATTGAGCCTTGGTTGACTTCTTTGTTCCAGTCTGAACACTTATCGCTACTCTGTGGCTCTGGTATAACCAACTCCATTAGCTATTTGGCTGGAGCCAGTGGCGGTACGACTATGGCTGCAAGCACGTTTACAACATTTAAAGACGAGATAAAAGTGGCTGCAGAAGCATCTGCTAAAGCGAGTGGAAGGAAGAAAGGTAATTTAGAAGACCAAATTAGAACAGCCAACGATTTACTGCGAGGGCTGAGAATCTTGAAGAAAGACACCGAGGCTAAATCCTTGGAAACAGAACTAAACAGCATCATCAATGCATTTGCCAAGTCAATTTTGGAGTCGGAAAAGGCCATTGCAACTGCTGTGGATGATAAACGGGACAATGCCTATTCCGTATTGGTGAACTTCCTATTGAGTTTTGCGAGCAGGACTGGCAACCGCGAGAGGCTGAACATATTCACAACAAACTATGACCGCTTGATAGAAGTGGGAGCGGAACTGGCTGGAGTTCACTTGATGGACAGGTTTGTTGGAACAATGATGCCCATCTTCCGTTCTTCGCGACTGAATCTTGACATACACTATAATCCGCCAGGAATACGAGGTGAACCTCGCTACTTGGAGGGAGTTGCCCGTTTAACCAAACTTCATGGTTCTGTGGATTGGATTCAGAACGAGGATGAGATAAGGCGTATGGGACTACCATTCGGTGCTGATGATATTGCACCCTATTTGAATGCACCAGGATTGAAAGGGGCTGATGCGTTGAAACTAATGATATATCCCAACTCTGCCAAAGACCGTGAGACCGCAGAATATCCATACGTGGAATTGTTCAGAGACTTTGCGGCTGCTATTTGCAGGCCCAACAGCACTTTGGTTACATATGGTTATGGATTTGGTGACGAGCATATCAATCGTGTGATTCAAGATATGCTCACCATACCCTCTACTCACTTGGTTGTCATTTCATTCAATGACCCGATCGGACGAATTCTGCAATTCTATTATGATTCTGCTCATTATGCACAGATGTCCGTGCTGATGGGTAGCAATCTTGGTGATATTACAAATTTGGCTAATGATTACCTGCCCAAGTCAGCGATAGACAGGACTACTATCCGTATGGCAGAACTGCTACAACATCGTTTGGGTGCATCTTCAAGTGTTTCTTCTGCTTCTACACCATCATCGGGAGCTGGTTCTGCTACTTCTTCAACGGCTACATCTATACCTGTATCTACGACTTCTGCAAAATGACGACAACACCTATAGAACAATTGGCCTCGCTGAGAGTCGGAACGGTGGAGTTTATTTCTCCCGACAGGATAGAGGTACAGCTTGATATAGAATCGCCCGACAGTGTGGCATTGAATACGGGGACTCCACGTAATTTCCCGAGAATCAATGGGTATGTCATGATACCTGTTGACTTGGGATTTGTGGTTGGGCAGGTGTCGTGGATTACTATACAGCGTTCGCCTTATCCCAAACGAAGCGGGTTTCAAGATTTCGGTTTGATAGATTTGCCGTTCCCGTTGAGGAAAATGGAAGTTCAACCGGTCGGAACGCTGGTAGTCTCAGAAAAGGGTTATAAATTCAAACGAGGGCTGGAAACATTCCCTTCGGTTGGGGATATTGTCATTCTCCCTACGGAAGACCAGTTGAAATCTATTATTGAGTCGGGCGATAATCGCAGGGTTTATATTGGCAATAGCCCGCTGGTGGGTAATGCAAAAGTTATGATAGACCCTGACAGGCTGTTTGGTCGTCACTTGGCAGTTTTGGGAAATACAGGCAGTGGTAAGTCGTGTTCCGTTGCGGGACTTATTAGGTGGTCGCTGGAAAGTGCGGGCAACAGCAAAATTAAGAAAGATCGTCCAGTTAATAGCAGGTTCATTGTACTTGACCCCAATGGAGAATACAGCAAAGCATTTGCTGATAAGAAAGACGCCAATATCTATTCCGTGAATATAGAGGACGTTGACGGAAGAAAACAGTTGGAAGTGCCTCTGTGGTTCTGGAATACGGATGAGTGGTGCGGGTTTACCAAGGCATCACCAAAGACACATAGAACGACGATTGTTCATGCTTTGAAGTCGGTGAGGAGTGGATGCGTATTTGAGGAGGTGTCTAAGCAAAGTGAAATTGCAAGCTTTGTCAGAACGGTAATAGACTCCATACAAGTCAGCAAAGCCGCAGGCAATCCTTGGGGTAAATTTCCTTTACCTAAGAGCTTTCACCAGTCGCTTGAAAAGTGGGCAAGTGATATTGTCAGTGATGAAGGGTTCTCAGATGAATTAAATGAAGCCATACAGGCATTTGGTGTCAAGGCAAAGGAACTTATCGATGCACGAAACGTGCAATACGCCCATTACGATTTTACGAAAACAGAGGTAGACTGTTTGCTTACCTTGCTAAAAGATGTTTATCTAAAAGCCGGAGGCAGAGAGGAAGAGTTTCTGCCTACTGATGAAGATAGTCCAATTCCTTTTTCTGGGGAAAACTTTGTCCGTTCCATTGAAGCCAATGCCGAAATCCTCAATACGACGGACTATATTGTCACTCTAATGCCTCGCATCAAGACGTTATTGTCAGATGTAAGGGTAAAGAAAGTGATTGATAATACAACACTAGAGTTAAACGATTGGTTGGGGCAATATATTGGTTCAAACAATAAAGAGTCGTTGACGATTATTGATTTGTCTCTTCTTCCCTCAGATGTCACAGGCATCGTAACAGCAGTTGTGGCTCGTATGGTGTTTGAGGCTCAACAAAGATATTTGAAACGGAATAAGGCTTGTTTGCCAACTGTTTTGGTGATGGAAGAGGCTCACTACTTCGTTAAGCGATACAATGATGATGCTGAGAATACTGGACCCACAACTCAATGTTGCAAGGTGTTTGAAAAGATTGCAAGAGAAGGTAGAAAGTTTGGATTAGGTTTGGTGCTTTCATCCCAACGCCCATCAGAACTATCACCTACGGTTCTTTCGCAATGTAATTCATTTCTGCTTCACAGAATCTCGAACGACCGCGACCAAGAATTGGTGCACAGGTTGCTTCCGGATAATATGAGAGGCATTTTGAGAGAAATGCCATCACTACCTTCGCAGTCTGCAGTTTTGCTTGGATGGGCTTCTGAACTCCCTGTCTTAGTGAAGATGCGCACATTACCTAAATCACAATGCCCTCAGTCAGATGATCCTGATTATTGGGATGTCTGGACTGGTATTAAGGATAGAAAGATAGACTGGAAGGCTATAGCTGACGAATGGCAGAATAAACAGAATGAATAATGTCAAAACTCAAGATTATATCCATAAAGGTTTTAGAGCTGCAGTATTATGACGCAGGATGAGAAGTGGCAGGCGAGGTACGAGGAGATAGTTGAATTTATCGACAGAAATCATAGGAATCCTTCTAAGTATGATGCGGAGGAGAGAGGTGAATATTATACGTGGTTGAAGCATAATAGAAAACAGTTGAACGCAGGGAAGATGAAGCCAGAGAGGGTGGTGAAGTTTAGAAAACTTCTGGAAATGACGGAACAATATAGGAGGAAAAATCAGTATGAATAGTGGTCGCGATAATATCGCAACATACGGGACAAGAAGAAACTCGATGGGGAAACCATCGAGCACACGGGAATAAATAATAAGAATGAGGCAGCTCAATACTACATATCATAACGGGATGGCTGGGTACCTGATGGACTTCGGATTTGGAGGGTTCATTGGGTACGGGAAAGGTGTGTCCGTAGGATTGGTGATGGAAGAGCTGAATATAAGCATGAGGTATTATTAGGACGATAGGCCCTGCGGAGAGGTGCAGGGCTTGGTGACTATCTCAACGGGTGAACCGTTGAGCACTGTTAGTATATGAGCATCCCCCGATTCAGCTTTTCGTGAGCTGGGTCGGGGGATGTCGCGTTTGGTCGGGC
>JAEEGG010023438.1_pt1 | contig 12055 bp, 7 predicted proteins | sample 9134161 | NCBI WGS metagenome assembly JAEEGG01 (sample SAMN16246543, study PRJNA631951) | gut metagenome | biome: gut microbiome; feature: rumen; material: CR-attached | host: Bos | place: Iran: Karaj | collected 2018-10 | reverse complement strand
TTCCAATACACAACAGACCGAAAAGCCAATGCTCATGTAATTCACATGGGCTTTACTTTTGTGGTTGTTGTGTATAGGCAGTCGAAGGCACTCATAGAGCGACTTATTGGTGGGAATGACGAAAATTCCTGACTTTGACAGCGTTTTTTTCTAGGTTTTGTTAGTTGTTGACAATCAGCCACATCCAATAAGGGTGAAAATAATTTGGGTGAATCGCGTCACCTTTGCGTACCTTTGTGGCATGTTTGTACGCAAGAGAAAGAACAAGTCCGGTACGATTAGCGTAGTTGTCGTGGACAAGAGCGGCGGTCGATTCAAAGAGCTCAAGACCATCGGTGTTTGCTCGTCTGTGGAGGAGCTGCCAGTTTTGGAGCAGAGGGCCCGGTGCTGGATTGACAGCTACGGCGGCCAGCGGTTGTTGGACTTTGAGGAGAGCGAAAAAGTGCGGGAAGAGGCCCGCAGGACTATATCCAGGATAGAAAGGGCTCTCCAGAACGCGCCACAACTCATTCTTGATCGGGTTTATGACCGCATCGGCTTCAACGCCATCGGGGACGATATCCTCCGCCAGCTTGCCATTGCCCGGGTCTGCCAGCCGATGAGCAAGACCGCGACAGTTGACTACCTGAAATCATACTTCGACGAGGACGTGCGCCTTCATGACATCTACCGCTATATGGACAAGCTCCACGGCACGCAACAGGAGAGGGTACAACAGATCAGCGTGGCGCATACGATGGATGTGCTGGGAGGGCGCATCGGCTTGGTGTTCTACGATGTCACCACCTTGTACTTCGAGTCCGCTCCGGACCCTGCGGACGAGTTACGCCAGGACGGGTTTTCCAAAGACGGCAAGACCGCGGAGTCGCAGATTGTGCTGGGGCTGTTGGTGAGCGAGGACGGATACCCGCTGTCATACTCCGTGTTCAACGGCAGGCAGTACGAGGGATACACGATGATACCCCTCATCGACGACTTCGTCCAACGCTTCAAGCTGACAGACTTCATCGTGGTGGCCGACTCGGGGCTGATGAACGAGACCAACGTCGGCCTGCTGGACTCGGCAGGCTACAAGTACATCCTAGGGGCCCGCATCCGCAGCGAGTCCCCGAAAGTGAAGGAATGGATGCTCGGCATCGACCGGGTGGACGGCCACTGCGAAGAGTACAGAAAGAAGTCCGGCCAACGGCTGATAGTGAGCTACTCCGAATCCAGGGCAAAGAAGAACGCCCACAACCGCGAGAAAGGCGTCGCCAGGCTCCAGAAGGCGTACGCCAAGGGCACGTTGACAAAGGACAAGGTGAACAAGCGAGGCTATAACAAGTTCCTTGACATCAGCAAGGACGTCACCGTCAGCATCAACTACGACAAAATCAAGGAGGATGCCCTCTGGGACGGCCTGAAAGGTTACATCACCAACACGGGCCTTGACCCGGTGGAGGTCATCAAGCAGTATCACGGGCTTTGGGTGGTGGAACGGGCCTTCCGCATCGGGAAGTCAAGTCTGGAAATGAGACCGATCTTTCACTTCACACCCAAACGCATCGAGGCCCACATCTGCATCTGCTTCGTTGCGTACAAGGTCTACAAGGAGCTGGAAAGAACCATAAGGGAACTTGGAATAGGTATGAGCGTAGATAAGGCTTTGTTCTATGCCAGAACCATCACGACGCTAAAAATCAGGTTGCCGAACGGGGAGCTGTATACCGAGACTCTATACAACACGCCCCAGCAGAAGGCACTTCGACCGCTGATTGAGGATTGTTCTCATGCGCCCGCGTGAAACGGGTGAAGCATTGTCAAAGTCAGGAAATAGCGTTAGCTTAAAAGCTTGTGTCAACGAAAACTTAGACACCTTCCAATACACAACAGACCGAAAAGCCAATGCTCATGTAATTCACATGGGCTTTACTTTTGTGGTTGTTGTGTATAGGCAGTCGAAGGCACTCATAGAGCGACTTATTGGTGGGAATGACGAAAATTTATGAAATTGGTTTTAGCCATGTCATAATTAAAAAATCTATAAAATTTTGCTTGTCGTTATATTTTTTCTTTAACTTTGTCCGCAAAAATGTTGGTCTTTGTATCAAAAATCTTTATTGTTTGCCTGAGTAGTTCTTAACAAATAAACGTACTAACCCTTAAAAATTAAAAAAATGAAAGTAGTATCATTACAATTCGGAAAGGCGATAAGTGCCGCCTTGTTCGTCCTGCTGCTGAATGTGGCGGGCATGAAGAACGCACTTGCTCAAACTCAAACCGCAACACTGCAACATGCAGGCAATATCAGTGCTTTTACTGGGCCAAATGCCTTTGCGCAAGCACATTCCGCCGCCGCGGATGGCGACACCATTACCCTTTCAAGTGGTAATTTCGACGGCTGCGATATTACAAAGGCCATTACATTGCATGGAGCGGGTTGTGTTTCTGACACTTTAGGGATTATGCCGACGCAAATTTCTGGTAATGTTGATAATTATATTTCAAACGATTCTATGTTTATGACCATTGAAGGGATTGCTTTTTCTTCTATGTCTTATATAAATATAAAACATGCAAAATTTATCAGATGTAATATTAGTTCCTTTGTAACTCATAATCTTAGTTGGGAATCTATGGAAGATGTGCAATTCATCAATTGTCTAGTTGATAATATCTCCGTTAGGTCAGGAACTAATAGTGTTTTTTTTATTAACTGTGTAGTAAACAATTTATACAATACGAATTTATCTAATAATGCAGTTCTAGCATTTAATTCTATTATTAACATCAGGCTTGCTGGTAACTCTTCTCACAATATGCATCTATACAATTGTATATTAGGCAATGCGCATAAGATAAATGGAACCCGTGCATACAATTGTATCCAAGTGGGTTCGACTTTTCCAAGCTCTGTTCAAACAGTGGATTGCATGACTGTCAGTTCCTATTCGGATGTTTTTGAGAATTGGGATGGCAATTTTTCATTCGATGCGGATTTTTCTTTAAAAGAGGAAATTGCCACAGGTTTCTTGGGGACAGATGGCACAGAAGTGGGAATCTTTGGCGGTATGATGCCATATAATCCTCGTCCAAGCTATTTGATTTCTTATCGTTGCACTGTGGCAAGCCGTACTACTGTTGATGGAAAACTGAGCGTGGATGTTGAGGTCGTCACAGGAGACCAATAATATGAAACGCTATCTGATAACCTTAACTATCCTGTTACTGTCTCTTGTTTTGAATGCGCAGTCGGGGTTTACCTACCACTACTGGTTCGATCAAGATACGGAGCACAGGCAAACAGGGCTACTTGGCGACGGGCATTTGCTGTTGGATGCAGACGACCTTGAAGCGGGTGTACACATGCTGCATGTGACACTGGAGGGTAGCGGATTGACCTCTCCGCAAACCTACTTGTTCTACAAGTTCGACCCAACGCAAGCCAGCCCAGATTTGGTTTACCACTATTGGTTTGACCAAGATACGGAGCATCGGCAGTCAGGCTTGCTCGGCGATGGGCATCTGCTATTGAATGCTGACGACCTTGAAACAGGTGTACACACGCTGCATTTGGCATTGGAAGGCAACGGAATGACTTCATCGCAAGCCTACCTGTTCTACAAGTTCGACCCAACGCAAGCCAGCTTTGATTTGATTTATCACTACTGGTTTGACCAAGACACGGAGCATCGGCAGTCAGGCTTGCTCGGCAATGGGCATCTGTTGTTGGAAGCTGACACCCTTGAATTGGGTGTACACATGCTACATTTGGCATTGGAAGGCAACGGAATGACTTCATCGCAAGCCTACCTGTTCTACAAGTTCGACCCAACGCAAGCCAGCCCAGATTTGGTTTACCACTACTGGTTCGACCAAGACACGGAGCACAGGCAAACAGGACTACTCGGCGATGGGCATTTGCTGTTGGATGCCGACGACCTTGAAACAGGTGTACACACACTGCATGTAACCTTGGAAGGTAGCGGACTGAACCCTCCCCAGTCTTACATTTTCTACAAGTTCGACCCGACGCAAGCCAGTCCTGATTTGGTTTACCATTACTGGTTCGACCAAGCCGTAGAGAACAGGCAAACAGGGCTGCTTGGCGATGGACACTTGCTGTTGGATGCCGACACACTTGAAATAGGTGTGCATGCACTGCATGTGACTTTGGAGGACGGCGAATTGACCTCTTCGCAAACCTATATGTTCTACAAACCAGAATCAACCGGCGAAGAGAATCCGAATTATGCCCTCCACTATTGGTTTGACGACGACAACACCGTTGTACATTCCGTGCCAGTGGGAAGTGCTTTTGAATTGGAAGTCGGCGACTTGTCCGATGGACTGCACGCCTTAAGAGTACAACTCGACAATGGGAAGTTCTCTGTGCCACAATGCTATTGGTTTTACAAGAGACCCGTGGGAGGCTACATTTCAGGATGGGAGTATTGGGTGAACGACGATAATGTCAGTCATGCCACAAAGATTTCACCAAATGTGGATACTTTGGGTATCATCACTCTGTTACCCGTGGAGCAATGTCCAATCCGAAGTTCCTGCTTCCATTTCCATCCCAACGGCGATGCACCTTGCATCAACGCCAAAAACAAAATCACTTTCCGTGTTTGGATTTGGGATTCCTTCGCTGAAAGGTCGGCAATGTATGTTGATGAAAATGTTTCGGAGCCGATTGTGGCCGACACATTGGAACGGAACACGATAACCACCATTCCTGTGCCAGGTGACAATCAGATTCAATGGTTCTGGTTGGATGCACATGCTGGCGATTATTTGTCTTTCCAAGCCGACAAAGCCTGCACCATGCAACTTTTTGCCCCCTCGGGCGAGGAAATATATGCCGCTTCTGGGCCTGAGTCCATTGTATTGGAAGGATTCAATGTTTGGGAAGACGGTGCGTACTATTTGGCTGTGCATGATGTGACAGGAAGCGGCGAAACGGTTTCTATCACATACAATTGGATTTACAGATACACCATCTCGGACTATGATGTGCATTTAGTAGGTAATGGCGGTTGTTCCACCATTACTTTCCAAGGCAACGGTTTCAATAGCCTGTTGGACATGTATTTGGTGAACACGCAGAATGACACCATTCGGAGTCTGGACATTGGGCACGAGAGCAATACATTAACCACGGTCTCGTTGAATTTCTATCAAGAGAACTTGGGTGTGTATGATGCCGTGTTCCAATTCTATGGTGAGGCCATCCGAATCAATGGAGCATTGGAAGTGCAAGAACCCGTGGACATTACGTTGACAACAACGGTTTCGTATCCATCGACATTTTTGATAAATACACCTTGTACATATACCTACACCATTACCAATAATGGCAATATGTCGGCGTATGTCGTGCCAATCTATGTGTATATCTCTTCACAAACAGAAGACGGAATTTCCCATTTGGAATTTGATGGATTGGATTTGCCTTCAGTCATTGACGGTGTTGATTTGGATTCTATGTCTGTAACTGATGTTGCATTCTTAAGGGCGTGGGCTGAAGAAATGGGTGAAGACCATTATTTCATAAGGTCTCGTACAGTTGATGAAGCAACGGAAGATTCCATCTATGTGAGAAGCAATTTCTTTTTCATGAATCTCGCTTCATTTGAGACAAGAACTTTGACGTTAAGAATAACATCTGATGAACCGATAAACGTCTATATTACAGTACCAAATGATACAGTACAACCATTGACTCTTGTTCAAGGTCGAGGGTTTTGGGATAGATACTGCTGTGTACAAGATAAATTAAGTTGTTGGTTTGATTTGACATGTAATGTGTTGGATCTTGCTAGTGCTATAACAAGTTGTGCTCCTGGAACTCCTATAGCAATAACTACTTCAATACTTAGTTGTATTTGTGGAATAGCAAGTAGTGCCAATTCGATTACTAGTGAATTGCTGTGTGGGGAGGGTCATAGTAATAGTAATAGTTTTTGGGGTTATATTTGGGAAGAATTAAAAGCTGTTGGAACAGCAACATCCATTGTTGGATCAATAACAAAATGCTTTTCATCATTTCTCCCTGGCAATCCTCGTAAAATAGCAAAGCTTGCTGACAATATCATTGAAAAAATGAGTATTGCCACATCTTCTATAAATACACATAGTTCTGCTATTACTTGTTCTAGCTTTACTGAACCTATCCCCGACTGTCCTAAAGGAGATTCCCCGGGTGGTCCATCTAACCCCGTCAACTCCCTCGACCCCAACGAAATCCACGGCTACCTCTCCGAATCGGGCAGCCACTACATGCGTCAGGAAATCCAGAATGTGCAGTATGAGATTGAGTTTGAGAACGACACCACTTTGGCTACCGCTGCCGCACATACCATCATCGTGCGCGACACCTTGGATGCCACCAAGTTCGATTTGAACTCCTTGGCCGCCCGCAGCGTCACCATCGGCGACAAGCGTTTGGATCTCAACGGAGAACAAACCTTTGCCCGCACTTTGGACTTGCGCCCAGAGTTGTATGTTATTGCCCAAATTGAACAGGACTATGACCTTGCCACTGGCATCATCCAATGGACGATTCAATCTCTTGACCCAATGACAATGGAACCCACCGACGACCCGTATCAGGGCGTGTTGCCCGTCAACTATTTTGGCAACGGCGTGGGCTTCATCGACTACAGCATCAACCTGAAGCAAGCCTTCGCCGACGGCACTGCCATCAACAACCGCGCTGGCATCATTTTCGACCAAAATGATGTTATTATGACCCCAACTTGGACGAACGTTGTCGATGCGGTGAAACCTGTTTCTTACATCGAATCAGCAGAGTTCATAGACGATAGTCTGAGTTTCAGCTTCGTTTCTTCAGACAACCGTTCGGGCATGTGGTATCATACTTTGTACTACCGCAACAACTCTACGGAAATGGAATGGCGGGTGAAGGTTCCGAGAATCTTTGAGAATAGCTATATGCTGCAATTCGACGAATACCAGACCACCGAATACTTGGTCATGGCCGTCGATTCGGCGGGCAACCACGAGGAGAAGGACATGATGGCGGAGTATGTCTATTTCTATGATGGGCCGGAGCCTGTCTGCCAAAGCGATATGCTTGTGCAAGGTTGGAACTGGTGGTCAACCTACTTAGACATCACTCTTGCCGACCTGAAAACAGCCCTCGTGGAAGCTTTGCCTGGCACAACAATTAACATCAAGTCACAGACCCAAAACGTCAAATACCAAAACGGCAGATGGGCTGGACAATTGACAACTTTGGATCTGACACGGATGTACATGATTTCGGTCGAGAATGATTGCGAAATTTCGCTTGTAGGTATGCCTATAAACCTTTCAGGGCTTACGGCTACTATTATTAGTGGAGCCAACTGGCTTGCATTCCCCTACAGCGAGAGCATTTCAGTCTCCGACTTCTTCGGCTCGTTCCCCATGAATAACGATTTGGTCAAATCGCAGTCGCAAAATGCGAAATACCAAAACAATAGATGGGGCGGACAGTTGAATACACTTGTGCCTGGAAAGGGTTACATCTACATCTCGAATTCACCTGGAACCAGGACATTCACTTTCCCCACAAGCACGAAATAGTTTTACTACAACCCAACAAAAGTGCAAAAACGGCCATCTCAATCGAGGTGGCCGTTTTTGTATAGATGATGATGAAATGATTTACTTCTTCTTCACGTAATCATTCATCTTGGCCTTGCCCCAGATCACCTCCATGATTTTGAGTGACTCCTGCACATCCATATTGCCACGGGCTTCGAGGTTACGCTGGATGAAGATGCAGTCGGTCAATTCGGCATCTTCGCAGACGATGTCATGTGCGAGGGCATCGCAGGTGGGTGCGCCACAGATACCACAGTCAGTCTGGGGCAGGCGGGCACGGTATTCGTCAATCTTCTTCATCTTCTCCAAGGCCACAGCGATATTGTCGTCCAAAACGAGCATGGAGCGCGGCTTGATTTCGCCGACTTTCATGTGGCGCATGAGGTAGTTGCGTTCCTCTTCCAACTCGTGGTCCTTGGTCTGCTCACCCTTGCGTTCGCGGTCGGCAATCTTTCTGGCGCGGCCAAACACTCGTTCACAAATAAGGAAACGGTTGTCACAGGTAAGGATGCCGCCGGGACAGCTTTGGTCGCAGGCACGCAGTTCAAGGAAGTCGACATCCTCAATTTCTTCGTTTTCCACCTTTTCCAAGAACTCGATGACGTTATGGATTTCGTCTATGGAATAGGAGTGGTGGGCATCGGAAAGACGTCTTTCACCATTGGTGAGCGAGGTCAAAACACCGTCAGCCGAGAGTTGTGAGACAGGAAGTTTCTGTTCCTTGTATCCATGTCCTTGTTTCTTGATTTCCTTGTAGACACGGTTGTAGAGAGAGTCCATGTTGATGACACCATCGACCAATGACTTCTCTTCACCCACAGGGCTCTTCACGGCTGCAATCTTGGCTGCGCAAGGAGTGATGTAGAAGATGCCAACTTGGTCATCCTTCAAATCCAATTCTTCTTTGATTTTACGGCGGATATACATCGCCGTGATGTCAATGGGCGCGCGCAAGGGGATGAGGTTTTCAGTGAGGCCTGGAAACTTCACCTGAATGAGGCGCACAATAGCGGGACAGAACGTCGAGATGAGTGGCTTGATGTCGGGGTTTTCAGCGGCGTATTTCTTTTTGGCCGCCGTATAGACAGGTATGGACGACTCCGCTTCGATGATATGGGTGAAGCCCAAGTCCTTGAGTATGCCGTAGATGCGCGACACGGTGATGTCGTTCGGGAACTGTCCGAAAAAGACGGCAGGGATGAGGGCCACGCGGACAGGATAGTTGAAAATGCTGTCAAAGTCGTCCTGCTCGATGTAGATGGATCGGGTGGGGCACACCTTGAAGCAGTTACCGCAGTCGATGCAGCGGTCGGGTACCAAAACAGCCTTGCCGTCGCGCACGCGCAATGCCTCGGTGGGGCAAATCTTCATGCAACGCGAGCAGCCGATGCAGGTGTCTTCATCTATCTTTAAGGCGTGGAAGAAAGGGGTCTTTTCCATATTGTTGATTGTTTAATTGTTATTTGTAGGGACGGACCTGTGTGTCCGCCCTTGTAGGGACGCATCGCGTGCGTCCGAAAAAATCACGCGAAATTAACCTCCATCTCAACCGTCGTTCCCACACCCACGGTAGAGGTCACATTCAATTTGTCGACATTCTTCTGAATGTTGGGCAAACCCATGCCCGCGCCAAAACCCATGTTGCGCACCTCGGGTGAGGCGGTAGAGTTGCCTTCCTGCATGGCCCAAGCGATGTCGGGGATGCCTGGACCTGTATCGACCACTTTCAGGCTGATTTTGTCGGGCTCGATGTCGGCATAGATGGTGCCACCGTATGCGTGTGCGATGGCGTTGACTTCCGCCTCGTAGAGCGCGACGACCACTCGTTTCACGATTTGAGGGCTAACGTTGAGCTGCTTCAAAGTCTTCTTAATGGCACTCGATGCGGCTCCGGCGTTCACAAAGTCCGCTTCATATACTTGATATTCTAGGTGCATGGCATTGTGTTTTGGTTTGACATCAGAAAATGGGTTGCATACCCGCTTTGAAGAGCAGTCCGCAGGCCTTGAACATGGAGAAGTCGCATTCCATGACCACCATGCCCTCGTCTTCGGCTTCCTCGATCATCTCCTCGGTAGCTTTCTTGCGCCTGACCAAGACGATGATGTCGAGGTTGCCCATCTCGCAGGTGCGGATGGTCTGCATGTTGCAGAGTCCGGTCAAAATAACTGGGTTGTAATCGCCCAAGGTGAGCACGTCGCTCATCAAGTCGGAGGCGAAAGCGCTAGTATGTTCCTCTTCTAGGCGGTCGTGACCGCAAAGTACCTTGGCGTTCAATAATTCTGAAATTTCTCTTAATTTCATTGTATTGTTGATTGTTGTTTGATTATTCTGCCGCAAAAGTAAGAAAAAAACTACAAACACGTTTTGCTTTTCCGATTTCTTTGTAGAATGGCAGCGGTTCTTATGGCAGACATTGTGCTGCCGACATAGAAAATTTATCTCTCCCTCCGCTCAATCACTTCCTTCAAACGATATTTGTCTCCAGTACTCTTGCCAATAGCATCAATGAATTGTTGGTCGTAGCCAGGCGTGTCGTGGCCCCAACGGAGGAACTGGCCGTTCTCGTCCACGCGGCGGATGATTTGGTCGTTGTAGCGGACGATGAGGTGTTTGGCCAACTTGTCCCACCGTGTCATCATCATATCGGCGTAGGCGATGCTCTTTTGGTTGAGGTAACTCTGGCGGTCAGCTGACATCATGTCCTTGATGGCGACAAGCACGCTGTCTTGGTCGGTGAAGTAATAGTTTTCCAACTCGTTCTGTGCCTTGCGCAAGTCGCCAATCATCATGGAATAGCGTGGATAGACCATGTTGGCTACCCAGTTGTTCATCCAGAAGGCCGACTTGTCGCTGAACTCGGCGCGTGGATTGTTTTCGGGACGGAAGCAATCAGGCACCTGGGTGATGCAGCAATAGAGCGGCACGTAGGCCACCATGTTGGCATCGTCGCAATTGAACCAGGTCACACCACCCACGTCATCAGGCAGCCATGACCGCATTTGGCAGCACATGGTGAAACCGGACTGTTGCGTGGCGATGGGACGCTCGCGGAAATAGTCGAGACTGTCGCTGTCCTTGAAGTGCATGGGGAGCGGACGGATGGGCATACCCCACGGACCGGCGGTCATGTCGGCGGTCATATCTAAGGCCGTGCCTTCAAAATGGTCGCGCATGTCTTGTTGCAAGTCGCGCATCGAGAGTGGTTTGTCGGGCTTGATCCAAAGCGGCAGATGGTCGTATTCGCTGAAGTCGCCGTTGAGGTAGGGGAGGTACTTGTCCATCTCCTCGTGGCTGTAATGGTGGCGGAAGAAACTCCACACGCGGGCATCGGCATAGCGCACATTCTCGAAGTCGATGGGGCAGTAGGCATCGCGGAACGAGAAATCCTCGTCCTTTCCGTTGAAATAGCCCCACTCTTTCGCAAAACTGATGACATCAGCGGCATAGACACATTCCACTTCGGGGCGGTTGATGTGCTTGAGGTTCTTGCTGCTGATGCTGGTGTATTTGCCTTTCTTCTCCAAAGGGAACTGCCTGATACGGCTCAAGTTGGCGTGGGCGCAGATGCAGTCGTCGGGGATACGCAAGGCCACCCAAACGGCACCTTTCTTTCCTGGACCTTTGCCGATGATTTCCATGATCCAAGCCTCGTTGGGGTCGCACACGGTGATACTTTCACCGCTGCTATTATAGCCGTATTCCTCAACCAGTTCTGCCATGCATTTAATGGCTTCGCGGGCTGTAGACGAGCGTTGCAAAGCCAAACGCATCAGCGAGAAATAGTCCAACAAGCCTTCTCGGTTGACCAGTTCCAATCGTCCGTCGAAAGTGGTTTCCACGATAGTCACTTGCTTTTCGTTCATCAGGCCCACTACATTATAGGTATATTCCACCTGCTTCACATATTGGCCTTCGTGAGGCGGACCCCATCCATGGATAGCGATAAGTTCACTTTTGGCATGTCGTCCTGAAGGGCTGTAGAACAGCGAACCGGAGAAGCCGAAGCCGTCGCAGTTGTAGGTACACATTACGCTGCCGTCGGTCGAGGCTTTCTTGCCGACAATCAAGTTGGTGCAAGCCATGGCTGCCTCAATGCCGAGGGCCATTATCAAAGAAAAGATAAGCGCTTTTTTCATAGGTTTTGAGATTGAGTGGATGCAAAAATAGCATTTTATTTGATATGGCGGGAAAGTTGGGAGGCAGGGCAAACGCACTAAAATCATGGGAAATTAGTGTGTTATGAACAGATTCTGAAAAGTTATCAACATAATATATTCTTTTACAGTTTATTGCGAATTGTTTCGTATATTTGCCAAAGATTCAAAGGAGGAAGGACATGGCAACAATGTACGAGACTTTCTGCAAGCTGAACGACCCGAGAGTGGTGGGGCGAAGCTCACACAAACTGACCGACATACTGGTTTTGAGCGTCCTGGCGGTGATATGTGGAGCCGACAGT
>JAEEGG010023437.1_pt1 | contig 12056 bp, 14 predicted proteins | sample 9134161 | NCBI WGS metagenome assembly JAEEGG01 (sample SAMN16246543, study PRJNA631951) | gut metagenome | biome: gut microbiome; feature: rumen; material: CR-attached | host: Bos | place: Iran: Karaj | collected 2018-10 | reverse complement strand
TCTCTCCGACATAGATGTCCAGCTTCTTGATCTTGCCAGATTCAACCCATTCCCTGAACTGCAGAATATCCTCAGCGCCCATGCACCAGGTAGAGGCTAGACAGTAGTCGAGATCCTGCTGCCGGAGCACGGCCTTCAGAAAAGACAGACTGTCTACATCTCCAGCCGTAATGAAATTGTACGAATGGCCTTCCTGGAAACAAAAGCCTGGAGCCGCCAAAGCATCCAGCAGCTTGCTCTCACTGAAAGCCCTTCTGTACTCGAATTTCGGAGTAAGCTCAAAGACCTCTGTACTCCGATGCTTCCGGCCTTTTGGCTTTTCCGGCTTCTTTTCTATGCCCTGCTGAGGCTGTTCGTCAAAAGAGAACAAGTCATCAAACATCCCGCCTTTAAGTTCCATCCTGCAAAACTTTCTTGATATATAACTGCACCCTGGCCTGAGCGTCACTCTTCAGAGGCTTTCCCTTCAGAGCCCGCTGCACCGTCCGGACATCCAGGTTGCAGGCTTTGGCAATCTCAGAAGGTGTCTTGCCACAAACCCGGATCAAGCTGGCAAACTCCTTCAGACGCAAAACCTCATTGGCCATAAAGTCCGTCTCCTTCAGAGCTCCCTTATCGCACATGCGAGTATTCATTTCATTCATTTCGTCCTATGCTTTTTCTCAAAAATATGCAAATGCTAATCTACATTCCGTTCCAGTCCAAACATTTCATCGAATCGCCTCAATTCCTTTATCCTCTCCAGCAGCGCTGACTGACAGTCTCCCTTGCCGGAAAGCACTCCCATCACTCTCTCATCCATCGTGCCTTTTGCGACCAGATGGTACAGAAGCACCGGCTTGGACTGGCCTTGTCGGTACAGCCTGGCATTGGCCTGCTGGTACAGCTCCAGATTCCATGTAGGAGAATACCACACGATGATCCTTCCTCCCTCCTGCATATTCAGGCCGTAAGCCACCGATGCCGGATGACACAAAAGCAGCCTTATTTTTCCTTGATTCCACCTCTGCAGTATATCCGGTTCCCCTCTGAAGACTTCAGGGCTGTACTGGCTGAATTCGACTGAAATCCGGTACAGCTCATGCAGGAAGGAATAGTAGACCAGTACCGGCTCTTCTGTCGCTTCCAGAATATCTGCCAGAGCCTCGATCTTGCTCCTTCCGACCTCGTGCCAGTCGTGCTCGGAATCATACACTGCACCGCCGGAATACTGCAGCAGCTTGTTCGTAAGGGATGCAGCCGTCACGGCTTCAATGGTCGTCTCGTCCACGCAAAGCAGCTGGTCTTTCTCAAACTTCTGGTATCCTCGCTGCTCCTCCTCAGAAAGCTCCAGAGTCATCCCTGCCTGAATCAGCTTTGGCATCTCCAGATAATCCTCAGCCTGCATGGAAAGACAGATGTCTGAAATCAGATCCGAGATCTTCTCTCTGGATCCAGGCTTTGCAATCCACTCGTAAACGACATGGCCGTTGTTCCTTCCTGGACGGAAATACGCCTGACGATACATAGTCAATGTCTTCCCGAGTCTTTCTCCATAGTCCAGCAGCATCATCTGCGCCCAGAGATCCATCAGACCGTTTGGACTTGGCGTTCCGGTAAGAAGCACCATTCTGCGGATCTTCCAGCTGATTTTCTTCAGGGCCTTCCAGCGTCTGCTTTGCGGATTCTTGAAGCTAGTGCTCTCGTCTATGACTACGCTGTCAAACGGCCAGGCATCTCCATACCAGTCGATCAGCCACTTGGTATTATCTCGGTTGATGACGTAAATATCCGCTTCTGCTTCCAGCGCTGCTTTCCGCTTTCCTGGAGTGCCCATAACTACGGACACTTTCAGATCCTGCAGATGATCCCATTTCCGGCTCTCTCCAGTCCAAGTGTTTCTGGCCACTGATTTTGGCGCTATGACCAAAGTCTTGTCAATCTCCATGTAGTCTTCTTTCAACTCCTGGAGTGCCGTCAGAGTTGCCACAGTCTTTCCTAAGCCCATGTCAAGAAACAAGGCACTCCTGCGATGTGAGATGATGAACTCTTTGGCTCTTTCCTGGTATGAATGCGGAACGTACTTCATCTCTTTCTGATTTCTGTCTGCTCCCAGTCTACAACGCAGAGAAAATTATCCAGCGCTTCAGAACTGTCAATGATGGCCACAAAATATCCTAGTTTTCTCAGCCGGTCATGGCAAAGACGCTGCAGGGCTGTCGGCCGTTTTCCGCTGCTTTTCATTTCAACAAAATAGATCATCGCATGTGGCATCAGAACCATTCTGTCAGGAAGGCCACGATGCAGCTGGCTTGAGAGCTTCAGCGCCATTCCGCCTCTCAACTCTATCGCTTTTCTGAGTTTTGCCTCCAAAACTTTTTCACTTTCACCCATAAATTCCAATCTGTTTTATGGGACAATCGGGACTATTTCGCCTATAATAGCGTATATATGTCCTTTATGTCCCCCTATATACACGTTTCCTACATAAATGCCTTATTACGTTTTTTTGTAAATTTTATTGTCCCATTGTCCCATTTTAAGACTATAAGCATAATTCTCAAATAGTTACAAGTGGGACAATAAGCAGGACAATAGACGGGACAATGATTTATAGTCCCGGGACAATAAAATCAGCCATTTTTGCCCATTTTCCCCATATTGTCCCATAGTTTTTCCGCTTATTGTGCCAGTCATTTTACCCTTATTGTTCCAGTTTTTCATGCAGAATTTCATAGGTTCTCTGCCTTCCGTAAACCTTGTCATAGACTCTTCCGATATACCTTACCTCCGGCATCGATTTCAAAAATCTATTGATGTCTTTGGTCTTGTATCTGGTCTTCTCGTCCAGCTGCTGACCGTAAAGCTCGACCAGGATCTCAATAGCCGATACTGTCTTTCTCTTCATCCTCGGCTCCAGAGATACCGTCTCACTGGAGGTCTTGAACCAGTCCTGGCGCTGCTTCATCGTCATCGATTCCCATGTAGTCGGAAGCTCTTTTCTGATAAACGCCTCAATTAGTCCGGCTCTGTCATCAGCAGTCAGCTCGTTGTGCTCTTCCTGGAGTTCTCTGGCCTCTTTCTCCAGCCCTCCAGGGAGGTACAGAGTCTCATTCTCCTTGTAGCGCTGCAGCGCCTCAGCCCATATCTGATCCACCTCTCCAGGGAGGTCATTCCACACGTCTTTCGAGGTCATGTCCAGCCCGCATTCTACTACCCAGAAACGGCGGTTTCCGGTTCCGCCTTTCAGGAAATCCCTCTCATTCGTTGTGGCAAAGAATACGCACTGACGAGGATAGACCTCTGTCTTCCTTCCGTAAGCCGGTCTGTAGCTGTCTTCCTGCTTTGAGATGAAATTCTTGTAAGCTTCGCTCGTAGAGTTCTTGTAATTGGTCAGTTCGCCCATTTCCACAAGCCATTTTCCCCTGAGCTGCTCCATGCCTTCTTTCCCTTCTATAGAAGAGATGGAGTTGTCAAACCAGTCTCTGGCCAGCGTTCTTATCAGGCTGGTCTTTCCGATGCCTTCTGGGCCTATGAGCGTAAGGATGTAATCGTACTTGATTCCCGGATCCATGACTCTGGCCACTGCTGCAGTAAAATGTTTTCTGGTCATCGCCTTGACCAGCTCGGTGTCTTCGGCTCCCAGATAGTCAATGAGCAGGGTGTCCAGCCTCGGCGTTCCATCCCACTGGAGCGTATTCAGGTAGTCTCTTACCGGATGAAAGTAGTTCTGGCCGGCCACAAGGTCATTGGCGTCTATGATGGCCGTCTTTCCGGTCAGGCCTTTGTAAGCGCTGGAGATATAATCCACCAGGCCGTTGTCATCGTTGTTCGTCCAGAACTTGTCCAGGGCTTTCTTTCTCCACGGAAGGTCTTTTACCACCACATTCCTTCCGCAGAAGAGGTCAAGCTTGACACTATCTTTGATCTTGGGATCGTTTCTTAGAATAAGACTGAAATTGCACGGAGTAGACAGATATTTTCCTCTGGAGTCTTCTTTGAGTTCGCCGATCCAGTCCAGCTCTTCGTCAGTAAGATCCGCAAAGTCGTCATTGAGCTCACGGAATTTCTCTCTTGCCATAAGTCCTGAGACGGTCTTGTCTTCCCTGGCAAATTTCTCCATGGCCATAAAGCTTGGAAGCTTTGCGACCGGCGTGTTAATATCGGCATCTTGATCCAGATGCCTGAACTTGTGCAGACGTACAAGGTCAAACGCATTGCAAAGCTTTTCACAGCACGGATCTGTACCGTGATGGCTGTAAGCATATTTGTTGTCATAGACCACCAGGCCGGAGGCCGTTGTGCCGCCGATAAAAGTGTAACGGTCATCAGAAGCGGTCTTCTCATAGACATCCGGAAGGAACGTCTCTATGGCCTCAGCGATGCCGTAACAACGGCAGAAGGCGCCGATGATTCCTGGCTTGGTCACTGGATCTTCCTGCTTGGCTCCACGGCCCTGGACGAGCCTTTCTGTCCTTCTATCCACCGGCCATTCTTCCACATTCCTCCAGTCAGCATACCTGGACAAAACCTCGTCTACATCCAGAGGCTCAGTTCCCGGGCCTACCCGGAAGACAAACTCTCCGTCAATAGGGCAGGAAGGCCAGTACATGAGCCTGGACGGCTCGTAAGTCGAGGAGTCAAAAATGTCAATGTCGATGTACTCTGCAATCTTGCGAGCAACCGGTATATATTCGTCTGGACTGAGCTCTCTGGAGCAAGGAAGGACTAGCCTGAATCTCGGAGTCTCGCTGGAGTGTGAGTGCGTTGAATAAAGGCAGAACTGAGTATCGTACAAAGTATCTGCTATGATGTCTGCTGTGTCGGCCTGGCCATAGTCAATATCCAGCGTAATCAGGCTTCTGACAAGGACATTCTCTCCTTTTCTCCGGCCCCCTTGTATGACGCCTCCGACAAAGCCTCCAACGTCTTTGACCTTGCCTTTCTGCTGCTTGGAAAGCAGGCGGTAATCAGCCACCGTCTCGCTCGTCCTCTTGCATTTCTGTAATCTGTCTACAAGCGTTTCCCAGGTTACAGATTTATTTTTCCAGTTGACGTCTGTTCTCGACAGACCTACTGCAATTCTATATGATTTCATAAACTAATCTTTTAAGTAGTACGGAGTCGTGTATCCAGCTCCGCTCAATGGTAATCCTGGAGCCCATGATACCGGCTCGGAAAAGATTTTCTGAATGGTGTCCAGCTTGTCTTTCTCGGTTTCGCATATAAGCTCATCGTGCACATGGAAGACGATGCTGATCCCTGCATCGGCCACTTTGGTCATGGCCACCGCCAGACAGTCTCTGGCCGTTGCCTGGATAATGTTCTCTGTGAGTTTCCCTCCAAAGGTCTCGATCCAGCACCACTTGTTTGTCTGCTGGCTGAGGCCTTTGTACCGGAGCGCTTCCGTTCCGAATTTCGAAGAGGTGCAAAGTTCGATGTTAGGATAGGAGATCAGCCTTCCTGAAGGGAGCTTGATAGTCATCGTTTTCTCGTGCATCGCAAACTCCAGGGCTCCCAGGGAGATCGTCTCTCCGGTAGTACAGCAAGTTGTTGCAGCTCTTTCCACCTCAGCCCAGAAACGCACTATATTTGGATTTGCAGATCTCCATTTCCGGACGGTATCGGCTTCTTCCTGCTCGCTGAGGCCCAGGCGTTTTCCGCCCATTGCGTCCAGCGCTCCTACAGAGCCGCCATAGCCGAGAGCAAGCACGGCAATCTTTCCCTTTTGCCTCAGTTCGGCGTTCCGGCCATGCTTTTCAACTGGAACGTGAAACATCTGTGAGGCTGTTGCACAATAGATGTCGCCGCCTTCCCGGAAGACGTCAAGCACCCATCTCTCATTTGCGATCCAGGCAAGCACCCTGGCTTCTATGGCGCTGAAATCACAGACTGCAAGCACTTTTCCCTCCGGAGCAATGAAAGCAGTTCGTATGAGCTGGCTCAGGATCTCAGAGACATTTCCGTATCCTATTTCCAGCATCTCGATATCGTTCTCTTTCAGGCAGCCTCTGGCAAAGTCCAGGTCTTTGATATGATTTTGAGGAAGGTTCTGCACCTGGATCAGACGGCCAGCCCATCGGCCGGTTCTGGATCCGTAGAACTGGATCAGGCCTCTGGCCCTGCTGTCAGCTCCGGCTGCAGCTTCCATCGCTTCGTATTTCTTGATAGATGTCTTGCCCATCTCGGCCCGGATCTGGAGCATTCTGTGAACTCTATTGTCTTGCGTTGATGCAGCAATGTCTGGAAGGTCTTTCTTGGAAAGGCTCTCGAGTTGGATGCCGGTATTTTCGCTGAGCCATTCTTTCAGCTGAGAGACGGAATTCGGATTGGCCAGTCCGGTCAGCTTCATAGCCTCCTCATTGAGCTTTGCAGACCGGATGGCATCGGCTCTCAGAGCATTTTTGACCAGCTCCATATCAAGCAGAACGCCACGGTCGTTGATAGTCTGGTCTATAGCATACAGCTGCTGCTCAAAGTCTGAAACCGGATACCAGGCAGTCGCTTTATCTATCTGCCTTTCTACATCCACGTCCCGGATGCAGTATGCTTTGAAAGTTTCCCATTTCTCAGGATAGTCTTCAGGCAGATTCCGGATGCTTTTTCCAAAAAGTCCATCAGTGATCTTCTCTTTCGGAGTGCAGAAAAGCTTTATCAGGGCTCGGCCTTCAGTCATCTTCTGCTGTTCCAGCCCCAGAGCTGCACCTGCTTGCGCCAGGCTCAACGGAAGACCGCATCTGGAGCATTGCACCATAGTACAATGCCACTGCAGCGGATCCAGCCACTGATCTTGTTTCAGCCGGCCCATCTTGCGCAAAAGCATAGTAAAGCATATTCTCTCAAATGTGGCGTTGTGTGCACATTTCCGGTATGCCGGATCTTGTAAGGCGTCCAGGAACCAGCCTGGCATTTCTTCTCCTTGCGCCAGATCGATGATGCGTGTGGGCTCGTCATCCAGGGCGTATGCTGCCAGAAGGATGCAGAAGTCTTTGTGCTGAGCATACTTGTAAGCGCCAGTAGAAGCAATCGGCTCTGGACTGAAAGTCTCTATGTCGATATGTAGATTTTGCATTTTTGGATATGCGCCCGGGGATGGAACCCCGGGCAAAAAGAATGAAAAACTAGAGTTCGCTATCGCTCACTTCTAAAAGCGTGACCGGAAGCGCCAGAAACGTGTTGAACAAGTAGCCGCCGCTCATGTAGCCGAAGTAGCCGTAGCAGATCCAACCGATGGTGGCGTAGTCAGGATTTGCGTCTTTCTCGCATGTCCAGTGGGCCTCTTTTCTCTTTCCAAAGTTTCCTCCGGTAAGTGTTACCGCTTTATCGAGATTGGCCAAAAATCTGGCGTCATACAGATCCAGGCATTCTTTTCTGGTAGGGCATCTGAACTGGCGCTTTTTGCCCAGGATTTCAGCGCTGAATTCTGAGCACAGCTTCTGGGCCTCTTCAAATTCGTAGTAATTGTCTGAAAGATTTTTCTTGAGCACGAGCAGATGATTCATATCGATTTGCACTGCAAGCAGTTCTGCTCTTTTCGGATCGGCCTCTTTTTTCCATTCTCCGATGGATACTGGCTGGCCGTTGTCTGGATTGATAATAAATGTCTTCATGATGATATTGATGTTATAGATCTTCTTCATTGTCAAAAGCGTCAGCCCAGGTGTTCTCAAATATGATGTTGGTCTGAAGGGAGTCTCGCTGTGTAAGTCCGCTTTTCTGGGCTCTGTATTCAGCTAGTTTCTGAGTGGCAAACATAAAGAGGCAAAAGATGACGATTATGATAGCTATCACTACAAGAACGGCTCTGAGCTTTGGATCTTTTTTCATAGTTTTTTCCGGTTTGGCGTAAGGAGGCCCGGCTCCTCCTCACATCCAAAAACCTTATGTTTTAGGGTTAGTAAAAATGCTTTCGGCCGGGATTGCTATTCTTTTTCTTTGTCCAGTTGTCTGAGCTTGGAATCGATAGTCCTGGTCAGATCATAAATACCTTTGGTATATCCGTAACTATATGCAGCCCAGAAACCTAAACTGATTAAAAATAGAACGCTGATAATAACTATTGCTGTCATAATTTTTTGAAATTTTGTTCCGGGGAGGGGAGTCGAACCCCCTAATGTCCTACGCTTTCGTTTCCGCTATCCGTTTCGGAACTATCCCCAGATGTCTGAACCTATATCAGACGAGTTTCCGCCAAAACCTAAATCTCAAGTCTTTTCTGTCTATACGGTTTGCATTTTGAGGATTTTCCCTGGAAATGATACAAGCAAGTATTTCCGTTCCAGCATTCGCATTCAGCACAGCTTTTAACCTTGTCATCAATCTTTGGAGCTGGAATGTCATCCAGGCGTAACGGTATGCGATTTTCTTTTTCTTCCGGCTCCTTTTCTACAAAGCGCTTTCCTTTATTGGGCGGTGTGCCTTTCAACGACCAGCCTCTCTTTGTGTTAGGCTTGATGCCGTTTGCTTTCATGATTCTCTTCAGCCTTTCCTTGCTGGTATGCAGCTCTAGCTCGTAAGAATGAGTGCTTTGCCCTGGATGCTTCTTGAGATATTCCAGGATCTCAGCGTCTGTGCATTTTTTTTGTCCATCAGCTTTTTTCTCAGGCTTCTGTTTTTCTTCCTTGACTGGCTTTACGTCAGAAGGGGCGGTCTCGGCTGGCCAGAGCTCCGGTTCTTTATCGGTTTCGATTTTTGGTGCAAGCACAATTTCACAAGTGCAGTGAAAAATGGCCTTGCCGTCTTCCAGCGTGACCTGAAGCCAGGTCAGATCCAGCTCTTTCCTTGTCTTCTCGTAGAGCTTGAGCATCTGCTCTCCATAGTTTCTCAATACGTTCTTTTCCATCTTTATCTTGTTTCAAATATGAATCCGTAGGTCTCGGCGTATCTCTTCTCCAGAAGCGGATGCCGGTCAGTGTATTTCGTGTAGTAGACGATATTGCTCGGCTGCTCTCTAGGGAGCGTGTATTTCAGTCTTTTCAGTCTGGACTTGGCGTTTACAAGCCGTCTGTAGGCTTTCTTCTCCTCTTCGGTCTTTCCGGTCTTGGACGGCTGTTCTACTTTGAGTTCTCGGTTCCGGATCCGCTGCAGTTCTGCCTCTTCTTTATCCATCTTCTCGAGCAGTCCTTTTACGGTGTTTATCAACTCGTCTGCCAGGATCTGACAAACACTGGTCAAGGTCTCTCCATCCTCAGCAAAAAGAATCATAGCGATTCTGCCTGGATCGTTTTCATAGAACTTGAGCAGCAAGCTCCTGAGTTCCTTTGTATCTTTGTAAAGCTCTTCGAGCAAATTGTTTTCAGTTTCCATAGTGTTCATCCGGAAGGACTCGAACCTTCTAATGTATGGTCGCTGCCTTTGCCATGAATTGTCCAGTAACACCATAGCAGCGCTCCGGTCTATCCCTTTAACCGGCTATCGGATGAATCTGCCGTCTATTCCGGCATGTCATCCAGGTTGTCTGTGTATGCGTCAAGATCTACCTGGTCAAAATCAGCTTCAGCGCTGGCTCTTCCGCCGAGATACTCTCCGTCTCGGGTTTTCAGGATGTTGTTCAGACCAGCTCCAATTCCTTTGTTGCCCCTGTTGTTGTAAGCAAAGAAATTCACGGAAACGAAGCCGTAGCAGCCACTGTAGACATCCTCTTCATTTGTGACTTCCACGAGCTTGTTCTGGCCGTTGATCTTCATGATCTTGACGATGCCTGGCTTCGTCTTGCTGGAGGCGTTTATGAAATATGCGTTTGCATAAGAGTCGTCTTCAGGGCGCTCTGTATCTCCGTCTCTGAGAGGAGACCTCAGATTGGCCGGGCGTTTGCCTTCAAATCTCTGAGTAACGCCGGCCTGGACAGCGGCTTCAATGGCGGCCTTGATCTCAGCGATGAGCTTCTTGTTTGATTTAGGGATGATGACGGAAATACTGTACTTTTTCTCTCCTTCATCGGCCACTGCTTCAGGCTTGAAGATGTGGCAATAGCTGAATCGTACTTCTCCGATTCTTGCTTTCGTTGTGACGTTTTCGTTCATGACGTGTATCGTTTTGAGGTTAGTTAAAAATGTCTTTGAATTCTTCTTTTGCGCTCTGAGTGCCGTTCATCGGTGGTCTCGGATCGCTTTCTTCTACCAGAGTCGGCTTGCCTTGCGGCTTGACTACAAAGCTTCCCAGAAGCTCCTGAAAGCCTTTCTTCTTCAAAAGCTTCTCGAGGTCTGAGATGGTCTTGAGTTCTTTTGGCTTGCAGTAGCTGGCTTCCTCGAAGCCCTGGTCTGCCAGAGCCTGCATAGCTGCAGCCTGGTTGGCTGCTGGAATCTGCCTGAGAGAACGGCCCTCGACAATCTTGAAGCCTGGGAATGTCTCGCCTTCCAGAGCTTGCTGCAAGGCGTATGCTTCCAGGGCGGTAAGCCATGATTTCAGAGAAGCGGCTTTGGTCAAGGCCTCAGCGATCTCCTCATTACTCATAAGACCGGTATCGTCTCTCTCAGCATAAAGAGCTGCTGCTTTAGCGGCCAGAGCTTTGCATCTTGGAGCCACTGCACAGAAGCGGCAATGCTCTCCAGGTGTGAAATCTCCTTCTCCCTGGTATGCACGGATAGCAGCTGGCCTGAGCTCTTCCTTGCCCCAGGCAAGCAGGCTGGCGGCGGTCATAGTGTCTGTAGAGATCCACTGCAGTCTCGGCTGGATGATAGTCATCTGGATATGGTCAATGTCGTAAAGCTCTGCAGGGCCACACCAGGCGCCTAGAGCGTAGCAGCGCATCTGAGGATTATTCTTGGCGCTGACTTTTACTCCTTTGCCGTATTTGAGATCATAAACGGACAGTGTACGTCCGGCAATGATGACAGCATCGCTGCTGCCAAAGCCTTCCGGGATGAATTCTGTGAGCTTGAATTTCTGCTCTATGAGCAGCACTGCATCAGGATCCTCCATCTTGGCCCTGAGATAGTCTTCATAGACCGGTCTGCAGTAATGATCCAGGACGGTCTGCATCATTTCCCACGGATCCAGCTCTTCTGCCAGAGCCTCGTCTACTTGCTTTGTAAGCTTTGTGAGAAAATCTGTAGAAGCGCCTTCTCCTCTCTCAGTATCATACCAGATACGGAAGATCTCTACATAGTTGTCTTCAAGCGGGCCTTCCTGAAGGAAAGTTCCCAGCAGTATCTCGGCCATCGCATGAGCGATAGTGCCTTCTTTGCTGTAAGCGGTTTCTTTACTGGCGACCTGAGCCTCCAGCCTGGCTGAAGGCCCGCAGGTCATCCAGCGTTTCGAAGCCGATGGAGCTAATATGGCGTGATCGTTTGGCATAGGGTGTGTTATTTGAGATTTCTTAGCCTAGCCACTAAATCAGGCCTTCTGTCCATCGGGCATTCGATGCTAGTCTTGATTCCGAATTCGTTGAAGAGATTTCTCACGGCGGCCGGAGATGTCGCTGTCCTGGTCTCTTTGATAAGAGCTCTCAGAGCCTCGTCTGAGATCTCCTCGTTTGCTGGCGCCGCCTCCGGCTGCTTTACCTCCGGTGCAGGCGCTGGTTTGGTCTCGACCTTCTGAGGATTGGGCCTCTCCACACTGGGCTGGCCTGGTCTTCCGGTCAAAGCCTGAAGCGCAGCAAGCAGATTGTTGCTCGCATCAAGCTGGATGTTGATGTTGATTTGAAAAGGTGTCATATAATAATGTTAAGAATGTTTCTTGCCGTAAAGCTGAAGAGCTAAAGAGGCGTTTGTCATAAAAGTCCTGCCTTGCTGCCGGATTGCTTTGGAGATTGTTCCACTGGCCTTGATCCGGTTTGCAGTGCTCTTCGAGCAGTCAAAGATCTCACAGAGTCCTGGGATGCCTTTTACCCATCTGGGCTGAATGGCCAGGGCCTCAGCAACGGTGTTTCTGATAAGCTGCTGCAGCTCGTCAACCGTCATGTCCGCTATGAAAGTCCTTCCGTCCATATCTAGCAGCTAAATGAATCAGGCTCGATTCCGGTTCCGCCACAATGTTCGCAGATGTGGTCTGCACTGTCCAGGCCTCGGCCTCCACAGTATGAGCAGTAAGTCTCGTTATCTTCCATGGCGTTCAGTTTTTCTGTTGTCGTTTCTGGC
>JAEEGG010023436.1_pt1 | contig 12056 bp, 7 predicted proteins | sample 9134161 | NCBI WGS metagenome assembly JAEEGG01 (sample SAMN16246543, study PRJNA631951) | gut metagenome | biome: gut microbiome; feature: rumen; material: CR-attached | host: Bos | place: Iran: Karaj | collected 2018-10 | reverse complement strand
AGAAAAAGACGAGAAGTATATGCGCCTTGCCCTGAATGAGGCTCAACGGGCCTTGGCCGAAGGCGAAATCCCCATTGGCTGCGTCGTGGTGTGCCGGGAGCGCATCGTGGCCCGCAGCCACAACCTGACGGAGACACTCTGTGACGTCACTGCCCATGCCGAGATGCAGGCTATCACCGCCGCTGCCAACACCCTCGGCGGCAAGTACCTCACCGACTGCACCCTCTACGTCACCGTGGAGCCGTGCCCGATGTGTGCCGGTGCCTTAGGCTGGTCACAGATCCCCCGCATTGTCTACGGCTGTACCGACGAAAAGCGCGGCTACCATGAGTATGCTCCCCGCGCCCTACACCCCAAGACAAACGTTACTGGCGGCATCCTTGAAGAGGAGTGCCGCCAGCTGATGCAAGATTTCTTCAAACAAAAGAGGTAAGGGTCTATTGCCCCAAGAACAGGAGCACCTCTTTCAGGCTCTCCTCCTGCTTCCACTTAATCTTATGCTCTTTCTGGAACTGCTTCCAGGCATCGGCCTTGGCATCGCCTAAGAACTTGGCCACGCCCTTCTTGGTAGCCTCTATCTGCTGACCGCCGATAATAAAGTAGTACTGGTAGACGAGAGGGATGGTGCGACCTTCCTTCTTCTCCTGAAGCATCAATCCCAACTCCGGCTGATCCAACCCGCCAAGATCGAAGCCCAGCGAGGACAGGTCGCGTGATGCCGACGAGTTCAGGCTGGAGCCGTAGGCTCCGCCCCCACTCGACCGCATGGCATCGAAATCGCCCTTTGTCAACAGTACGAGAAGGTTCGTGCCCTGATTGGCAAGCAGCTTCACCAGCTTATGGTCAGAGTAGATATAGGCATCGTCGCCGATCTCTACGCGCATTACCTTACGGTCGTCGCTCTGATAGATCTTCCCGTCGGCCTTGACGTAGTGCAGCACGTTGCCCCAGAGGTGGATGTTCATGTCGGCCGTCGACTTCTCGTTACCTTCGAAATAGATGGTGCCCGGCGTGAAATGCTCGTAGACATAGGGCCACTTCGTGTTGGGTTCAAACTTCTGGGCGTGAGCCATAACAGCGAAGCCGAGCAACACAATGACAGAAAGCAATTTTCTCATACTGACTACTTTTTAACGTTCTTAATCGTCTTATAGCTGCCGTCGCTCATGCGCTGACGTATCAGGCTAATGCCCTTCGCACCGGCGGCTGTACGCTGACCGCTCAGGCTGTAGCTCTCCTCGCCGGCAACCGTCGGTTCGGTTTCCACGAGCGTTATGCCGTCCGTACTGGTGACGAGAATCGTAAAGTGGCGTGTCACAGAAGCTTTATTCTGCTTGTTGGTAGCCGTAATCTCAATCTCGCGATCGCCATCAGCCTGCGACAGTTCCTCAGTTGTCACCAACTGGCCATCGACCACTTTGAAGGGAGCAGGCATATTGGTGTGTAAAATCACGCTGTAAGGCCCGACGACCTTGAAGTCGTAAGTAGGATTCTCAGCCTCACTCTCAACGTCCACATTGCCGACTACCGTACCAACCGGTTTCATGGCCTGCACGGAGTGGTTCGACAGGGTAATATTACTGGGCTTCTCAGATGGTGCACGGATGCCGATGACCATCTCATGGCCGTTGGTATAGTTCATGTCCATGGCGGCATCTTTCAGGCCGTTCAGCTGGAAGTAGGCATTACCAACGCCACCCCATCCCCAATTCAGGTGATAGGCCGACGAACCGTCGAAGCCGTCAATATTGAAACAATGGCCATAACGCTTCACCGGGTCATTACCGGCGTAGGTCACGGCACGGCCCTCTTGCAGCTCCGTCTGTATCATAGAAATCCACTCTGCGTCATCATAGTTCTGACGGTTGTAGAAACGGACAGACTGCGGGTACTTAAAATACTGTAGCAGGGCCGTGGCCACACGAGAAGTCTGGCTGCCAGAGCCATCGACGCCATAGTCCATCCTGACGCCGACGCCACAGTGATAGAGCAACTTGGCCACATCGTCCTTACCGTTGGCACCGCTCAGGATTGCATTCCAATCATATGCAGGCTCTGCATCGTAGTCGACATAGATGTTACCAAAATCGGGATGGTCGTAACCGAATTTCCCAACAGGACGGTCGGGCCATTTAGCGACGCTCATCGACTGCGCCATACCTACGGCCACACAGCCTACGACAGCCTGACCAGCAGAGTTCTTCGGGCAGTATTTCTGATAGGCGCCTGTCTGGTTCCAATTCACCTTAATCAGCGGTTCCACCTTGCTACTTGCCTGACGGCGCGCGCCAGCCGGACGAGAAGCCAGTTCCCAACCGACGTGACGACGACCAGCCTGACGGGCGTTGTTTACCACCTGATCGCCATACCAGTTCATCATGCCCCGCATGTTCTCCGGCATCTCCTCGTCTGTGGGATAAGTACCATCAGGGCTGTAGCCGATCAGCGGGTCAGAGAGGTCGTCAGCTGAGATGAGCGTCCAACCGGCAGGTGCAAACTGTACCACATGGTAAGCCTTCTGACCTCCGTAATAGACGGTTTTCACCGACTGCACTTTGCCTTCAAAGCCTTCCACACGGTCGGCCATCAAAGTCTGGGCCGTAGCGGCGGCACGCTCATGGCTGACCTCATCGGCCTGAAGTCCCAAAGGAAGCAGCACAGCAAAGAGCAGTAAAATCTTTTTCATTTTCATTCTTTGTTTCCTTATTAACACTAAAAAGCCCTCTTTCGCCCCACACAAGGCAGAGCAGAAAGAGGACTTTATTTGGCAATTAGTTATTTGCGGACAAACCCTTTCTTCAGGTTGCGAGCAGAAACCTTCACTGTCTTGCTTGCCTTACCACGGGCAGCAGCCTTACGGGCAGCAGCCTTAGCAGGTGTCAGAGTACAGGTCTGAGCAACCTCAAACCATCCGGCAGGAGTCTCAAAATTCTCGTCAAATGCATAGATACCCCAGATGACATCTGCAGTCAGCGTTCCGTCAGCATTGATGGTGAAAGGAACGGGAATGAGATCTTCTGTCTCATTCTCTGCATTGTAGAATACCAGCCCATAAGTAGTACCCTTACTGTTAGTGTACTTACCGACGATCTGACCATCACCGATATACATCTTGGCATTATCGAGATCGTAGTAACCACTCAGTTCAGCACCTTCGAGATAGAAATCCTTGAAGAGCAGTCCTGTCGGATTCTCAGCCGTGGCATCCTCTACGATAGTGAATTTACCGAGATCAGAAGCTTCGCCCTTATAGGTGATACCCATATTGAAAGTACCCAGCACATTCTCCTTAGTGGGAACGAAATAGTACCATTCAATCTCACTGGTAAATTCTTCATTCGGATTACCATAGACATCGAAGATAGCTCCTTCGGCAACGGAAACGGTAATGGCATCGCCACCCTTAGGTTCAGCGGGCAGCACGAAGTTGACTTTGTTTTCACTGATACTCCAGTCCTGAGCACTCAGCTTGTAGGTGCTGGTACTCTTCTTATTAGTATAGGTGACGCTGATAGCGCCGTCAGCCACATCCTCATCATTACGATAGACATTGAAAGGCAGGGTTATCTCGCCCTTGAAGTCCTCAACCTTTGCGATGAGGGCACCAGCCTCGGGAGCGGTCACGTATTCGTCAGTAATCTCGAAAGGAGCGTTGGTCACATGTACCCATGCACCTGCGAACTGTCCTTTGTTCAAATCCAAGCCGCTGTTCAAAGCGCGACAGAGGTTGCCCTTAGCGTCCTTGAAAGCGCCCTCAGCATAAGAGAAGCACAGGTAAGCACCGGCAGGAATATTATCAGCAGCAAAGATGACAGCGTTGCCGCTCACCTGAACCGTGAGATCCTCAGCAGGAACGTCGACAGGGTTCAAGATATCCCACTCCTTGTAGTACTTAGCCGTCACAGCACCTTCGCCACGCTGAATAGCCTCAGAGAACGTCAGCTTAACAGCAGCATTGTCTTCGTCCTTCTGGATGGTCTTCGGACCAGGACTCAGCACGTCGGTAGTCGTGATGCTCTGAACCGTCATGTTACCAATAATACCCTTGTCACTACCAGCAACGGCATAGACGTAGTATGTGGTGTTGGGTTTAGCATCGTCAATCGTAAGGGTGGTAGTAGCCTTGTCAGCCACCTTGACAACATCATTACTGTAACCACCCTTGTAAAGAGTGGCAGAGTCAACAGCAACTCGTGTGCCCTCGCTGATGGCATAGGCATAGTAGAGTGAGCCTGCAGCCGGCGTAATAACGACGGTGAAAGCTGAGTCGCTGGGCGTGCCGGCAGTGATGGTAACATCAACGCTGGGACCGGCACCATAGTTCTCCGTTGTGGGGTCGTCAAAGCTGGTACAGCTGGCCAGACCCAGAAGAACGGTTGCTAAACTATATATCAGTTTCTTCATAATCTTTCTTCTTTTTAACGTTATTTATTTCTTTCTCAGAGTAATCGGTCCACGGAACAAGTTCCACCAACCATCATCATAAATACCCCATGCATTGGTAATGACGAGCGTGTTACCATTATCCTGGATATCGATAACGACGTTATCACCCTCAGTCTCATCTTCGTCAGGATCAGCAGCGACAAAGGCAGCCAATTCCGTATTCTCATAACCGAGTTTCTGTCCTGCGGGTACAAGAATCTGGGTCTTCTCATCATTAACGACGCCGTAGAAGATATTGCAGTTACGAGAAACGTTATATCCGTTTACAGCGAAATAAGGATCGAGGTTGCCAATCCATACCTTCGAGATATCGTTATCATCACGAGTGATGGTGATATCCCAATCAAAGTGGCCACGGCTTGAGAAGTAAGAGTCAGCCGATGCACCATAGGTTCCAAGGATGAATGCGAGCGGGTGCTCATTGTCCTGGATGGTAATCGTACAAGTCTTGGCAGCTCCCAGCTTAACACTTCCACCATCTTTCAGGCGGATCTTGAACGTCTTATTGCCACTGAAGACATCATTATCAACGATATTGATCTTTATTTTCTGTGTGGCACCTTCCAAACCAGAGAACGACAAGGTCTTGTTTTCAATGGTATAGTCAGTACCCTCAAAAGCAGTGGTTCCCTCAGCATCAGCCACAACTTCTATTTCAGCAGTAGCCGTCATGCCCGACTTCGATGTTAAAAGAACAGGAATTTCCAACGAGCCACTTTCCTCACCAACAGAGGCAGTGCTGCTTGTGAATGCGATGAATGCATCAGCATCGTCGAATTCAGGATACTCGTTGAGGTCGCACGATGCCAAAGCGAGCATCGAAGCAGCCATCAGTCCGTATGTTAATTTAAATATCTTCATAACTTTAATTCAATTTTCAATTATCAATTTTCAATTGCTTAATATCCCGGATTCTGCTCTACGTTCGGGTTTGCATCGCGCTCGCGCTTGGGGATAGGCATAGCCCAGTGGTAGTCAGGAGCAGCAGGCAGATTCTGGTTCATCGTGCCGTCGAAGTCGGTACGGTTGAGCGGGCTCATCGTACGGGCGAGGTCATAGACGATATGACCCTCGAACATCAGCTCCTTGCGGCGCTCTTCTAACACATTAAACTGACCAGGAACGGTAGCACCACGCTTTGAGGCAACAGCCTCCAAGTCACCACGTGCGCTGGCACCGCTAACGCTGGCACCATTGAGGATAGCCTCTGCACGGTTCAGGTACATCTCCGACAGACGGAGGATGGGCACGTTGGTCTCACGGGGAACGGAGCCTTCCTTACCCTTGTACTTCAGGATGAGGTTGTCGTTCTCGTTCTTTGCGAACAGGTTCAGACGGATGTCGCCAGCCTCGTAGAGGTTCACCAGGTCGGTCGTGGCGCACACGTCGCCAGAACCGTCGTTACCGTTACCCCAGCTGGTGATGTAGGCCAGATGCGTCCAACCGGAACCGTCCCAGTAGCCATTCTTCTTCGAACCATAAACCTCGAAGATAATCTCGCCACCCTCGGGAGCGGTAGCAGCGCTGAACATGTTGAGGTAGTCATCGCCAGAAGCCAGTGCAAACTTGCCGCTGTTGATAACCTTCGTAGCATAGTCAGCAGCACCCTGCCAGTTCTCCATATAGAGGTAGACACGCGAGAGCAGAGCCTGGATAGCGGGCTTTGAAGCCACAGCGGCATTGTCGTCGACGCCGCTACGCTTGAAGTTGTCGCTGATGATGCTCTCAGCCTCCAGCAGGTCTTTCACCACCTGATCGTATACCTCACCCACCTTGTTACGGTTGGGCAATCCGTTCTCGGTCACGAGGACAACGGGAACGCCCAGGTTATCACGGCCTGCCTTGTAAGGCTGGCTGTAGGTGATAACAAGGTCGAAGTAGCAGAGGGCACGCATGAACAGAGCCTCAGCTTTCAGGTTGTTCATGTCCTGCTCAGTGGCATCGCCCTTGTCGGTGGTTGCCAGATTATTAATGATGTTGTTACACCATGCGATGGTATAATATGCATAAGTCCACAGTGACGATGTGTTGCTCTCGGTATAGTTCCACTGTGCGTCCTGACGATAGCGGCCGGAACCGGGAATCGAAAGCGGGTTCTTGGCGTTACCGCCGCGCAGTTCTGACTGCAGTACAAACTGTCCGTCGTACCAAGCATCGCTCTGCATCATACCATAGATGGCAGCACCAGCCTGGTTCAAGCCTTCGTAAGTGGCAAAGGTAAGCTCGTTGCTCTGCTTCATCAGCGGCTCTTCCTCAAGGAAGCCGTTGCAAGCAGTGAACGTGCCAGCGGTGGCAATGAGTGCCAGTCCTATAATTGTCTTTTTCATATCTTACTTCAATTTTTCAATGATTCAAATTCTTCAATTCTTCTTAGAACGACAGGTCGAGACCTACGATAAATGACTTAGAGACAGGATAGATACCATAGCCCATACCGTCGACGCCACGCTCGGGATCCCAGAAGTTCACGTCGTGGAAGGTATAGACGTTCAGGCCGCTGGCATAGATGCGGGTAGACTTCAGGCCCACCTTGTTGAGCAGGGTGTTAGGCAACTGGTATGACAGCGTGATATCCTTGATACGGAAGTAGTCGCCCTTCTCAATGAAGCGGTTTGAAGAGAAGCTGTATGAGTTGGTAGCATTACCGGCAATAGGCTTGGGGTTCACGCCCGTGTCGCCCGGCTTCTTCCAATAGTCGAGAGCGTGCTTCTGCTGGTTCATCGACATCTGGTTACCGTCAGAGGTCAGGTAGCGGTTCTCGATGATCATCACCTTGTTGCCACCCTTGAACTCACCGACGATGCTCAGCTGAAGACCCTTCCAGCTCACGGTCGTATTCACACCACCCGTGTAGGTAGGTTCGGGGCTACCGCTCTTCACCTCGGCAGCAGCATTGTAGTCATTGGTCAGCTCGCCGTTCTTGTCGCGCCAGAGAGCCTCACCGTTGACGGGGTTCACACCGGCATAGTCCTTCAGCCAGAAGGTGAGCATCGACTCGCCCACGATGTGCTTCAGACGGCTCTCAGCGTCGCCATCCTCCGTGTAGTAGGTCATCATCTCGTCGCCGGCCAGCTCGAGGATCTTCGTCTTGTTGTGTGCAATGTTGAAGCCTGCAGTCCACTTCCAATCGCCCTTGTCGATAATGTCAGCGTCGAACTGGAACTCAACACCCGTGTTACGCATCGAACCGACGTTCACGGTAGCGGTGTTAAAGCCAGAAGTAGAAGACTGGGCCTTGTCGAGCAGCATGTCCTCGGTCTTACGCGAGTAGACATCGATGCTACCCGAGAAGCGCTTCAGGAAGCGGAAGTCGAGACCGATGTTCCAGGCGTAGTTCTTCTCCCACGACAGGTCGGGGTTGGCGGGCGTCGAGGGACGCAGGCCGGTCAGACCGTTGTAGACACTGGTGCTGTAAGTACCGTACTGCTGGTAGTCGGCAATGTTATCGTTACCGTTGACACCGTAGCTGGCGCGCAGCTTACCCATGTCGAGCCAGCTCATATCCTTCATGAAGGCCTCGTTGTGGATGTTCCAGCTGGCACCTACCGACCAGAACGTACCCCAGCGCTTGTTCTCACCGAAACGCGACGAACCGTCGGTACGGATACTGGCCTGCAGGTAGTAGCGTGAGTCGAAGTTGTAGTCGAGGATGCCGAAGTATGACAGCATCGTGCGGTTCATATCGTAGTCTTCAACAGGATAGTTCGACGAGTCGCCAGAACGCAGGTAGGGAATCTGCGGGTTCAGGTTCTCGGCCATTGCATACATATACTGATAGTGGTAGTGGTTGGCCTCCTGACCGAGCAGGACACGGAGATTATGCTTCTCGAAATAGGTGTCTTCCCACGTTGCGGTGTTCGAGGTCGTCAGATTGCGGCGCTGGCTGTCAATCATCTGCAGTTGGGGGTAGCCCGTAGCGTTGTTGTGGGCTTCCTTCGACCAGTAGCGGCGGCTCTCGACGAACTTGAGCTCAGCGGCATTGGTGGTCTTCAGTGTCAGCTGCTTGATGGGCTTCCACTCCAGGTAGAAGTTAGCATTGACGAAGTAGGTCTTCTGCCACTGGTCGTCGTAGGCTGCCGTGGCGCGGGGGTTCGAGTTAGAGTTCTCGGGAATGTTCGAGTTGAAGTTACCCTTCTCGTCATAGGCAGGCGTCCAAGGCAGGATGGTCATACCGGCGAAGGCAGGGTTAGAATAGTAGAGCGACTGCATCGGCACGTCGTTGGCCTCGGTGTAGCCCAGGTTGACGCGGGTGCCGGTCTTCAGGTTCGAGAGTATCTCGTGGTCTACGTTGATACGACCCTGCATACGCTCGAAGTCGACACCGTAGTAGATACCGTCGGTCTTGTGATAAGACAGTGAGTTGTAGTACTTGGTCTTGGCAGAGCCACCCGACATGGTAATCTCATACTCCTGGGTCTTGCCCTGACGGGTGAAGTGGTCCATCCAGTTGGTCTGAGGACGGGTCAGCAGCTCGTAGGGACGATAGTAAGAAGCACCGGCTGTGGGATCGTCAGGATTCTTACCGGCGTTTCTGATAGCGTCGCGCTGATACTCCAGCAGTTCCTGTCCGGTCATCACACCGTAGTCGTTGTCATTAGCCAGCGACGACACACCGTACTTGGCACGCACGGTGAACACCGACTTGCCCTCCTTACCGCTCTTGGTGGTAATCAGGATGACACCGTTAGCAGCACGCGAACCGTAGACAGAAGCTGCGGCAGCATCCTTCAGCACGGTGATTGACTCGATATCGTCGGGGTTGATGGTGGCAATAGGGTTAGACGTGTTCGTCATCTCAGCATCGTTACCGCTCATGATGGGAATACCGTCAACCACATACAGAGGGTCGTTACCGGCATTGATAGAGCTGTTACCGCGGATACGGATGCTTGACATAGAACCCGGCTGGCCAGACTGCTGGGTGATGGTAACACCGGCCAGCTTACCACCGAGCATCTTGTCGAGCGAAGTGGCAGGGATATCGGCAATCTCGTTACCAGAGACGGTTGTGATAGAACCCGTCTTAGCCTCACGGCGCTGCGTACCATAACCAACGACAATCACATCGTCGAGGGCTTTGGCATCCTGCTTCAGGAACACGCGCATACCGTTCTTGGCGGCAACCGTCTTCGACTCATAGCCTAAGTATGACACTGTAATCTGTGTCTTACCTTGAGGCAACGTCACAGAGAAACGGCCGTTAACATCAGTCAACATACCGGTCTTGGCACCCTCAACGCGAACGGCAGCACCGATAATCGGCTGGCCGTCCTCTTGTGAGAGTACTGTTCCGCTGACTTTTGTCTGGGCAACAGCTACTATACAGAGCAGCATTGTTGCCATTAACATCGTTAGTCTTTTTTTCATAATTCTCTCTCGTTTTTTGGTTTATAATATATTAATGATTCGTTTCGCGCGTGTACCTTATATAATATGTACGCCTCGATATAATATGTACGCCTCGGCGCACGAGGTGGGCGATTAATACTGTTTTGAACCATAATTTCGCCTTTTTTAAAAGGCTGTGATAACTAAAAGTTCAAGAAAACCGTTATACGAATGTATTTATTCACCAAAAACGCTTATGACTATGATAAAAATCAGTTTCCACTTTTACTTCCGAGTCCATGTTGTCCGCCAGACAAAGTCCCTGACACCTGCACAGTCTGCAAGAAAACCAGCAGATGTACCCTTGTTCTACGAGGCATTCTTGGCAAAGGTTAACGAACTGGGCAGCAGCGTCAGCGACTCTACGCGCAGCAACTACCTGACCGCCTTGCGTTCACTACGCAGTTTCGCCGGCAATGGCCTGCGCCTGTGTGATGTTAATGCGACGCTACTCCAGCGTTATGAGCGATGGCTGCGCGACTGCGGGATATGCCCTAACACCACCTCCTGTTATATGCGCTCGTTGCGAACCATTTTGTCGAAGTTGTTACCGCGAGAGGAAGTGCTTGCCTCTTTTTCCAACGTCTATACTGGACGTGCTGCTACCGACAAACGGTCTGTTGACAGAGAAACCGTCAGCAAGGTGAAGAACCTGCAGCTGAAGGAACGGTCGGCACTGTCGCTGGCACGCGACATCTTTCTATTCTGCTTCTACGCCCTCGGCATGCCCTTCGTCGACGTGGCTTTCCTGCGCCGACAGCAGGTAAACGGTGACCAGATCGTCTACTACCGCCGCAAAACGGGTGCACGTGTCACCGTGCCGCTGCTGCCATGTATGAGAGACATCATGGGTAGGTACCAGAACAATACCTCCGACTACGTGTTCCCACTGCTTAGCAGCACCGACCCGCAGACGGCGTATAACGAGTACCTGACGAAGCTCAACTGGTATAACCGCGCCCTGAAAAGACTGGCCCGGCGGGCTGGCGTGTCCGAGACGCTGACGAGCTACACCACTCGCCACACATGGGCTACCACCGCCTACCACAACTGTGTTGAGCTGCCCGTCATATCGAAGGCACTGGGGCACAGTAGCCCGCAGACTACGCTGACCTACCTTCGCGAGATAAACGACCACCGCCTGATGGAGGCCAACAGTCGTATTGTGCAACTGGTTTGAAATCGTACTTGCATGATTTCCCGTAAGTCAAAGATCGCTTTGCCCGCGTTTGGGGGCTTGTTGATAAAGTAGTTTGTCACTCTTCGTACCAGCGGCGCCAAGTAAAACGAGGCAGACGCGTCTGGCAGTTTGAGCGTGACGGTGTGTGGGACAGACGGTGCACAGAAGAAACCTCTTATAAGGGTTAACGCGACGACGCGCTCTGTCCGGAATTGCGGCTGCAAAGTTACGCATTCCTGACCGCCGGCACAAGACTTTGGGGTGGGTCAGAAGAATCCTAAAATACAAACTTGCTGATAGTCAATGCAGTTCACCGGTCATAGCTGAAATCCTATAGTTCAGCGTAGGGGTACATTTAGCTCTCTTAAAACTTTTGTGGTGACACCTGGCGCACCTGACACTTAACTTGCTGATTATCAGTGTTGTTCTTTCTGGATGGAAGTCGCACCTGAGCTGACACCTGAGGTAGCACCTACGTTTATTCCAGAAGAAGGAAGACCGGGAAATGTTTCACAATCGTGCTTGAAAAAAAATGGGCGTCTCGTAAAAAAATATAAGCCTCTCGTAAAAAAATAACGGCCGTTTAGAAATGTTTCACGGTTGTTGGGAAAGGAGAGGGGGAGTGGTGCGGCCTTTGGTGCGACCTTTGGTGCGACCAACGTTTGAAAAATAGATGTTGATAATCAACGGATTAAGTGTCAGGTGCGCCAGGTGTTACCACGAAGTTTAAGAGCATAGGCAAGGTGAATACTGACCCCACCCCCAACCCCTCCCCTCTGCTTCTGAAAGCTGGGATTGGAAACGTAAAATCGGCGTAAATTGTTAATAAGTAGGACAACAATGTGATTTTTTTATAATTTTATTCGTTTTTTTAATTCTTATATATTATCTTTGCAAGCTGAATTGGTGGGAAACCACTCTACCTCGTGCGCCGAGGTGTCTATATTATATAAAGGTACACGCGCGAAACGAATCATTAATATATTATAAACCAAAAAACGAGAGCGAATTATGAAAAAAAGACTAACGATGTTAATGGCAA
>JAEEGG010023434.1_pt1 | contig 12056 bp, 9 predicted proteins | sample 9134161 | NCBI WGS metagenome assembly JAEEGG01 (sample SAMN16246543, study PRJNA631951) | gut metagenome | biome: gut microbiome; feature: rumen; material: CR-attached | host: Bos | place: Iran: Karaj | collected 2018-10 | reverse complement strand
GGAGCATACAGGTGTTCTCACTGATGAACTCCTTGATATCCGGCGTCATAAAGACCGAGCCCTTGAGTCCGTTGATGAGCAGGAACCAAACGATGGCCGTGGCGCAGACACCGCCGAACAGGATGGTTTTCAGGGATCCGTTCCGGGGTTTGACGAAGGTGAATACAAACCGGGATATCCACATCACCAGCATGCCCGTAATGAAGGCCACGGCGACGGACAGGAAGATGGCGGCGATGACGCTCAGGGCCTTATCCGTATTCAGAAGCTCTCCCAGGCCGGGACCGTCTTCCCGGACCATCTTTACCAGTGATAGGGCGAGTGCGCCTCCCAGCATCTCGAACACCAGGGAAACGGTGGTGGACGTCGGCATCCCGAGGGAATTGAAAATGTCGAGCAGAATCACGTCTGTGACCATCACGGCCAGGAAAATGCAGATAACCTCGTAGAAACTGAAATACTGCGGGGCGAATATGCCGTGGCGGGCTACGTCCATCATTCCGTTGGACAGGGCGGCACCGGCGAAGACGCCGGTGGCCGCGACCGCGATGATCGTTTTGAAACGTGCGGCTTTCGCTCCGATGGCCGAGTTGATGAAGTTGACGGCGTCGTTGCTGACACCAACGACGAGATCGAATATGGCGAGTACGCAGAGGAATACGATGATCCCGCCAAAAATAAGCTGTGTCATTTTGTTTCGATTGAAATTAAACTAAGACGCCCTGTTCAATCCGATGGCCAAGAGCAGGATGAAGATTATGAACAAGATTAATCTTGTCCAGTTATAGATTCGCCAGATTCTCTCCGCTTTGGTCTCCCTGTTTTCAGTCTTTTTCATTTCCATTGTTTCTGTATTTAACCGCTGCAAAGAAAACAAGACGCTGTTAAGCGTTTATTAAACGGCGGTTAAGTTTCTGTTAAGCCGTTGGTAACGGCCTCATAAAAATGTAACTTTGCCATTATGGAAGAAATCATGATTATAGAAGATGACGCCGACCTTCGGGAGATCCTGAAGTTCAGTCTCGAACGGGCCGGCTACAAGACCTATGAAGCGGAGAGTGCCGAGAATGGGTTGGAAATGATGAACGACAGGATCCGGCTTATCCTGCTGGACGTAATGCTCCCGGGGATGTCCGGATATGAACTGGCCGGGGTCCTCCGGGAAAAAGGATGTAAGATACCCATTATCTTCTTGACCGCCCGGTCTTCGGAGGAAGACCTCCTTTCCGGCTTCGCTTCCGGGGGTGACGATTACGTTGCGAAACCGTTCTCGACGGCGGAACTGTTAGCGCGCATCGGAGCGGTCCTGAAACGCTCCGCGTCAAGTTGCACTGGATTGGTCCATTGCGGCCTCCTGTCGGTCGATCTGGATGCGGAGAAAGTCTTCCTCGAAGGCAATGAGGTCCTGTTTTCAAGAAAGGAATATGAGATCCTGGCGTTCCTGATCCAGAATCAGGGGATATTTTTCACTCGCAGCCAGATCATCAAGGCGCTTTGGCTGGATGCGCCATTTGTTATTGACCGGACCGTAGATGTCCACATCGCGCATATCCGATCGAAACTGGCCGACCACAAAGGCTTGCTGGTCAGCCGCGTAGGTTTTGGATATAGTTTGAAATATGAGCAGTAACAAATCTTACCTGCAGCAGCTGCTGCTGTATATGGCGGTCGTAGTCGGCGTTTTCTCATTGGCCGCCTCCGTCTATACAATGCACAGCGAGCGGAATTACAAGAAACTGGTCCTTCAATCGCGTCTGGAAGGATACGCGGACCGGATTGCCATCTTCGGTCCCGAAGTCTCGTTCAACGAAGAGGTCCGCGTCACGCTCCTGTCAAAAGAGGGGGGTGTCCTGTATGATTCCGATGAACCCGATCTGTCGACCGACCACAGCAAACGGCCTGAATTCCTCGAGTGCCGGGAAGACCGTCCGGGCTGGGCCATCCGGCATTCTGAGACGGAAGGTCGCGACTATTGCTATCTGACCAAGATGGATGGAGACCGGATCATCCGCGTGGCGGTCCCGTATGAGGTTGACCTGAAGCATTTTTTGAGGTCGGATACCATATTCGTCGTTGTAGGGGTTATTCTGCTTCTGATATTCCTGGCCCTGATCGGACATTCGATGCTGCGGGGCTACAAATCTCTGGAGGACGCGCTGAATGCCGTTGAAAGCGAACGCCGCAACAATCAGCGCCTGAAACGGGAAATGACGCACAACATTGCCCACGAACTGCGGACCCCCGTCAGCAGCCTGCGCGGTTATCTGGAAGCGCTCACCGACTTCCAAGATATGGATGATGAGCGGCGCGAGCTGTTTACCCAGCGGGCTTATCTGCAGACGCTCCGTCTGTCGGATCTGCTGCGGGACATCGGACTGGTCACCAAGATCGAGGAATCCCCGGAGATGATCAAGGTCGAACGGTTCGCCCTGAAGGAAATCGTCGACAGCGTCCTGGATGAATTCGCCGAAAAGATCTCTTCGCGCGGGATGACGGTTGAGAATAGCGTCCCGGAGAATTTGCATATGAACGGCAGTCCGAGTCTGATGTATGCCGTATTCAGGAATCTGGTGGAGAACAGTTACAAATACGCGGGCGAGGGAACGGAGATCCACGTCGAAGCGAAGCCTGGCAGATGCTTCTACTACGATACCGGCGTGGGCGTTCCTCCGGAAATGCTGGACAAGATATTCGAGCGTTTTTTCCGGATTCCGGGGATGACCGGCACGGATTGGAATGTGGATACCGGCAGCGGACTCGGCCTTTCCGTCGTCAGGAATGCAGTCGGTTTCCACGGTGGGGAGATCAAGGCCAGCCTACGCCCGGAAGGGGGACTCTCATTTGAAATGACCTTGCCGCTTTCTTATCGTTAGGCCTGTCCGGGCTGTTATTTCCAGTTCTTTTGCTAATGACGGGACAAGCCGAGGAAAATCTTCTAGAAACTGCGCTTGCCTACGAGCATCTTTTTTCGCAGGATTCTTTGAAAAAATGGGACATTATTTGGGCCACTAGATACGAAAAATCCCCCTCAGACTGCTCTGAGAGGGATTTTAGTGGAGCATAGGAGAATCGGACTCCTGACCTTTTGAATGCCATTCAAACGCTCTACCAACTGAGCTAATGCCCCAAAAGCGAATGCAAAGGTAGCTATTTTTTTTATTTCTACAAGTACTTCCTCTTTTTTTTCGTATTTTTGGAATATGGAAGAAGAACGTAATGTGGACCGTCTGGCCGGCTGGCTGCTTCGGCTGGGAGCTATTGCCGCTGTGGCATGGCTCTGCTGGTATTTCCGCAGTGTGCTGGTCTATATCATCATAGCTTTTGTCGTATCGCTGATCGGACAGCCCCTGATGCGGCTGCTTCGCCGCATCCGGATCCGGGGCAAGTCGGCGCCGGACGGGCTGTTGGCCGTGATCAGCATCCTCTTGATTCTGGCGGGTTTTGCGCTCTTTATCACGCAGTTGGTTCCGATTGTGTCCGGGATTATCCGGGACGCCTCTGCGGTGAATGCATCGGAAATGCCTTATAACAACCTGATTGATCAATTCAATGATTGGCTGGTCGGCTTGTTCCCCTCGTTGGGTACGGACTTCGATGTGTTGACGGTTCTGCTTGAGAAATTGAAGGAGTTGGTGAATTTCTCAAATGTGTCGTCAGTCATCGGATCGGTCGCTTCAGTGGTTGCCAGCATTGCGGTCGGGTTGTTCTCGGTGGTGTTCATCTCCTTCTTTTTTATCAAGGATGAACAGCTGTTCGGAAAGATTATCTGTGCGCTGGTGCCCGACAAGATCGAAGGTTCCGTCAATTCGACGATCAGTGACATCACGCATCTGCTGTCCCGCTATTTCAGCGGGTTGATCATCGAGGTACTGGGGGTGATTCTGGTTGATTTCCTGGGCCTCTGGCTGATAGCGCGGATCGGAGCGGACTATGCGATCGGCATTGCCTTCATCGCTGGCATCTTGAATGTCATTCCGTATGTTGGACCTCTGCTGGGCGAGGCAATCGGTGTGATTCTCTGTGTCGTGCTCAAGTATGGAGTAGGGGTAGGCCTGGCCGTTCCGATCTGGGCATTCGCGTTGATCGTTCTGGCCATCATGCTGGCTGCGCAATTGATTGATAACTTTATCTATCAGCCGGTCATTTATTCTACGAGCATCAAGGCGACACCGCTGGAAATCTTCATTGTCCTGCTTATTGCCGGCCGCATCGGTGGCACTGTCGGTCTTCTGGTCGGTATTCCGGCCTACACCGTGATCCGTGTCATTGCAATCCGCTTCTTTTCGAATCGGAAGACGGTCCGCCGTCTGATTCCCGACATTGACAAAGAAAATACTGATGCGCTGATTTGACCTGTTTGCCCCGCCTTTGGGAAGACATGTTCTCTTTTTCTCACCTTCGCAGCTAACGCTGCTCGTCCCTCCCAAGCAAGCTTGGGCCCCTCCCGCTCATAGGGCCGCGGGCGGCCACGTTCGCCAAAGAGAACATGTCTTCCCAAAGGCGGGGCATCGAACCGTCGGTAACGGATGGACGGACGGTTATAAGTTCTGTAAGAGAAGATTGACGAGGCGCGGTTTGGCGTATTGGGAAAGACTGGACTCGGGGATCCAGACATAGCCTTCAGGGAGGGTGGGTTTCTCGGTGCATTCCAACAGGTAGAAATCGGCCGTCAGGGTCTGGTGTGTCAGTTGGTGACGGACACCTTCTTTCAGCAGGCGCATACCGGGGAAACCGCGCAGTTCGCCTTCTTCTTGGTAAGGCTCCCAAAGGCCTTGCCAGATGTCTCCCGGGCCACGGCGCCGAAGGGCCGTTTCGCCCGCACAGCGAATATAGATGTAATGAAAATGTCGTTCCCGTACTTTGACCGGACTTTTACGGACGGGTAGCGATGTTGTACGGCCGGTACGCAGCGCTACGCAGTCGGCAGCGAGCGGGCAGGTGAGGCAGGCTGGCGCTTGCGGGGTGCATTGCATGGCCCCGAAATCCATCATGGCCTGGTTGAAATCGCCCGGTTTGTCGGCCGGGAGCAGGGATTGGGCCAGCGCTGTGAATTCTTTTTTGGCTGCCGTCGAACCGATGGGTGTTTCGATGCCGAAGTAGCGGCTGAGAACACGATACACATTGCCGTCAACGACAGCGAGCGGGAGATCGAAGGCGATGGAGCCGATGGCGGCTGCCGTATAATCGCCGACGCCTTTCAAGGCGCGGATTGCTTCGAAAGTTGCGGGAAAAGAACCGAGGACGTCAATTTGACGGGCTGCAGCCAGCAGATTCCGGCCACGGCTGTAATAGCCCAGACCTTCCCAGAGCCGCAGGACCTCGTCTTCACTGGCAGCTGCGAGGGAATGAACATCCGGGAAGCGCGCCATAAAACGCTCCCAATAGGCTTGCCCCTGAGCGATCCGGGTTTGCTGAAGGATAATCTCGCTCAGCCAGATTGCATAAGGATTCCGAGTCCGGCGCCACGGAAGGTCGCGGCCGAACTCGGAATACCAATTGAGAATTGTCCGTGTGAACGGGTTTTCCACTATTTCACTTCAATGTGGCGGGATGCAGGGACTTGCTTGACTTCCTGCAACTTCGGCAGGGTGATATGCAGCACGCCATTGACAATCTCGGCCTGGATGCCGTCCAGGTTGATGTTCTCCGGGAGCGTGAAGCTCTGGTGGTACGAAGTGTAAGAGAATTCGCGACGGAGATAGGTGGTACCCTTTTCGTCCTTCTCTTCTTTCTTGTTCTTCTTCTCCAAGGCAATGACCAGTTCTTCGTCGTTGTCAACGCGGACGGAGAAGTCTTCCTTGTTCATACCCGGTGCGGCAATCTCGATTTGGAATTCCTTTTCGGTTTCCTTGATGTTGACGGCCGGCGATGCAAACTGACGGGCAGGCATCACGGTAAAATCGTCATCGAACAGGTTGCTGAAAATGCTCGGCAGCCAGGAATTTCTTCTTTCAACGGAATACATAATAGAATCCTCCATTTTATACGTTTGACTTAGTTTCTTATTCTTGTCGGCCCCGTGGTTTCACGCGGTCGGCGATAAGAGAACTATCAAATTGCCGACCAGAGCCGAAAAACGTGACAAACTGTCATATTTTGGCAGGATTCTCCTTCAGGATGCTGCCTTTTCGCATCCAATGGCCGCTTCGGACGTAGAAAAGGTAGAGCAGACCACGGACGTTCAATTCGATGCACATGGCAATCCAGTAGCCCGTCAAGCCGTATTTCGGCGTCAGGAAGAGGGCGAGTACGATGCGCACCAGCCACATGCTTCCGAAATTGAGCAGGGTAGGGACCAACGTGCTGCCGGCACCGGCGCAGACCCCGAAGCCGGCAATCGAAATGGCATACATGGCTTCGGCAAAGGCTTCAATCCTCAGGACACGGGCGCCCAATGCCACGACATCCGGATCGTTGCTCAGGATCCGCATCAACTGGGGCGCGAAGAAAAACATGAGGATGGCCAGCAGCGACATCATCGCGACTGCCATCCAGATGGAGGTCCATGCCAGGCGCTTGGCAACATCCTTGCGCCGCGCTCCCAAACTCTGACCGACCAACGTCGTGGCTGCTTCCTCCATGCCGTAGCCCGGCATGTAGCAGAAGCTCTCCGCCGTGATGGCAAAGGCGTTGGCCGCTATTGAAATGGGCCCCAGCGGTGCTACGATCACCGTACTCATCACATGGGCGCCGCGCATGACGATGTTCTGCAACCACATCGGTCCCGTGATGCCAAAGGCGGTCTTCAGCGTGGTCCGGCGGGGGATGAAAGAACCACGTTCATGGATGATTCTCAATTCCGGGGAACGGACGGAAACATACCATAATGCAAAGACAGTTGTAAGCAATTCGGCAAGCCCTGTGCCCCAGGCCGCGCCGACTACCCCAAGTCCGAGCCCATAGATAAAGACATAATTGAACAGCATGTCGAGGACGCACATGCAGATATAGGCAATGCTCGGTACTTTCATGTTGCCACTGGCTTGCAGCATGGCACTGGCTGCATAACCCGTCATGGCGATGGGCAGGAAGGCGGAATAGATGCGGAAATAGGCAGAGGCATCACTCCGGATGATCTCTGCGCCACCCAGCCAACGTGGAAGGGGACCGCTGATCAAGATACCGGTCAGGCCTAGTACCAGACTGAAAGCCAGCACTGTGAATAAGCCCTGTCGCATGGCCGAACGGGCCCGTGCGAAATCACCGGCACCACAGGCATGGGCTACCTGGACGGAGAAACCGGTAATCACCGCCATCGAGAAGCCGCTGAAGATCCAGGTGCTGGTTGAAATCAGGCCGATGGAGGCAGAAGGATTGGCGCCGAGCCGGCCGACCATGGCCGAGTCGATATACTGCATCAGCACCGAAGAAAGCTGGGCCAAGATGGCTGGTACAGCCAAGGCAAGGGTCAGCCGGAGTTGCTGCCCGCTCGAGAGCGGATCCCCATTGCGGAGCCGTGCCAAAAGGATATCCTTGCGTCCCATAAGAGGCGCAAAGATACAAGAAATTCAGGAAAACCAGTTAATTGTGGATAGAACCGTTTCGGTAGGCTTCCAACAGCTGGTAAAGATCGTCGATCTGCTCTTTGATCTCGGCGCCCTGGTCGGTGTCGCGGACATACCGCCGACTCTCTTCGAACTCGAGGACCTTGGTTTCCGACAAGATGTCGAGACCGAACTTGACGGCTTTCTCACGGGTCGTGAAAGGAGCGTGCTGGACTAATTTGAGACTTTGGGAATTGTAGATCAACGTGTAACCCGCAATACCGGTTTCCGGCTGATAGGCCTTGGAGTAGCCGCCGTCGATGACCAACAGTTTGCCGTCGGCTTTGATGGGGCTCTCACCTTTGATGGTCTTGACCGGGATGTGCCCGTTGATGATGTGGGCGTGTTTCATTTCGGTCACGCCGAATTCCCGCAGGATCATTTCGCAGATGTCCGCCCGGTTCTTCAGTTCCTTGTAAGCCCCATTCTTCTCCTTATGCGCCTCCTTGTCGGCGATGAAATAGCGTTCGAAGGTAGCCATCTTGTCTTTGTCGAAAGTCGGCGCGATGGGACCGCACCAGAGATACCAGATGAAATCCTGGCCGGCCTGGCGGCGTGGCGTCTCTTCCCGGGTATAATAGGCATTGCGTACCATCTGGTCCACTTTGTCGAAGAGTTTCTTGCCGCTGTAGGGCTTGCCCTGGATAATCATTTCCTTGAAGGTCCCGTCGGGGTTCATGGGCACGGAGCCGTGGAACAACAGGTTGCTGTTGCGGACCAGATAGAGGGAGCCGTGGTCGAGGAAGCAGCGGATGTGGCGGCGGAGTTTCTCACTGGTCTCGAAACTGCGCGTAACTCCTTCGAGAATCTCCTGCTCAGCCGGCGTGAAGGCATAGGGGTCATCTGGATTGATGGTAGGGAAGTTGGTGTCCTTCAAGGGGTAGTCTTTCCCGTCCAGATGGATGGTTCCTTTCTTGAAATCGATCAGGTGGAGTACATTGCGGTCGTCCATGCCGAATTCAGGGTTGCGGTCGATCACAAGCTTCTCCTGTTTGAACTGGATGACAGCGATGGCTTTGTGCAGTTTGGCAATCAGGGCCAGCTGCGACTCGGGCAGCTCTTCATATTCGTTTTTCTTCGGCCGGAAAAGTGTGCAAGGGTCATCTGCGTAGGTCTCCATGGCAAAGGTGGTCAGAGGCAGCAGATTGATGCCGTACCCGTCTTCCAGGGTCGAGAGGTTGGCATAACGGAAGCACATACGGAGCACATTGGCGACACAGGCACGGCTGCCGGCAGCAGCGCCCATCCAAACGATATCGTGGTTGCCCCACTGGATGTCGTAGTTGTGGTAATTGCACAGCGTCTCCATGATCAGGTGGGCACCCGGTCCGCGGTCATAGATGTCGCCGAGGATATGCAGCGAGTCGATGACCAGGGTATGGATGACGTTGCAGATCGTAGCGATGAAGTGGTCCGCCCGGCCCGTCGCGATGATCGTGTCGACGATCGCCATCATATAGCGACGCTTGTTCTGGTTATCCTCAATCCATTCGTGGAGCAGTTCTTCAATGATATAGGAATACTCCTTGGGGAGGGATTTGCGCACTTTCGAGCGGGTGTATTTGGACGAGCAGACGGCCATGACCTGGATGATGCGCATCAACATCACACGGTACCATTCCTGCATCTTCACGCGGGTGCGGAGCGTGCTGCGTACAGCCCGGATCTTGTCTTCCGGATAATAGATGAGGGTGCAGAGTTCGCGGATCTCCGTCTCGGTGAGCGTAGCGCCGAAAATCATCTCGACTTTTTGCCGGATGACACCGGAGCCGTTGCGCAATACGTGTTCGAAAGCTTCGTTCTCGCCGTGCAGGTCTGTGATGAAGTGTTCGGTGCCTTTGGGCAGATTGAGGATGGCTTCCAGATTGATGATTTCCGTGCAGGCGGTCTGTTCCGTGGGGAAACTCTTGGCCAGCAGTTTCAGATACTTCAGGTCGCGTTTCATAGTGTTAAGTGGTCGTTTTCAGGCTTTCTTGGTTTTGTGCAGGTTCCACCGGCCATAGACTTCGCTTACGTTCGAAGCGGTGACAAACCCCTCATACTTGTGTTCCTTCATGAAAGTGAAGAGGTCGGAGTACTCATGTTTGGTCAGAAGGGCGACGACTTCGATCCGTTCGTCTCCCGTGAAGCCGCCTTCCAGATGATAAAGGCTGCAGCCCCGCTGCAGTTCATGGGTAATGAATTCCCGGATGGCTTCGTGGTCCTTGCTGATGATGCAGACCTTTTTCTTCCTGTTCAGGGCATCGGTGAAGTAGTCCACGACCACGCCGTTGATCCAGGTGCCGATCAGGCCGATGACAACCATCCGGAACGGATTGATGGCAAAGGCCGAACAGCAGATCATCGCACCGGCGATCGTGACGGACATGCCTATGTCGAAGTGGAGGTATTTGTTGACGATCTTGGCCAGGATGTCCAGGCCACCCGTGGAGGCGTTGATCTGGAACAGGATCGATTGGGAAATGCTCAGCAGGAGCACGAAACAGAGCAGGTCGAACCAGGGATCGTTCATCACGGAAGTGGCACCGGCTTCCATCAGACTCTCATAGGGCATCACTTTTTCCCAAAAGTCGAGCAGCGGACCCAGGATCAAGGCCGTATAAACGGTCTTGGCGCCGAATTCGGCGCCGATCAGGAGCCAGGCCAGCAGCAGGAGGACCGCATTGATCACGGTGACGATGATGGATACCTTGATCTTACCGCCGAAGATTTCTGCCAGGACGATGGAGAGACCTGAGATACTGCCGATAATCAGTTTGCTCGGCATCAGGAAATAATAGACGGCTGCGGCGCCGACGGCCATACCCAGGGTCATGATGATCAGTTCTTTCCAGAACTTCCAGGTCACCACTGGATGAAGAAGCTCTTTCAACGGTTTCATCGCAAAGTTTATTTATCTATCAAAGATGCAAAAATTCTTTGGCATTTCAAAATAAACCTCTACTTTCGCGATAATAATAAAGAAGATGAAAAGATTCTGCTTGTTTTTGATAGCATGCCTGTTCCCCATGCTGCTGGCTGGACAGGCACATGTGGACCGCTTGTATTTCGACATGCGGGCTTCTTTCCACCAGGACATTACGGACGGACAATACAACAGCCAGGCGATCGGCGAATACCTGAATTTCCAGATGATGGGACACATCACGCCCAACATTGATTACCGCATCCGCCAACGGCTCAACAAAAAGGTGTTCGACGAGCGGAACATGTTCAACGCCACGGATTTCATGTACGTCAACTGGCAGGCTACCGAGCGGTGGAATTTCCTGGCCGGCAAGTATGTGGTGCTGATTGGCGGCTACGAGTACGATGCGGCGCCTATCGACGTCTATTACTACAGTCAGTTCTGCAACAATATCTACCAGGCCTTCACGTTCGGGGCGACGGTGGGCTACAAGTTCGCCGAGCATCAGCAGCTGGTGGGCCAGATCTGCAACTCGCCGCTGTCGCTCGGTTTCCAGAACATATACGCCTACAACCTTGCCTGGAACGGACAGTTCGCGTCCTGGTGGAAGACGCTCTGGAGCGTGAACTTCGTGGAAGATATCGACAAGCGGATGGTCAACTACGTGGCGCTGGGCAACCATTTCATCTTCCGCGATGTCATCTTCGACGTCGATCTGATGAACCGGAGCGGTCTCGGGCAGCGGAACTTCGTGCTGAGTGACTTCTCGCTCATCTCGAAGATCATCTGGAGCGTCGGCGCCTGGAACATCTGCGCCAAGGCCGGCTATGAGAAAAACGACATCGGCAACGTGGATTCGCTGGGGCGTCCTTACGATCTGGTCATCGCGCCCGGGACAGAATATATCTACGCGGGCTGCGGCCTGGAATGGTTCCCGCTGGGGCGCGACAACCTTCGCCTGCACGGGGTTTACTACTGGGACAATGCGGCGCGCCGCAACAATATCGAACTGGGTATTACTTGGCGGGTGGACGTGATCAATCGGTAGCCACGTTGTTTCCGTCGAAGAAAGACTGGGCCATTTCCCGGCAAAGCTTAACGACGGTGGTTTTTTCTTCGGTCAGGTACTTGCCCCACTTTTCAGCCAGTTTGTCGGCGATGCCGAAAAGTTGGCCATAGCACAGCAAATCGTCGATCCGGGCGGTATCGACCAGGTCACTGGGTTTGCCTTCCGCCTGGGCCTGCAGGAAGTTTTGCAATTCAACAAGGCCGCGGGCTTTCGCCGCACCGGCCGGCGTGAGCGGGCGTATCCGGACGCCCAGACTCGTCAGCTTGCCTTCCTGATCGCCGGACTCGATCCATCCGCGGTCTTCGAACCACTTCTTTCCAATGTCTTCGGGTTTATAGCCATAGAGGTCTCCAGGACGTCTGTAACTCCAGTCATACACTTCATCGACATCCAGCAGCCCGTCTTCTCCGGCGGCATCGCAGAATTTCTGGTACAAGCTGTTTTCTTCCGGATCCCGGATGACGGCGTCTTTTTGGATGGAGAGATAGTTGACGGTTTCCAGCGCGGGCTTCAGCTGCACGAGTTTCACTTTTCC
>JAEEGG010023433.1_pt1 | contig 12057 bp, 7 predicted proteins | sample 9134161 | NCBI WGS metagenome assembly JAEEGG01 (sample SAMN16246543, study PRJNA631951) | gut metagenome | biome: gut microbiome; feature: rumen; material: CR-attached | host: Bos | place: Iran: Karaj | collected 2018-10 | reverse complement strand
GGTATCATCTTTTCTATGTTTTTCCAAATAATCATCCAGATTAATAAAAAAACAAGCAGAAATCACTAAATTGGCATCGTTGTTTTTTATAGCGAGATCCTTCTGATTTCACATCTGCAAAAACCGAATATTTTCTGACAGCAAAAAAAGCGGAAATAGCTAAACCAACTGGATCCGTTTTTTATATCCTCATCGTCAATTGTATGATTGCGTTTTTCACGAAATGTTTCAATAGGGGATACCCTAAATATACATGTCAATTCATGTTTCAAAAGGCACCCATATGAAACATGGACCCTGGAACATAAATGTATCAGATGGGTGGGGTCATATGATACATAGTCAAGAATGATTGATGTTTTATCAGGGAAGAGATATATGATCTTACAGACATTTCAGGGTTATCCGTACATTATGTCCAAATCAGTCTGGAAAGTAACACGGTATTAATCTGTTGCCGCCAAATCATCACTCTTCGTATAAAACCGAAAAGGAATATCATTATTTCTTCAATGTTACGATAGGATTAAGGATTTGAAATAATATAAGGGGAACTGATAACAATATGAAACTCATAAGTGATCTCAAAAAACAGGTAGATAATGTAAAAGACATATCCGAAAAAAGAATCATCATTGAAAAGGCAGGCATGAAACTGAGCGATGATGAGCTGAATATGGTTGTTGGCGGCCAGTATATTGACGGTTGGCAATACTGGAGATCAGGCAATCCATGGGGCTATTCCAGTCCTTTCAACTATTATACAGGCGAAGGTTATTACCATGATCACTATGCCAATTGTGTTGGAATAGCAATAGAATCAGGGGATTACGAAAAAGCAAAAAGCGAATTCGCCAATTATTCAAGCCGCTACAGCGGTCCGGAATTCGATTGTGTTAGGCGTATGCTGAATCAAGAAAGTATAGATGCTGGACTGGGACCTCTAATGCAGCATTATTCACCACAATAATGTTTCTCATTCACTAAAAAACCTGAATGAACAGAATAAAATAATGTTCCTATTTTCGCGGCAAAACAGAGAAAAATCATAATAGCTTCCATATTATGATGGAAACAAAGATATATAAGGGGAACAAATAACAATATGAAACTGATAGGCGATCTCAAAAAACAGGTAGATAACGCAAAAGACATATCTGAAAAAAAGAAGCATCATTGAAAAAGCCGGCATGAAACTGAGCTATGAAGAGCTGAATATGGTAGCTGGTGGTCGTTGTAGTAGTTTTATTCCTTGTAGCGAGGATGACAAGGATTATGATAAGCTTTTAAACTGTCCAGTTTGCGGAAATAAATACAAAGGTACAAGCTGTAGAATCTGTGAGGCACAGGGTCTTGAAGAAAGCCCTCCTCCACATGGCAATCATAATACTGATCCACGCACTCTTTAAAACATACGATGTCGCATATACATGAGGTAGATTAAACTATAAGGGAAGATCGAAATGATCTTTTCTTTTTGTTTGTGAACAGTAACTTTTGTAAAATTATTTCTGAAAATATATTGACTTGTTTTCAGAAAATAATATAATGATTTACATAAGTTGAGATCGGGAAAAGTAAGCAGATAATCGATTGATAGTGAGCAGATGACAGTGGAAAATCTGTATGAGATGCTGAAGAAAGAACACCCGGGAGCTTCGGAACGAAACAGCAGTAGTAACCGACGGAGCCGAACCGTTAGAATCGGAGATCGATGATAGTCGATTGTAAAGTGATCGGATAAGACCGATAATTTGGGTGGTACCGCGGAGTATGACAGTCCTTCGTCCCTTGGGGATAAGGACTGTTTTTGGTTTAAGGGGGCATTGAAATGTGCGGAATACTGGTATCGACCGATCAGAAGAGCGATTTACAGAAATTTGAAGAAGGTCTTTCAGCATTAACGAAAAGAGGACCTGATCAGTCAGCTGTTGTACAGGTTCCTGACGGGATCATCGGCTTTGAAAGACTGGCGATCATGGAACTCAGTAAACAGGGCATGCAGCCTTTCTGGCTTCATGATAAGGCCTGTGTGTGCAATGGCGAGATCTACGGGTTCAGAAAACTGAAGAAAGAACTTGAAAAGGATTATGAATTCATATCCGACAGCGATTGCGAGATCATCCTGCCGTTATATGAAAAGTACGGTCTGAAGATGTTTGAAATGCTGGATGCGGAATTTGTCATGGTCATCTATGATCAGATGAAACATGAATGGCTGGCAGCCAGAGATCCTATCGGAATCAGACCGCTGTTTTACGGCTATACAGATAACGGAAAGATCGCTTTCGGTTCTCTGGCAGAAAGTCTGATGCCTTTCTGTAAGGACATCCATCCGTTTCCGATCGGTTCCTATTATCTTGATGGCGAATTTGTAAGATATACAAAGATCGAAAAAACTGAAAAATTCAGTGATGATGATCTTGAGACAGTCTGTGACAAAATCCATGATTATCTGATCGATGGCGTGAAGAAAAGAATGGATGCGGATGCAAAGATAGGGTATCTGTTAAGCGGAGGACTTGATTCATCACTTGTATGTGCGATCGCCCAGAAACTGGAAGATAAACCGATCCTGACTTATTCGATCGGTATGGAGAAAGATGCGATCGACCTCAAATACGCAAGAAAGGTTGCGGATTATATCGGCAGCAAGCATACCGAAGTCATTATCACCAAAGAAGATGTCATAGAAGCTTTACCGGAAGTTATTCAGATCCTGGAGAGCTGGGATATCACCACGATTAGAGCTTCGATCGGTATGTATCTGTTGTGTAAGAAAATAAAGGAGCTTGGTGATGTAAAGGTATTGCTTACCGGCGAGATCTCTGATGAACTGTTTGGCTATAAATACACCGACTTCGCCCCAAGTGCTAAAGCATTTCAGGAAGAAGCCGAGAAAAGGATCAGAGAACTGTATATGTACGACGTGCTCAGAGCTGATCGTTGTATCTCCGCCAACTCCTTAGAAGCCAGAGTTCCATTTGGTGATCTGAAGTTTGTGCGCTTTGTCATGTCTATCGATCCTGAACTCAAACTCAATAAATACAACATGGGCAAATATCTTCTGAGACACGCGTTTGAAAAGGACAATATCCTGCCGGAAGAAATTCTATTCAGAGATAAAGCGGCTTTCTCCGACGCGGTTGGACATTCATTAGTCGAGATCCTGAAAGAGTACGCTGAAAAAAAATACACAGACGAAGAATTTGAAGAAAAACGGAAGAAATATACATATAAACAGCCTTATACCAAAGAGAGCCTATTATACAGAGAGATCTTTGAGGAATACTATCCGGGCATGGCAGAGCTGATTTGTGATTACTGGCTTCCTAACCAGGAATGGCCGGGTTGTCAGGTAAGCGATCCGAGCGCAAGATACTTAAGCAACTATGGAAAGAGTGGTGAATAGAATGGAAATACAATTCAGTGAAATAAAAGAGCGAAAAGAAGTGATCCTGAATGAAGATGATCTAGATTTCGGTAAGGTCTTTGCGGATTATATGCTGGAGATGGATTATGACATGGTCAAGGGTTGGCATGATGCCAGGATCGTTGAGCATCATCCTTTAAGTCTGGATCCGCAATGTATGGTCTTACATTATGCACAGGAGATCTTTGAAGGACTTAAGGCCTATCGTTGTGATGATCAGAGCATTAATTTATTCAGAGTCGATCTCAATGCGAAGAGGTTCTATAATTCGGCCATCAGGATGGCAATCCCACCGCTTGAAGAAGAAACGTTTGTGGAGTGTGTTAAAGCTTATGTTGATAAGGTGAGAGACTGGGTTCCGCAAAGATTTGGCAACACTCTGTATCTGAGACCATTCATCATTGCCACTGATAACGGTTTAGGTGTACGCGCTTCAAGAACTTTCAAATTCATGATCATCGCTTCGCCTTCAGCAGCCTATTTTAAAACAGGTCTGGATCCGGTAGATATCTTTGTTGAAGAAAAAGATATCCGATCGGCACCGGGACTTACCGGCTTTGCCAAATGCGGAGGCAACTATGCGATTTCCTTGAAAGCCGGTACCTGGGCAAAACACAATGGCTACTCACAGGTGCTGTGGCTTGATGGCATTGAACACAAATATGTTGAAGAAGTCGGTTCCATGAACATCTTCTTCATGATCGATCACGAATTATATACTGCTGCCTGTACGGGTACCGTATTACCGGGCATAACCAGGCAGAGTATCCTTGATATCTGTGAAGAAAAAGGCATAAAAGTCCATGTTGGGAAACTTTCAATAAGCGACATCATGAAGGCCGGTGAGGAAGGAAGACTTAATGAAGTATTCGGCTGCGGTACCGCTGCTGTTATCTCACCGGTCGGAAAACTCACATACGAGGCAAACAGTGTGATCATCAATCAGCACAGAACAGGTCCTTTCAGTGATGAGCTGTTCAGGACACTGACATCCATTCAATGGGGAAAGATGGAAGATCCGTATGGCTGGATCACAAAAATATAAAAAACAGGGGGAATAAACTATGACTGACATTATGAAGACATTTGGCTGCAAGGTATTCAATGATGAAGTGATGAAGAAAAGACTTTCAGCAAAGACCTACCAGGAACTGAATAAGACGATAAAAAGAGGTTTCTATCTGAACAAGGATATAGCTGAGGAAGTAGCCAAGGCGATGAAAGAGTGGGCCATTGAAAACGGAGCGACCCATTTCACGCACTGGTTTCATCCTTTGAGCGGTGCTACCGCGGAGAAACATGAAAGTTTCGTTTCAACAGCCAAAGGCGGCAAGATCACACTGGAATTTTCGCCAAACAACCTGATCAAAGGTGAAGCGGATGCTTCATCATTCCCGTCAGGCGGTTTAAGAGACACTTTTGAAGCCAGAGGCTACACAGCCTGGGATCCGACTTCATATGCGTTTATAAAAGACGGTATCCTGTGTATTCCGACGATCTTCTGTTCATATTCAGGAGAGGCCCTGGACCACAAGACTCCTTTATTGAGATCGATGGAAGCTTTGAATACGGAAGCCATGAGGATCCTGCATCTTTTTGGCAACGAGGATGTCGACCATGTCAAGGCGACAGCCGGCGCTGAACAGGAATACTTCCTGGTGGACAAGAAATACTATGACTTAAGGGAAGACATGAGACTCACCGGAAGAACATTATTTGGAGCCATGCCTCCTAAGGGCCAGGAGATGAACGATCATTATTACGGATCTATAAAGACTCGTGTACAGGAATTCATGAAAGACCTCAATGAGGAACTGTGGGCTTTAGGCATTCAGGCCAAGACTGAACACAACGAAGTCGCACCTTCCCAACACGAACTGGCCAATAACTTCTTGACCGTAAACGTTTCAGCCGATCAGAACAACCTGACCATGGAGATCATGAAAAAGGTCGCCAGGAAACATGATCTGGAATGTCTGCTTCATGAAAAGCCTTATGCCAATATCAACGGTTCTGGTAAGCATAATAACTGGTCATTAAAGACCGATACCGGAGTTAACCTGCTTGATCCTGGCGATACACCTTCAGAGAATGCCCAGTTTTTGCTTTTCCTGTGTGCCATAATCAAAGCCGTAGACGAATATCAGGATCTGATCAGGATCTCCGTATCTTCAGCCGGAAATGATCACCGTCTGGGCGGACATGAAGCTCCTCCGGCTATCATTTCGATGTTTCTGGGTGATGAGCTTTCAGGGATCCTGGAAAGTATCGTCAATGATACGGTATTTGATCAGGCCCGTCAATCGATCCAGATCGGCGTTCATACGATCCCTTCATTCCCGAAGGACAACACTGACAGAAACAGGACTTCACCATTTGCGTTTACCGGAAACAAATTCGAATTCAGAATGCCAGGTTCAAGTGCTTCCATTTCTACGCCTAATACGATCTTAAATACCGTGATTGCACAAGAACTTAAGGAATTTGCGGATGAACTGGAAAAGGCTGAAGATCTTAATACTGCCATTCATAGCTTGATCATTAAGACACTCAACGAACATCAGCGTATCATCTTCAACGGCAACGGTTATGATGAATCATGGATCAAGGAAGCTGAAAGAAGAGGCCTGAGCAATTATTCCTCTACACCGGAGGCTTTGAGCCATTATCTTGATGAAAAAAACGTTGAAGTACTCACAAAGAATAACGTACTTTCTGAATCGGAACTTCATTCAAGATATGAGATCTACCTTGAGAAATACTATAAGACCATCAATATCGAGGCTTTATGTATGCTGGACATGCTGAAGAAGGATATCATACCGGCTGTAAGTGCTTTTGAAAAAGAACTCTTAAGTACGCTTATTTCCTACAAGGAAACAGGCTTATACAGTGAAGATCTTTATGAAACCGGTCTTATCAGAAGAATAGATTCACTCAAGAAAGGGCTCAGCGAGACTATAATTAAAACAGAGGAATCACTTGAAAAGGTTCCGGGCTCATCAGCTCTACAGAAGGCATTCTACTATCATGATGTGATGATCCCTATGATGGATCAGATGCGTAGTGCAGCCGATGAGCTTGAAAAGATCACCGACCGTCAGTTCTGGCCGTTCCCGACCTATCTTGAACTGCTGTTTGGTGTCGATTAGGAAAGGAGCACGTCATGAACAACACTGCAATCGTCGGTGTCAATTGGGGAGATGAAGGAAAGGGCAGGATCGTCGATCTGTTTTCTTCAGACTATGACATCGTCATCCGCTATCAGGGAGGAGGAAATGCCGGACATACAGTAATGAACGAATTCGGTACTTTTGCCTTGCATCTTTTGCCTTCGGGAATCTTCAGAAAGAATGTCGTAAACATCTTAGGCAACGGAGTGGCCCTGGATCCGATCAACCTTCTCAAGGAAATGAAAACGGTCAGAGACTGCGATATTCCTATTTCACCGGAAAACCTCAAGATCTCTTCAAGAGCTTCTTTACTTATGCCATGGCATATCGATCTTGACGTGCTTGAAGAAAATAGACTCGCAAACAAGAAATACGGTTCGACCAAGCAGGGCATAGCTCCATTCTATTCTGACAAGTATCAGAAAAAGACGGTCATGGCCGGTGAAGTATTCGACGATGAACTTTTTATGCAGCACATCGAAGATCTGCTGGCCTGGAAAGACATGATCATCAGAGCCTACGGGGAAGAAGAATATACTAAAGACAGATTAAAGGAATTCTTCGAAGCAATAGAAGAGATAAAACCTTACATCTGTGATGTGACGCTCTATCTAAATGAAAACAGAGATAAAAGGATCATGTTTGAAGCACAGCTTGGTTCTTTAAGAGATATCGATTACGGTATCTATCCATATACCACTTCTTCAAACACACTGGCTTCCTATGCACCGATCGGTGCAGGCTGTCCTGATCTGAAACTTGACAAGGTCATCGGTGTAGCCAAAGCCTATTCGACCTGTGTCGGAGAAGGACCGTTTGTCAGTGAAATGTTTGATGAAGAAGCTGAAGAATTAAGAAAAGCCGGAAGCGAATACGGAGCAAAGACCGGCAGGCCAAGAAGAGTGGGGGCTTTTGATGTGGTCGCCACCAGATACGGTGTAAAGGTCCAGGGTTGTGATGCGGTAGCCATAACCAAACTCGATGTCTTGAGTTACATGGATAAAATACCGGTATGTGTATCTTATCTGGTCGATGGAAAAGAAACAGACGAATTTCCGTTTCCTTCCAAGCTGAATAAAGCTGAACCGATCATCCGTTATTTTGACGGCTGGAAATGCGATATCTCTGATATCAGAAAATATGAAGATCTGCCTATAAAGGCCAGAGAATACATCGAATTCATCGAAAAAGGGATAAGATGTCCGCTTGCCTATATTTCCGTTGGCCCTGAAAGAGAAAGCATCATCTACCGTTAAAGTAAACTATAATTAATTCTGTTAAGAGGAAAAAGATATGAGCAAGACCTATGAATCACCTTTATCATCAAGATATGCTTCCGCCTACATGAATGAGCTTTTTTCCAGTGATCATCGCTACAGCACCTGGAGAAAACTCTGGTGGGCTTTGGCCAAAGTTCAAAGCGAACTGGGACTTCCTATCAGTAAGAAGCAGGTAGATTTGCTTGGTGAACACATCGATGATATCGATTATGAGATCGTAAGGCAAAGAGAAAAGGAAGTTAAACACGATGTCATGGCTCATATCTACGCCTATGGAAAGGCCGTTCCTGAAGCAGCAGGTATCATACATTTAGGTGCCACTAGCTGTTATGTGACCGATAATGGCGATCTAATCATCTACCGTGATGCGCTGTTATACATCAGAAAACAGCTTCAGAGCCTGATCTGTTATTTCTATCAGTTTGCGGATAAATATAAAGATGTACCGATCGTAGCCTATACGCATTTTCAAAGTGCCCAGCCTACGACTGTAGGTAAAAGAGCTACCTTATGGCTGCAGGATCTGGTCCTGGATCTTAAGGAAGTAGACCATGTCCTGGAAGAAATAAAGTTTTTAGGCTGTAGGGGAACGACCGGAACTGAGGCCAGTCTGTTGGATCTTTTTGAGTCTGATACGGAAAAGATCGATATTCTGAATAATAAACTTGCGAAGATGTTCGGTTTCAAGGAGTGTTTTCCTGTCTGCGGACAGACCTATCCGAGAAAACTTGATATCCTGATCCTCAATGCATTGTCAGGGATCGGTGAGTCATTATATAAATTTGCCAATGACATGCGTCTGCTTCAGCATGACGGTTTCATGAGCGAACCTTTTGCGAATAGCCAGGTCGGCTCTTCAGCTATGGCTTATAAGAGGAATCCGGTGCTTTGTGAAAGGATCTGTTCGCTGTCCCGCTATCTGATGATTGATGCCCTGAATGGTCCGATGACAGCTTCTTTACAGTGGTTTGAAAGAACGCTCGATGATTCCGCCAACAGACGCATTTCCCTTCCTGAAGCATTCCTGTGTACAGATGCGATACTGCGTCTTGGCCAGAAGATCGCCAGGGATATCAGAGTCAATGAAAAAGTCATCGCTGCCCACATGCAGGATTATCTTCCATTTGCGGCTACGGAAAACATCATGATGGAAGCGGTCAAAAAGGGAAAAGACCGTCAGAAAGTTCATGAGATCATCCGCAGACATTCCATGGAAGCGATCGAAAAGCTGAATAATGGTGAAAAAGCCGATCTGTTAGGAATGCTTTGTGAAGATGAAGAACTCGGATTAGATAAAGAAGAACTTCAGGCGATCATGAGACCAGAGATGTTTATCGGACGAAGTGTTGAACAGACAAAGAATTATCTTGAAAGCGTAAAACCGCTGATAGAAGATGTGATACCTGATGATCCTCAGGTGGAATTCTAGGAGGATAAAATGGATAAGATCCTGGTACTTGATTTCGGAGGACAGTACGATCAGCTGATCGCCAGAAGGGTACGTGAACAGCACGTCTATGCGAAGATCGTTCCTTATAACAAGATAAATATCGATGAGATCCTCAAAGAAGACTATAAAGGTATCATCTTTACCGGCGGCCCAAACAGCGTCTATGCGGATAATGCGCCGCGCTATGACAAGAAGATACTCGATCTCAATATCCCGATCTTAGGTATCTGTTACGGTGCCCAGCTTTTAAGTTATCTTTCAGGAGGCAAGGTCGAGAAGGGTGAAGATTCAAGAGAATACGGAAAGATCCTTTTTAATCATTCAGGCAGTGTTTTATTTGAAGATGTACCTGAAAGCAGTATCTGCTGGATGTCTCATTCAGACTACATAAGTGAAGTACCTGAAGGGTTTATCATTACGGCATACAGCGACAAGTGTCCTTGTACAGCATTAGAAGACAATAAGCGTAAACTATATGGCGTCCAGTTTCATCCGGAAGTAAGACACACGGAGTATGGCAGCAAGATAATCTCCAATTTCCTTTTTAATGTGTGTCAGATAAGGCCTGACTGGCAGATGGATGATTTCATTGAAAAGTCAGTTATGCAGTACAGTGAACAGCTCAAAGGTCAGAAAGTATTGCTGGCTTTATCCGGCGGTGTCGATTCTTCAGTTGCGGCCTTGCTGTTAAACAAAGCGATCGGTCACGATCTGGTCTGTGTCTTTGTGGACCACGGTCTGTTAAGAAAAGATGAAGCCGATTATATCGAAAAGACCTTCAGGGAAAGATTCGATCTCAATCTGATCAGAGTAGACGCCAAGGAGCGTTTTCTGAATAAATTAAAAGGCGTAAAGGACCCTGAAGAAAAGCGCAAGATCATCGGAAATGAATTTATCAGAGTCTTTGAAGAAGAGGCTTTGAAGATAAAAGATATCGATTATCTGGCTCAGGGGACCATCTATCCCGATGTGATCGAATCAGGAAAAGGAGATTCTGCCACCATCAAGTCCCATCACAATGTAGGAGGACTTCCTGATAAGATCTCATTTAAAGAAATTATTGAACCTTTAAGAGAACTCTTTAAAGATGAAGTAAGAGAAGTGGGGATCAGACTTGGCCTCCCTGAAGATCTGGTCTACAGACAGCCGTTCCCGGGACCGGGACTGGCAGTAAGAATCATCGGTGAAATAACTGAGGAAAAAATAAATATCCTTCAGGAAGCTGATGAGGTCTTCAGAAAAGAGATCATGGATGCGGATATAGATAAACCGCAGCAGTATTTTGCAGTACTTACCGATCTGCGTACCGTGGGGGTCATGGGCGATGAGAGGACATATGGCTATACGCTGGCTTTAAGAGCTGTATCTACCGATGATTTCATGACCGCTGAGTGGTCAAGACTTCCTTATGAGCTTCTTGAAAAAGCCAGCAACCGCATCACCAATGAAGTCGAAGGAATATCCAGAGTTGTCTACGATATAACTTCTAAACCTCCGGGAACGATCGAGTGGGAGTGAGAAAAATACAGAATCCCGGAGTAACATCCGGGATTTTTATTACAGGCTTACATCATGATCAACGGTCTTTATATTGGGTTTTTGTTGTGTAAAACCAACGCTTATTCATAACCTGTTCGCGCAGCAAACCGGTGTTTTATCGTAATGAACGGAAATAAAAAAAGCGTAAAATGGTGTTGAACTTTAAAGATTGATTACGTTATCTTAATGGCTCGAAAGCCCGTCGCAAGGGCCTTCGTTATGAGATGAAACAAAACACTTATGAACATCAGTAAAACAATTAAAAAGACAATCCTGTTTCTGCTGCTTTGGCTGATCATCGCGGGATGTACCGGAAAAAAGGACGATGCACCAGCCAGATATCTGCAATACGCCGATATAAGCGCGGAACAGATCGTATCCACGCTTACGCTGAAGCAGAAGGCAATGCAGATGGTTCAGCCGGCATGCTACAACACAAGTCTGAAGGAAATGAAGAAAAACTGTTTCGGCAGCATCCTTTCCCGGAATTTTTACTATGATTTTAAACAGTGGCAGGACTATGTCGACGGATTCCAAAAGATGGCGGTAGACTCCGAGGCGGGCATCCCGTTTGTTTACGGTCAGGACGACGTCCATGGGGTCAATTACGCACTGGATACGGTGATCTTTCCGCACAATATCGGACTGGGCGCCGCCAACGATGAAAAGCTGATGTATGAAATCGGGCAGGCGACCGCCGATGAAGCCAAGCTGTGCCACATGCTCTGGAATTTCGCGCCGTGCGTCGCACAGTCATCCGACCCCCGCTGGGGCAGGACCTATGAAAGCTACGGTTCTGATCTGGAAACGATCAAAAGGCTGAGCACCGCCTATACGAAGGGATTGCAGGACGAAGGAATCATCGCCTGCGCCAAGCATTTCTTTGCGGACGGCAATGTCGCTTACGGAAGCGGTGAAGGAGAGATGCTGATCGACAGGGGCGATGCCGTTTTAAGCGATGAGAAGATCGAGGAGCTTCTATCCGTCTATCAGGCTCAGATCGATGCCGGCGTCAGAACGATCATGATCAGCCATTCCTCCCTGAACGGCATCAAGATGCACGAGAACAAGAAATATATCGACATTCTGAAAAACGACATGGGTTTTGAAGGGTTCATCGTCAGCGACTGGAACTCGGTGCAGAACACATCGGGCGCCTCCTACTATGAACAGGTTGTTTCG